>Ga0058701_10005825_pt1 | contig 10313 bp, 7 predicted proteins | sample AgamicOrMae_FD_97039 | JGI IMG/M metagenome (GOLD analysis project Ga0058701, IMG submission 97039) | Agave microbial communities from Guanajuato, Mexico - Or.Ma.e | ecosystem: Host-associated > Plants > Phyllosphere > Phylloplane/Leaf | place: Guanajuato, Mexico | collected 2012-06-04 | reverse complement strand
TGGCCGCGCTTGAGCGATGCCTATCAGACAAACCGGGCCGGACGAGGGTGTATAATGTTGGACCGGCGGCGGCTGTGGCAGAGTGTGATTTTGAGTGCCAGGGCGACCGAGAGCGAATGTGGGCGAACAAGCTGGTGGTTGCCAGCGGGCTGCCTCGAGAAGTGGCTCAAGCAATCAGGCTGCAGGACTGAGGAAATTTGTTCGATTGTCCGCAGAGGGGCTGCAATATTTGTTTGCCACACGATGGTGGCCGCGAAAGGGAAAATTTCTGCCCGCGCAATAGCCTAAGGCCCGGGTTCACTGTGTTGCAGGAAGCCGAGCAAAAGCGAGAGAGAGAGAGAGAGAGAGAGAAGTGGGGGTGCGAGTGAGCCGAAAGAGAGAGAAGGGATATTGCCGGGGACAGAGAAGGAGGAGGAGGCTTGTGTGCGCTTCGTGTCGCCACGGCGAGCACTCTGCAGGCTGTGTGCTGCTGTCTGTTGTTTGGGCGCTCGCTGATGATGGTTGCGTAGCTGCCAGGCTCGTGTAGTAACAGTGAAGGGGAAGAAAAGTTCGCTCGTTCGCGCTTGCCGCACAAGCGCCCTAAAGTGCCAGTGTGCGAATACTGAATGTCTCGCAAGTTGGAAGTTGTGCCGCCAACCAGCTTTTGCCTTGCAGTCGAGACCGTGGCGAGCACGCGACCAGATGTTCCGTCTTTGCCATTTTTGCGCCGGCAATTCTGGGCCAAACAAAATCACCCCTCAAGCCATGGCCAAGACTTTCCCTCATTCATTCTCAGACTAAACTTATCATCCAGATATACACTCACATTTTGACCCAACTACAAAAGAGCCTTCCTAGTTCGTTGTCTCACACTTATCGGTCCATAAACAGTCGTTAGAGGTGCAGCAAGACGCCAAGATCGAGTAACAAGCCACAGATTGAGCAACTAAATATCCTTCTATCTGAAACATTCTAATAAGTGACGTCGAAAGAGATGACTCATTTGGGCAGAAACAATAGAAAATCTTAATCACGATAAAGTCTAACTGAATTAGAAAAAAAAAGTAAAATGCAGCATCAAAGGAGCTGGTGTTGAACAGAAATTTTTGCTGCACATAGCAAGAATGTCTTCAATTAAATGGGACGCCCAGATGCCAAGCTCAATTAGAATTAGAAGATGTGATCAATCAGAGGGGCGAGAGAGCTCGCTATGTGTGCTGTAATCGTTTTTCTTTTACAACTATCTAGCCAGAGATAAGCTCGATAAAAAATAAATCACTACAAAAGTGCTAGTTTGCTTTCAGTGCTAGAGAGACTCAAATTTTAGATGCCAAATTTATGCCCCAACGTTTTGATGAGTTAGAAAATTTTAATTACATCAGTACCCTACATTCCTGTGGTAGATTATCGCTTTCCAGTTAGCTTCAAAGTTTGCAAGACAGCTCAATTGCAACCATGTCCACTTCAACATACTTCAATTTTTTAAATCAAACAAATGACGCAGCTCAACCAGTGATGGCTAGACGCGAAAGCGAAGTCAAAAGATTAGTGGGGGGCACCTCGCCAGAATTGTATTCAACTTCGCCATCCTACAGCAATTCAAGCTTGATCCAGTTCAATCTTTCAGCTTCGAAGTCAGCTGTGCCATCGCTCGCAGCCTACAGTTCATCATCCGTTTCATCGACTTCATCTTCCTCAACTAACCTGATAACGGCTCCAACTCCAAGTTTAGCACAACAGCCTACTAGAACGGCCACCCTGCCACCTGAATTGTCAGACAATACTAGCATTGACAATAACAATAGTGTCAACAAAAATATTAGTGCCAGCAATCATGATCTTCAACGTCAACTGTCAACAACTCCAACATTGCAACCGAGCAGCATCTGCAGCAACAATAGCTCTATGGCGGCCCATCAACACCGTCATAGTTCACAACTGAGTCATAGCTATACCTTGCACTCGTTGGAGCCAAGGCCAATGAAGCCGTTCAAGAGCCGGGACGCTTATATTGAGGCCATGAAAGAGGACCTCTCGGAGTGGCTCAACAGATTGTATCCTGATCTCGCACTGACTACCGACAATTTCTTCCCACAACTAGAAACGGGTGCCATTATTTGTCGACATGCAAATAACGTTACCCAGATGGGCAGAAATTCTATGCTCGAGCAGGCTACAACTGATAGTGGAGGCAGTAACGATAATAGTCTTACGCACGAAGCGAATCATCAAGTGATCGCAGTTCTCAGCTCACCTTCACCTGATTGCGACGCTGAGACGAATCTGTCTCTGAGAGCACAGACAAATAGCTTTGATCACATCACTAATCATCGTGATACTTTCAGTCAGCCTCTAAGTCATCGTCACAGGCATTCTACTACTAATAGTTCGATTTCGTCAATTGCTACAAATAGTAGCTCGGCCAGCAGGCAGAGATTGTCCTTGTCTGGCTCTTCAATGATCTCGCCTCGCAACAATAGTCACCAGATAGATTGGTTTCGAGTCAAAATGATTCCTTACAAGTCGGATGCTCGAGCCGGTACATTCTTTGCCCGTGACAATATCTGCCAATTTATATTGTGGTGTCGTTCAATTTATGTTAGAGAGTGCCTGCTTTTTGAGACCGATGATTTAGCTGCTAGAAAAAACGAGAAGAGTTTTATCTTGTGCTTGTTGGAGGTTGCACGGATTGGATTCAAGGTTGGAATGCCAACTCCATTGATCATCCAGCTGGAACAAGAGATTGATCGAGAGATTGAGAACGATGCGAAGCTGCAAGGACAGATGGCGGATGAGAATGAGTTAGATACAGTAACTTCAGAAGATCAGACATCCAGCGCAATCCCTTTGAATCACGACGAGGATTGTCACAGAGACGTCTTCAAAGAGTCGTCGGTTGGTGTCGAAGACGGCAAAAAGACCGAGACTAATGATGTGTCACTACAAGACCAGGCTACTCTAGCAGAGGAGGAGGACTGTGAACAAGACTATGGTCCAAAACCGCAAGTGATCACTAATGACCTGTTGTCGCTGCATGAGAAGGTAAGTTTTTTTTTCAGTCGTTTTTGTGTAGAAGACGCTCGTCTACTGTTGTATGAAGTGAAAATCTCGTGCATAGAGATCTTCTATCCTCTTTATTCTCTTTCAGCACATACTTTCGTTTCCATGTAGAAACTCGTCATGCAAGTTTCTTGTTACTCCGTCAACATTTTTGGATACTCTCAGACTAGAGGATTGGCCTGATGTAATGAATCGACGACAAGTGCCAATTCACCGCTGATCTCTCGAGCCAAGCTTCTAATTTGGGCCTTGCTATTGAGGATCTCAACTGACTCGGTGTAGGGATTATAACGGAATAATGCTGGCCGAGGTATGGTCTTCGCATATTCGTGTAGCTTAGCCTGGGCGTCAGAAAAACTTTCGGCCAAAAAGTATATGGGCTGATACTCAGTGATGGGGTACTGGGTCGACCCAGTTAAAACTGGGTCAAATGGTAGTATTTTTGGCTTATCGCTCATCGAGTATTGCAACTCGCCATAGCTTGACAGGAGGCCCGCCCCATAAGCTTTTATCTCTCCATCCTGTTTGCATAGACCAAATTCTATAGTGAACCAGTAACATGTGGCCAATTTTTCGATGTACTCATCTGGGGCACCCAGAGAGGCTAAGCCGATTTCCTGTGAAAATCTGGCAAATTCAGGATCTGCAAATAGGGGTGCGTGTCCTAGTAGCTCGTGGCACACATCCGGCTCAGGCGTGTACTGAGGATTTGCGCTATGCCTGATGTATTGAGTCGAGTGGAACACTCTATAGGCGAGGCCCGCGAGAAAGTCTCTGGAGCTTAGTAAGCCGGCGACCGGTCGCAGAGTGAAGCCTGAAGAATCTTTCAAAAAGCGGCTGATGTCTTCCAGTTGTGGGATGTTGTCCTCTCGGTAGCCACAATTCTCCTCCATCAATGGAAAGATATGGTTGTATTCTTTACAAGCATACTTTCTATACAATGGAACCACCTTTCTATAGATGGCACGCCAAGTTTCTATCTCCTCCTTCGTATATTCTACTCGAGGAATTGGCTGGCCATGTTTATATTTCATTGCAATATCAGCGAAGTATTGTCTACGCTTTCGATAGACGGGATCTTTAAAACCGGGATGGTCTGCGTCAAGCTCAGATCCACAGGACAATATGTGATTAGCGAATTCATCAAGGTCCCTAATCCTCAATGGAAACCATGGGACAGTTGTCGAGGTTTTAGTCTCTCGACTGATCACTTCCAAGTACGATGTTTCTCTTTTCAATTCCCCCACGATTTTGCTGCTATCATCTTTTCCATCAAAGACCACAACAAACTCGTAGTGTCCAGGAGATTTCCTTGAGGATCTCGACTCAATATGCTTCAGATTGATCTTGTGGTCTTGGAACAGTTTTAGAATGTCTGCCAGAACGCCCACTCGATCTTTGACTGCGAAGATTATTGTGGTATCTCCGTGCTCCTCAAAGTCGGCAATGTAAGATGAGCTTGGTTTTGACTGAATGTCTGGCTTATCCTTATTGTTCGAGACCATCGTGATTGTTCGCCTTGCAATAGTTTTTGCAACAAGAAATTCAAGTCACCAAAATTAGTTAGTATGAGTTGGTTGTATCTATTCTGGCTAATGGAACAATTATGATGTAACAAATGTAGGAAATAGTTGATTCGTGAATCCTGGCAATTTACAAACTAATCCTCGAGAGTGATTGGCCGGTGAAATTAGCACCAGGCAAATCAATATAAAGGTTCAGTTCTCTTATCTGCGCAGGAACGCTCCAATTTCTGCCACTAATTGGCGTCTTTTCTTTCGAGATGGTTGTTGTCATCACGCCGATAAGCTATCGAGAGTAACCCCTCGCCAGACATTAACTGCTATTGGTCTGAATCAGTCGAAATGAGAGTCAAATCTCTTCCAAAGATCAAGCCTCGATCAAGAGACGGTAATCCATGTATGGATCGAAAAGCTAGCGTATCAAGACAAGGAGAGTCATTTCTCCCAGGAACACTGACTGACGGAACGTGCATTTGTATTTGTGTCGATCTAGGCTCGTTGTTGCTAAGACGTCATTGACTTTATCTAGATGTGCTTTGTAGATGACTAAGTCTGGCGTGAGTCAGTTCATTACTCTTATTAGAGAATCGTAGGATATTGGTCAAGAATCCCCTCACTTAAGACAATCATCAAAGATTACTGTCCCTATTCGTCGGCTAGACTCCACATGTGTTGCATCTAGCACACCAGTATAAAGCCGTGCATTCTTCATAGGAGCGTCTTACCTCACCAGACTAGGACCATTGTTCGAAATGAATCGTGCAAATCGAATTAGACTCCACCACTCATCTACCATCAGAAAGGTCCAGACTGATGCCGAAAAGGAATCTCGCATGAGAGGGCTTTCTGAGGTTTTCATCTGCTGCGGGGTTTCTCAATCAAAATAACATGCCGACCCGCAAGAAGCCAGCAGTTTTATCAATTCTTTGATTGCCCTATGCCGGCTGATTCGAAGACCCGCTTTGGTCATTCTGTTTTATCTTGTAGCTGCTTTCACCCCAGTCTAGACACAGTCTAGCCCAGATATTACGATCATTACCCAGCATTGGTCTTATCACCTTGGGCATCGAAGCTAGATCGTGAATCTATGTTGCAGAATCTACAAGACTAGTTACCCGTCATCTTGGTTTTCGTCTACTGTTCGAACTAGGCAAGACGGAAAGAACTCAACTCCAAAGATTTTCGTTCTAATATCCAATTTGAGTGAATCAATTATATTTTCGAAAGATTCAATCCAAGGCTATGGCAAAGCCTTTCGGCCCATGTCTATGCTCTGGGGCACAAACAATTATCTACCCTCGGTCGCTTCGCGCTGAGGGCTAAGATCTTAGGAAGTGTAATTAAGAAATAATTTCAACAGACACACCAACGAGAGTTTCGTCTGACGTTTATGGTCGATGTGGATTTTAATTTGGACCCTATACGAACCACTCGCTTGTTCTTCTGTGCCCTTTGGGGGAATCAGATTCTGAGGATCACCCTCAAAAACAAATGTATGTCAGCTGATGTGGCAAGCCCGCAGATTGCTGTTCTCATACACCCTGCCTATCCTCTTTTTACCCACCACACTACGAACCTACGAACAAGCTAATTACACAACCCCCACCCTAACTACTGACCCGCCCCTCGAGAACGTTAATCCCTCCGTCCTGTGGCACTAGGACCGAGGCTGAGCTAACAAAAAACGAGGTTAAACAGTTATTTACTATTTGCTCTCTTCTAATTTCTCCTCTAGCATATCACGGCCTTCTATACAAGACTTGCCTTTCCGTTAGAGTCTCTTGCTGTTTTAACCATGCACATACTACAGAGGGAATATTTTAACGAGTGCCTAGCCAGGTGCAACTTGTTCGGCCAAACAGTTTCTGGCGCGCCTCGGGCCTCGTCCTTTCATTTTCCTCCGTCAGTCTTGTAACATTATCACGATGGATGATACTTGTTGGTTTCTCGCAACCAACGCCGGCCTAAAGTGACTCCAGTTGTAGCGCTAGCATTTGCATTTGTAATTTAGAAAATAAAGTAGACGATGCCAGCGGTGCCTGAGAGCTGCAACGGGTGAGACGGTCAAGGAGAAAGATTGAACCGCCTGCTATGCTTGTTCCGAAGCCTACCAAGACGGAACAAGCAATACTTGTAGCCGACTTGTACATGTCTGATCCCCACATAGAGCGAGAGCGCAAGCAAGTTGTAAAATTGATTAATACACGCCATCGAGCAACAACATGAAGCTCTGAGACGGCAAACATACAACGGGTCGTGAGTGCAGAGAGCTCCACGGAAAGACGATGTCCAGAGGACGGGAAGGGCGAGCCAGCCTGGTTATTCAGTCTAGTGGGGCGATCCGATTGGTGTCTAAGCATATGTGGTTCTAAGTTTTGTGCTCACTGTGTGGCTTTCTACTGGATGATTCCATGTGAATGTTAGTATCAAACGAGGAGGAAAATTTTGTTCTGCCACCTCGATTCGATGGAGTGGAAGAATGGCTGAAGTTCTTTGAGCGGAATAATGGATCTCTCGATCTACTTCCAGTGAAGCACAGCGTTTTGCTGAATCAATTCAGACGTGTACTTAACAACAATCTAGGAGGCGCCTTGCTGTCTCTACAATCGACGAGCAGATACGACCGACAACTCATAGTTAGAGGCGAAGCCAGTTTTGAAATGTTAGACAGCCCTCGGCCCATGACCGAGACGCATCTTCGGATCGATTGATTTGCTTCTGATCGTTAATAGGAACTGGGTTAGACTGATTAAGCACCCTCGTGCACTTGTTTTGCAATCTATCCGTCGGTGATCGCCGCACCCTTGGGAGGCGGCACACCTAATTTACGTGTTTGGAAAATATTGAAAGACATAGCGAAAAACTCGATTTCTGATAGACTAACCAAGCCTAAACTATCCTTTCCTCTCTTCACACGGGAATCAATATTCCCCGGTCACCCTCGATTCAAAATTTCATGGGTTAACATTTGCATATTCACGCTATTGGTGGTCCAACAGGTTGTGCAACTATTATGCGAGTGCACCTGTGCCACGCAATTTCCAATGGTCAGGATTGGGGATGGAAAATACCGAGTCGGTGATAAGCTTGTCATTTTCGTTCGTATCTTGCGCCGGCACATAATGGTAAGAGTTGGCGGTGGTTGGCAAGAATTGAGCGAGTTCCTACGTCAAAAAGATCCTTGTAGGACAAAACATCATGGCAGCTCGATAACGAATGGTTCGATGCATGAACAAATTGCCGCAAATTTATGCTCTTCCTTGGGTTCCACTGGCCATTGTAAGACACCAATCAATTCTAGGATACCGACTATCTGTAATGGCTCCGGTGGCTTTCGATCGTCCCGTCTCCTCGGTAGCAATAATCACCTGAACAGAGGTTCTCTCTCGAAGAATCACAGCGACACTAGTGGCCAAAAGATGATCTCAGGCTCAGTATCAATGAGCTGGCTATCCAATAGGTCTTAAGTATTCTTAGAGGCTTCAAAACAAATACGGGCACAAAAGATTGGATTCGGATGAACGAGGCATCATTGCGATAAGATTTAACTATATTGGTGGAATAAGCTCTGGACTAAAGGGCATTACTAAAGCTCAGCCTATTCGTAGAAGAAATCACAAATGCCAAACAGTCAAGAAATATATTCTTGTCTAAAGTTCACAATGTTCGAGTGGTTTGAATTTTCGTCAGCCAATAAAGGCAATAACTTGTCACACTATTTTCAGTGAGAAAATATAGATAACTTGTAGCGTTCTCACGGATTCTATCTCTCAATCCCGAGCAATCTACGGTCTAGATTTTGTTTCATAGATTTATTCTAACGAGACGACCCCAGTCCAATACAATCGCTGAGACTGTGACCGAAAATCTTGGAGGGTAATGAAGATGTATGAGTCATCCTAAGTGAAAATCAATGTCTTTTCCAGATTGTCATCACATAATTTCTGATCAATGATTTCGTTTGGCACTGTGGGCCAGCTTTTCGTTCTGTCGAACCAATAGTTTTTCGGATCGGGTAAACACACTACATACGCCGGTTTCAATGAGAGGGTCAGTTGCTCAAATAATGCTGATTCAAAATGATTCGTTATCAAAGAAGGCGCGGAAATAGGTTTTCCAGAGATAAACGGTGATCCTGATAGGGAACCGCTCGCTGAATAGTTACTCAAGAATTCTAGATGGTCACTTTGGGAAAATTGTCGACTTAATATTACGAATGTGGATGACGGATCGAGATTTAGTTCTTTGTATAGTTCATCCCTGAGCGCCTCAACAAAGTATGCGACACTGTGACCAGATATGTTCTTGTCGTTCGCATCGAAGACAATATACAATGAGTGAACCAATTCAGGGTCGTTCGAAACGCCTCTCGGGAATGTGAAAACTTTACCTGAATTGCCCATGTAACCTAATGGTGTTAGACCCATTGAGGTATCAGTTAGCTTGATATTCTTGAAGCAAGCTGTGGAACATAAACTGATGATGCACTCGTTTATTTTGAGATTTTGCTCTTGGACTTGAAGTCGCTTTAAAGTGACAGATGTGGCTGATCGCATCGATTCATGTGTCAACTCATCCACCGATGGATTGAGTTGCCGAGGGGAGGCCTGCATCTTGACATCTTCATCATAGCTGTCGTCCTCGTCTTCTTCATCGCTGTACCAGATTGCACGTGAGCCGAGCTCGGTGATCTCTCCAAAATATGTTGCAGCAATCATCTTAGATTTGACTTTGGCCGAGGGAGAGATCTGCTGCTAGTTATCTTATTGTTATTCTTATCCTTATTCTTGTTCTTATTCTGGTTCGCAATAGATGGAAATAGAATTTCTGAAGAGGCAAAGATGGAGAGTAGTGTCTAAGGAGGCGCACGCTGTCGCCTCTTTCCCAACCAACAGGGTTGATGCGTGAATTTATCGGCGTGGTCGGTAGCGCCAGCCAAAGCAGTGAACCGACCGTATACTGCCTCTGAGGGCCGAGTATTCCTGAGCAAGAAAACCAACTAAGTGTTAAGCTTTTTATTGAGCCACAACTATCGATTATTTGGTACGCTGAGCGTCTAATCAATTATAAAGGAGATGGGTGTAGACATCGAGGATAACACTCGATGGCCCATCTTTGATCCGACGCCGAGGTAATCGCAGAGATCTGATGCAGTCTTCAGCTTTGTGAGATGCGACTAGCATCTATTCAACAAATCGTATTCCGATTAGGAGCCATTGCATGTCACATGGAACGAGTTCGTTGGCCTAACCTGCGTCACGTGTTTGTCAAGTTGTGCCTAAACAAACTAAAAGTAGATCTAACCATCAAGAGCTCGGAGAGCAGCTGCTTACACCTGTAGAATCACGCTCAAGCTTATCAATCTCAGAAACGTACACAGGGCGCCTTAGATCTAGACAATGGTTGGGCCTTGTTCCGGCCTTCCATACTCGATATCGGACCGATATTAGATTTAGCTAAGGCAATATAGGTTAGGCAAAATAGATTACACGTGCTTCAGAGAGGCACGTAGTCTTGTGAATGGCAAATCTCTACAGTTTTCAAGAAACGGAGCTCAGATACACACTGCTACTATTTTGAACGTCAGTCAGACCAGCCTAAAGTTTAGGCCCTAAACACGCCGACCGCCAGTTCGAGAGCGAGACTGAACTAGGGAACTTAGACAGCTCCTGTCTCTATTTAAATCCAAGTTCACATTCATGAGACTTTATTGAAGGACATACTCATTCCAAGTCATGCTACCATCAGAAC
>Ga0058701_10005824_pt1 | contig 10313 bp, 16 predicted proteins | sample AgamicOrMae_FD_97039 | JGI IMG/M metagenome (GOLD analysis project Ga0058701, IMG submission 97039) | Agave microbial communities from Guanajuato, Mexico - Or.Ma.e | ecosystem: Host-associated > Plants > Phyllosphere > Phylloplane/Leaf | place: Guanajuato, Mexico | collected 2012-06-04 | reverse complement strand
GGGGAGGGAGGGAGCACGGGGGCTGCGGGGGATTTTTCCTCCTCGGCGGCGTTTTCCTCGGCAGAGGGCGCGCTCGTCAGCTGTTCCTCTTCGGCCGGCGCAGCCACGATCGCCTTCGAAATGTTGATTTTGATTTTCGGGGGAGCCACGACCACCGCTTGGGGGGCGTCGTCGTGCTCCACATTTCCGTCGATGTTGCTCGCGACGTCGACGTGGGTGGTGTCCGCTATCGGGCCTTGCGAAAGCTCTTCGTCGAACATCTTCTCTTCCCCGCTCTCTTCTTTCACTGTTGCCTCCTCCGTGGAGGTTGGATCCTCCATCTCGGAGTCCTCGGGTTCTGCCTTCACTTCTGCCGTTCCCGCTGAAACAATCCAAAATCCTCATTGATCTTCGAATCGCTACGCAAAAACAAACGCATCGCTACGCAAAAACAAACGCTTTCGTTACTAAAAACACACCGGTCGAGTCTATAGCAGCTTTCTGACATTAAAAATATAGATGGTGTAATAACAGTCGATTATTTTGATTAAGGCTTCTAAAGCTCTTCATTATGATTTAACAATATGGTATCTTACACTGAACGTTTTGGTGGAGACAAAAAAGGCGATTATCTTGATTGATAAATCTCTTTATCATAATTTAAAAATAAGGTCTTAAATCAGATTCTAAATTGTTGAGATTTACGATCGAGATTCTCATCCGGAATAGACTGCCTCTCGTTTTCAAGTCCTCCCTTACCGGTGTTCATAATTTTATTGAAATAGTATTTTGTGCACGGTTGGTGACGATTCTGACTTCACCGCTATTTCCGTATAATCCCACAACAGCATTCTACTAGCAGTCAAAAAAGTATTGACAGCTCCAATTTTTCAAACCTCCGAAACTTTGGAACAAAACGAGATACGACAAAATAGCCAAGATCAAATTGATAGATCTTTTGAAGATCTAGCGATTTCATATCGTGCTTTTCTAAAGTATCTCTCTCCCTTTCAAAGTTACGGAGGTTTGAAAAAATTGGAGCGGTCAACACTTTTTTGACTGCTAATACTTTAAAACCGTCATACGGAAAAAAAACTTACTCATTTCGACGTCGTCATCGTTTGTGGTTTGCGATGGGGAAGCGGCCGGTTCGTTTTCATCGGGGGTTTCCGTTTTAATTTTCACTTCTCCTTCTTTCCCATCTTCTCCTTCTGTCCCCTCTTTCTTGACTTTCCCTTCTTCCTTAACTTTCCCTTCTTCCTCGACTTTCCCCTCTTCCTCGACTTTCTCGATTTCTTCTTTAGGCTCCGCCTTAATCTCAACCTTGATGTCGTCATCACTATCATCCATTTCGGCGTCTTCGTTAGCGTGTGCAGCTCCTTCTTCCTTGGCGACCCCTTCCTCATCAGCTCTCTCGACTCCTTCGTTCTCTTCCGCAGCCAGGTCGTCCTTTTCCTCAGATGCGATCTGCGAAAGATCAACAAGTTAGAATTAAATAAGTCTAACTTTAATTATGTAATTTCAATTCTTTAAAAAGGCCCATTTCCCAAACACGCAGGATATTGATTTTAAAAAATCGGTATTCGATGTTTCCACCTTGAAATTACGGAGATCGACCAAACCGATTGGGCCACACTTGTGGTTAAAACAAAAAAATAAAAATGTGTAAGGTTGGCTACTTTAAATTGAATGAGTGAGCAGTAATGGATTCACCGAAGTCTCATAAAATCCTGGAAAGAAAACGGTCTTTTCAAGTGAGACTTACCTTGAAGTCCTTGTAACAAACAGGGTGGTAAAGCTTGTCGTCTACAACGATGGCGTGCCTTAAATGCCATTCTTCTTTTTCTTCGTTGTAAAATTGCTCGAATTTATCGTGGCAAAGTTGGCAGAATGCTCCCTCTGGACAGTCCCCAGCGGGTACACTTTCCACCTCCTCCGGTTCTATCTCCTCAGGACGGCCAGCCTCGCTTTGTTGAGTTTCGAACCAACTTTGAGCTAAAATTCGGAAACAAACTTCAGTTAGCCCAATGCACTTAACAGTTCCCCGACTTTCAAACACTTCCCCGAACTGCTCTCAAGAACCTTGCTAAGTCATTGAGTACAATTGAATTAGAACGATTCTTGTCCAAGGAACGCGTAAAATATTTCCAGTTCAAAATTTGAAGGTTTTTCATGAACTACTTGGGAATATCATGTATTAAAACGGGACTACCTTTTGCTGTAAGTTGTCATTTCTATATACTTTTTTTAAGGGAAAATTAAGATTAATAGGGGAGTGCACCGCTCCGTGGACGTAAAGTCCTTTCTCCAAAATGGCCAAGTCCCGTAACGTTTAAAGAAAATATTTGCAGAGGGTCAAGAACAAGAACAGTCGACAAAGATGGTGACTAAGTACTGATCCATAACTCTGATCAGTCCAGAACTCTACGAATCCTCTGCTCAATTATTTTTATTGATTCGACTCAACAGAATATTTCTAACTGCTACTACTAAAAAAACACAAAATGCCCGCCTATACAAATCGGGATCAAGTTTCAATCCATGTGACGTTTTACTAAAGATCCACTGATCCCATTTTCGATTCCCACTCCTAATGCGACCCAAGTCGGAAAAGGACGACTCAAAGATAAAGTCGATAGGCGGAATTCGCCCATGAAGGCGAAAGGTACAACGACAAAGTCGTAGTAATGAATCGATGTTTAAATTACAACTCCACGCACCTCTCTCATCAAAGTCCTCAATCTCTTCAAACTGAATCCAGTCCGAGACGTCGTAATACCATTTCCGACTTTGCGGCTTTCGCTGGGAGTCCTTATCACGGCGATTTTGCCGGAAGTGCCAGTCCAAATGCTGGCTGTACTTGACCGTTTGTTCCGGCGGGAAACGAACTCCACAAGAACTGCACTGGATACCAGAATACAGCATACTGACAATGGCAGGTTGCTCACTGAAACGAAAAAAGCTCATATGAATCCTAAGCTCTTAAAACCAAACTTGCAAGTTTGAGAAAAACAATTTTTATTGCTGTACATTCTCAGTTTGAAATGTTGCATTTTATAACCTCCCAACCCTGATTCGACATTTCATTACATCATGAGGGTTAACAACATTCCACAGCATAAGTTGGGTTAACCTAACATAGGTTAGGTTCGTTAACCTTGGTCAGTACGTATTTTGTGCCTAACTCTAATATCGGCGTCACAAAGCTTGATGCCGCTCACTTCGTAAGCCCCATCAGATTGGCGATCGTCAAATGAATTGTGTCTCGCTACGCTGTCGCACAGCTCGGCTTGGCAATGAGGCGTGAAATACAGGAGGTAGAAAATGCAACTTATAAAATTGACGACACAAAATCCTTACACTTTGAACGTTTCCGGTTTGTCGAAGGACACTTTCTTGACAGCATCCTGCTTGGTGTCTTCCTTCTTGTCCGCTGCTGTGGACGTCGTCGACTTGAGGAAGCCGCTGGCGATGAGGCGCTGGTAGAGGTCGTCCACGTTGAAGTCTGTTCCGAGGAAGGGGATGCCTGCATTCGCCGCGCTCGTCGATGTCCCGCCATCCGCGGACGCTGAAAAGAAATGACGATTTTTACACCTTGCATAGGGAATCCATTCAAGCATACTGCACTAGTGAGAAGCTCCTCTATTTCCTTGCAGCGCTGGCCCGAATAGAACACTTACAAGAAACAGCACTGGACGAAGACGTATCCGTAATTTGATAACTATTGACAGACGAGGCACCGAGAGACGGGGCTATAAGACTAGAAAGAACACTCGGCAAAACTGAAATAAAATGAGAGAGAGAAAAAGATTTGCTATCAGACCAGACTGGTTCTAACAGAGGCATCATCAACCTGTCCAGTGCCTGTTTTCTTCAAGGTAAACAATGGAGAAACCAACCTGAAGTAACTTGTGATGATAGTGTTTGTTTCGAGGATTCCGATGATTTAGAGCTCTTCATCTTCCGCGTCCGGCCTGGAAAAATTAACGCAAGGCAATGTAATTGGATTCAAGAGTAAATTTTCTGTAACTTTTTCTTCTTTCACAGATGGAGATAGAAACAAATGATGAAAAATCGCTTCAAATGATGAGAACACGATTTCTGAGGTAAGAAGAACGAGAACATCGTCTGCTACGACTGACTCGCCGGCGCAGGCTGTTTTGGTACCTACCGGTTAACAGAACATGGCAACCTGAAGTGCTGTTCATACATTTTGCGCTCGATTTTTCTTTCTGATAGCTAATAATCACGCAATCTAACTGGAAACTCTAGTGATCGTCCATAACCTTACATTTCCTCAACTCGAAAACGGGATACCTATTTTCTCTTCGATTTTAATATCAATTAGAGCTTCAGTTGATACAGTATTTACCTGCAGATAAGCCGCATCCCATTTTAAGACGCTGCATTCAAGAAAAGTGCCCGTTTATTCAGCATGCTCGCCTGTGACCCTCACCCGTTTTTTTAAGGTTCATAATCGAAAAAAAAAGTGCAGCTTATCTACGAGTAAATACAGTGATAGGAAGGAATGCTCAAGCACGCCATGTTAGACCAGTATCAGGGTTGTCACAAGATCTTATTATCTAAGATCTTATCTACCCTTGAAATTTCCTTACTTTTTCCTGACTTTTCCTGACCAAATTCGATCAATTTTTCTGCGGCCCACCCGCCAAGCTCCAGAAAGCGTTTAAGAATTCCAGAGTCTGTGTCTGTCGACACGGCGTCTCGATCACAACCAAAAGACAGTCTTAAAAATGCTTATGTCAATATAGGAATTTTAACTGACTTTGGAGCCATTTTTTTAAGCCCTGACTTTTCCTCACTTTCCTGACCAACTTTTCTTTTTTTTCTGACTTTTTCCTGACTTTCCTGACCTGTGACATCCCTGAGTATTTCAGGTTGAGTCATATAATTTACTGGCGAATAACAAAACGGCTTCGCGACGAGTGCTTCGCGGAAACCATATTTTTTTAACCTGCCTCCTTCAGAGAAGGGCTTTATAGTTTCGCTCATTCTTCTTGCCGCAGATATAGATGATCGTTAGAAGTGATGGGACATTGTCGAATACGATGAAAAATTGTTACATACGCATTGGAAGAGCTGGGTTGTGTTCCTCGCCGTCCGGCAGCTGCTCGTCAGTTGGCTGACCTGACCGGGATGCTGGTGCGGCTGTGCCGGCAGCCGGGGCTCGCGTCGACGAATCCGCTTCGCTCAGAAGAGGGCCACTGGGTGCGGGCGGCGGCGGAGGCGGCAGCCCACATTTGCCCGGCATGCTGTTAATCCAAACATTTCCTGGCTTAACGCCGTGCGGAAGATTAGAGAGGCGGAGGTAGTGCTCAACATAGTTGACCGCTATCCTTAGAGGAGGTCCGCCAAACGTCAGGTTCACGAGTTCATCGTTGATGGTGATGACACGCAGAGCGTCGGTGAAGCGTATCACAAAAGGAACACCATCAATATCAAACCTGTGAACACGAGAAATGGTGTAAGCGCCCAAAAAAAAAAAGGTGGCAAGAGTACAATCGAGGGCATAAATGGCTAACAGCAATTTGCATTGGTGGCATTGGTTCAAAACTAAAACAGGCGACGTGATTTTACCTCCCTTCCGATCGTTAGCATCATCTATGAAGACACCATGCATAACAATCGTTAATCGAAAAATAAAAAGTTCCCGGTGTCAGCCATTTATTAGTACGCTTCTTATCAAGTCCTATAGCTTGCTTAACCGAAGAGAAATTTTTCCCTGACCCGCTATATCAATCACACCTTCCAAATCACAGGAAAAAGATCCGATTTTGTCAGTGACATCGCGAAACCTAACAAACTGAGGATAACAACATAAATATTAGACAAAAAAAGGGGGTGATAATGTCTGGTCATAAAAAACCTATTTGAAATTCCTGGCTTGAAGTTTGGAAGGCGGTGTTACTATTACACAAACCATGATACGACTTACCTTTGAGGCTTCGCATCGAGGTACAATTGGACAGGTTTATAGCCATCAATGAACAGGCCAACAATGCCAGCAATCAAATCAGTTCGCGGTCTTACGAACTGTAAGCCAGGTGGAGGTCCTTCCAGTATAACCTGCATTTTCCAGCCAGGCTCGAGTTCAACTTCCACAGGCGGTCCGCCGAAATTGCAGGCATACCATATGTTATTTATGTACAGTTCCCGAGTGGGAGCGCCCAATGAGACCCTGCAAACGAGTCATCTCATTAATTCCCATTAAACCTGAATCGCTCGCGAACTCGCGTCGCGAGTGGACGGCAAAGACGGTCGAGTGATCAGCGAGAGTCCAAATGAATCACACTTGTGTCAGAAGTTTACTTACGCGACTAGTCTTCCACGCAAAGTGACTTCTCTCGGGGGCTGATTAAAAGCACAGGTTACGGCGTGCGCACCGTCAAATATCACAGCTCTTTCTCCATCACGGAACCGAACTTCCTGAGGGTCATCGATTCCCATCAAAGCTACCGCCTCCCTGCCGTAGAATCGAATGGCGACCTTACGCCCGTTAATGGTCGTTTCCTCCATTGTGTCATTAGCTATCATCCGAAGGACTTGCTCCGATGCGGGCGGGAATGTATGGCGTTCGGACCTCACGGGCCCAGACATCCCAGGGCCAGGACCAAACCCTTTCCTGTAAGCGCGCAAACATTAATTAATGCATAGGTACTGAGTTGTTTAAACACAATACAGCTTCGACTATACGGCATTCAGTAATGCGATACTACCAGGTAAGCGTGTTTATTTTCCTAAATACTTGGCTTCGGAGGAAATCTAGTGGGTGACTTGTTTCCAAGCAAATTATTCATTAATGCGATGGATCTAGATATACTGTACATTTTCAATAGATTTTTGAACATTCGCTCTGAATTAAACATTCTGGACATATTTTCTGAGTAAGTCCGATCAGGAACATCTACCTTGGTCACAAAGTCTAAAACGGCTTCCCGACTGGTTCCTATTAAACGTCCTTCCTTTTACTCTAAAACTGAACATGATGCCGAAATACTTGTCTAAAGTCGTTATTAGGTGTATAACGATATAACAATCGGTGAATAACGAGGATACGAAAAAAAAGGAGAAAAATACTACCCTAGCCGGCAATACTTGCTGCCTGACTTCACACGGCTTTCAAAGTACCGAAGAAACGCTAAGAAACAATTGATAAAAAAAAAATCCAAACATTAAAAAGCTAGCTTCCCAGTATCTAAAAATGCAGGAGGAAAAGAGGTATTTTTAGAAACTACTATTTTTATTCTAATGATAGGGGTTCTTAAGGCCATCAGCCCACGTAGGGTCGACAGATTAATATTACACAAGGCTGAGCATCGATAAATTACAGAAATATCAACAGAAAATATATTATTACAGGAGGAAATAATAAAAAATTAAACAAAGAAACAAAATAAAAAAGACACTTCTAAGAAACATATAAACACCCGAATAATTGCAAAAGCAAAATAATGTCATAAAAAAGTACAAAAAAGTTGAATACTCTTGCTACATACTATCAGTCCAAACGGTATTGTCCGGTTCTGGTCGAGCAGGAAGGCTCCGCCCTAAGGGAAAATACATTAGGCACCGCCTTGTTGCACGACCAGAACTGGACCATACCTTTTGGACTGATAGTGCTTTTAATCGGAATCGTACATGTTTGGTAAAAGGCCGCATAAAAAAATAATGAAAAAAAAAGTACGAACGAATATTCGGTTGAGAGTACGTCTTTTAGGAAGAAATACATGCCACTACTACAGCAGCAACTTGCTCCTCACCATGAGAGGTTTCTGCCTGGAGGTCCAGGTCCCCACGCCGCCCGGCCCGGCGGCCTCATGCCCATTCTGCTCGGCCGGAATGGCCTGGGCATCATGCCCATGAACGGTGGCCCTCCTGGCCCCGACATTCCGTGCGGGCGGATGGGCCGGTCATGGCGGTCGTAGTCCCGCCCCCTTTCGTCAGGCGGAATATTCCATGTCCTCGACGGCAACGTCAATAAAGGCCCTCTCTTTTCCGCAGGATTCGGGTAGCGCTCGTCGATATCGCCAAACTGATCCTTCGACGTTGGTGAGCCCACTGGGAATACGAACGACAAAGTTAGAAACTAGCGTATCGGTAAGTGCTGAGAAACCCATAGAAAGTTTCTCTTGAAAAGGTACACTGTAAACAGAATGGGTTAAATTACAACGCAGCGGTTTTTACCCAAGTTGTAACTTGACCCCCTGTTATGTAACATTACCTCATACCTGCGTAATTCAAACCTCTTCAGGGGTAATATCTTTGTAAAATAACCCTCTTCAGGGGTAATATCTTTGTAAAATAACCCAAGTTTGAAGGTAATAAAACCTTTTTGTGGGGTTAACTTTACCTAAAGACATTTTCTATTCACCCTCCACCCTGCTTGTAAAATAACAACTTGGGGGTTAAAACCACTGGGTTGTAATTCTTTAACCCATTCTGTTTACTGTGTTCAATACCTTTCGTTTAAATTTTGCTGAACAGTATTTAGAAACAGATTGAATTATAGCAAAGTCGAAATCTTAGTTTTACTAAAAATACAATAATTACGCAGGGATTTTCGACGTTCAATGAACATTTGTAGATGGTCGAAAAGTAAACATTTGAAGATAGTCGAGGAACACCTATTGCGGATTGAGGTTAAGCGAAGGAGTGAATTTTTTAATATTAGCCTTCGAAAACTCGTTTTCAGAGTTCAATATCAGATCTTACGGATTTCCTAGCTTTTTTCGGGGGGGGGGATTCATAAACCATGTCAGAGTAATTCTACTCACAGCCGTGTCTGTAATCTCGCCCGCGGATAGGTCTCCTTTCCCAATCAGGACGTCGGTGCGAATATCCCTGAATCTCCTGAATTTTTTGTGTCTCGTGAATCACCATTAACTGGAAAAAGTAAAGTGGTATTAGTTATCAGGTATAGTGATGATTGACAAATCCAAATGCTTCAATCATCGTACCTTTTCCAAAATCTTGTTGTACTCGTCTGAAGAAATGTTACCGCTCTTCAACTGTTCAGTGGCGTTAGAGTGAATAACTTGCAGCCTGGCGTCGTCGACACCGCACATCATGGGTTGCCGCATGTCTGTGTCCTCGCCAGCCAGCATGGCGGCATGTGCGGCCGAGCTTGCCTTGTCTAAGGAATCCTCTGAAACAAACATATTTAAAAATCGTACTGATTCCGATATTTAGATGCAGATCACAGCATAACAACTGCCACTGAATGGGTGCTTTCTTCCAGCAAGAGTGTGCAATTTCAAGAAAAAATAATAAAAAGTGCTCCCGTAATATTGTATATTAATTATCAGAAAACCATAGCCGGAAAAAATTGGTACCATTCGGAAATAAAAGGAATATATTCGAGAAGAAATTAAAAAAGTAATCCTACAACCTTTAAGTGACGAATTCTAGACGTACATCGCCATTTTTTTTCTATTGGTTACCGTCTGTCTTGCATGGGCCTTGTACAACAACGAAACAAAGGAGCTCGAGGGTCACTCATGGGGAGTGGCGAGGAACAAATCTTACCGGACAGGCGATGGTACAAAAGCGGCCTTCCTAGTCGATCAACATTGGGCCTCGGAGACCGAGCGTACATTGGACTCCTTTCCGAGTCCGAAAGGTGATGATCGCGAGGAACGTAACTTCGGCCAGGCGTCATCGGTGACCGAGTCTGCTTGTATTTTGCCCAGCCGTAAGGCGGTTGGTTTTCTACAGAATCCCTCTCCTGCGGACTTCGATGTGGAGGTGAAGGCGTATTGCGCGGTTCGTGAGAGATTTTCGGAGGTGGCGGTGGTGATGGAGGGGCCTTGTTAACCGCCACCACAGGTACTGGAACGACGGGTACGGGAACGACGGGTACCGCTGCCGGCTTGATTGAAATCGGCATAGTGCGCAGGTCCACATCCTCATCTCCGAACAGCCTGTCAACAATCAACGGCAGTTGAGAGCCGATTCGGCCCACCTGCGGCCAAGAGCTCGCGATCTCTACTTACAGGTCCATGACAGCCGCTTTGCTCTTCTTGAGCGGGGGCTCGACGTCCTCTCGCTCCACAGACGCTCTCTTCTTGCTCGGAGACGCTACCAACCTGAGATCTACATCTTGGCTTGCAGCTTTCGAAGGTTCAGCAACATCGCTTGAAGGGCCTACACATTTACCGGTCGTGGGCACAATAGGGACAGCCGCTGGAAAAGTCAACTTTAGTGATTAAACATGTGCTTTATCGGTAGGGCGCAAGTAGCCAACATAAAACCTGCTTCTCAAGTTACGTCTGAGTGGAGGGCGAGGCGGGCAGTCGCAGGCTCACGTGCTTGTG
>Ga0058701_10005823_pt1 | contig 10313 bp, 8 predicted proteins | sample AgamicOrMae_FD_97039 | JGI IMG/M metagenome (GOLD analysis project Ga0058701, IMG submission 97039) | Agave microbial communities from Guanajuato, Mexico - Or.Ma.e | ecosystem: Host-associated > Plants > Phyllosphere > Phylloplane/Leaf | place: Guanajuato, Mexico | collected 2012-06-04 | reverse complement strand
TGAAGGTAAAAGCTCGTTATTCGGTTATTCCACTCCAAAAAGGAAGGACATCAGAAACCTGAGCTGAACTTCTGAAGTTCTGAGGTGATTTATGTTGTTTACTTTTCCCCCCACTCCCTGCGGTAAAGGCAAAAGGCTATTGTTCCACTCCAAAAAGTAAAGACATCAGAAACAACTGTAGCATTTATATGGTCTCTCTCTCTCTCTCTTGGTGGTCTTCTATACTCCCTCCTGCTGGGTGGGGCACCCTGTTTTGTACCCTGTAGTTATACCTCGTTGCCTTTTGATTTCTAATTTCCACTGTAAGCTTCCTCACTGTATTGCTGACTTGCTGTTGCTTAGCTTTTGGTAATTAAGGTAAGTTGTTTCGTCCTAGTAGTTCAGCGGTTCTTGCATGTAATAGTAACACTTGCTCACCAAAGTGGAAACTGTTGCTGCATGTAACCATGTACCTTTCTACGTCCTCACCTGAGGGAGATCTCTCCCCTGCCCTGCAGACATTCCATTTAGATGAAGAAATGAGAAATTTTTTTCGAAGTGGCTGCTTAGAGGTGGTGCCATGTTTGTTTTTTTAAATTGATGTCCTGGGTGAACTATGCCAATTAGCAAGTATTTTATTGCCATATTGGAAGCTATGGGACATAAAGATGGTCCCAGCAGGGTTCTTATTTGATGACTGTTGAAGTTGATGTAAGTTATCTTCAAGTCTGTAAGGTAGGTTTAGCATTGCGTATGTCCTTCAATGAAAGGACATTGATGGGCATTCCCTCTCCTTTGAAAGATGAGCTAAAAACTAATGGTGATGCTTTTCTTTTGCATTTTTTCCCTGTTGGTGGGGACACGGGGTGGGGCTTGAGGATGAAACAAGAATTTGGAGTTGCTTCAACTATTGCCAGATCTTAGTTCTTTATTCCCGTGGAAGTTCTTAGTCATTGTCTCCTTTATTGATTTGAAGTAAGCAATGATGGTGGTTCAATGCAGGCTAAGCACAAGGAGGTCTCTTCTCTGATGGGAGTTTTAGTCTCTGGTGATAGCCGTAGTCATCAACAGATGCTTAATATTATTAAAGATATTGACGTACTTAAAATATTCATGAATGAGATAAAGTTGGAGATTGAAAAAATATAAAAAGGATCGAGAAGCATCTAGCAGAAAATGCTACATGAGGACAGACAGAGATGGATTCTATCAAATGGTCAAAACAGGTAATTTCTATCTTGTGCTTGTAGATAAAGCTATAGTATGGAAATTTTACTATATTTTGTCATGCTTTATGTCACGAAATATTTGTTTGTGTTTCCAAATCAAGCCACTGGGTTCATTACTGAATGCTTCCACATCCCCACATTGTTATGTGTAATCACTGAAGCATATTCTGCGTTAGCATGTCATAACTTTGTTGAGCAGGATGGGTAACTCCCCTAACCCCCTGGCAAGCAGTTCCTTTTTTCGCTCTATGTTTGCTTGATACAATAATAACAGCAAATCTCAATGCAAATTCTGCCTCAGTCAGGTTTAAGGGAATTCAGAAGGAGGCCACCTTACCCTGGCAAGCAGAGAGGTCTATTTGTTTATGGGAAAGTGGAGGAGAATTACTAAATGCAATTTGGCTAGAGCCGGCCACATCACTTAATGGTGCTGTATGTCATTGATAAGAACTCTTCCTTGCTCCCTCTTGATAGCATTATAGGATATGGGTGTGGATCCATGACAAAACCCAAGCTTTGTCTTGAAGAGATCTTAATTTTTCTCGTATCTTCACTGCCTCACCCAACTCATAGCCCATCCCATCTTTGTTCACTGTTCATTTTCTTTTTTCCCCATCATTTGGTTTTTGTTTTTTTACATATACAAACTTTTCGATGGTAGCTCTTCTCAGTCTTGGTCACAAAACTCGTTGCTCGGGACGCTGATTCTCTTGGTGTTTTGTCTGATATTGGACTTTCTGACATCCACGATGTTAGTGGTTATGTTTTTCTTAGTTCTTTTGGCATAGATAAGGTGGACAAAGGACCTGGTGACTGATTGATTTTTCTTTGAGTTCTTTGGTTGTAATCCCATCGAACTCTCCAAGAAAATCCTATATGGGAATAAGGCTACTTATGTGTGCTTTAATAAAGTTTAGTTCCCTGTTTTTTGTAGGATTGTCTTATTCTAAGTGCTTAGATTACTCTTATGCATTGATGAGTATTGACATTGAATCCACAATGACCCCCCCTTTTGTTTCTCTTGTCCTCCATTCCTCATTTTTTTTTTTACTCTCTATACCGTCATCATTGCCCTTGTTAAATTACTTCTCACCTTAGTATATTTTCTAATGTTCTTCATTAGTTTAATATCAGAGCTTTCGTCCTGATCATCACTTCTTTTCACTGGACAAATATCTTCTTTAGTATGCAAAATTCTATCCCCGCAATTGCCACCTATCAATCTCATAATAATAGTCCTAGATTTCTAACCTCGAACTTTTGTCCCATTATGTGTGTGCGTGCGTGCGTTGTCATCACAATTTTTGCTTCTTTGAGGTGCTACAAGCTGCTTGAATTCTCTGCTGCCTCATATCTGATTTATCGCAGATTGATAAGTGCAAATCTGCTTACAGAAGCCTTTGCCTATCAAATTTGCTGTTTGCGAAGCAGGAAATGCTGCATCTATGGCTCTTTGTTGCCATGGTGGACTGTAGCTACCATGAAATTTTCTGGTCCACTATAATTGACATCTGCTCTCAAAATCTGACCAAATTCATGGTCCTCTGGATCTGGTGGACCTGCTCTCAAATGAACTGTGTCATATGTCATGTCCAGTTCTACTTTGATAAATGGGATAAAGAGAAAAAGGTTGGTCAAATTGTGAAATATTGCTAGGACTGACAGAAGAATATAGGATTGTAAGGACAAACAAGTGATGTTGTGATGTATCTAGCCTAGAACAACCAAAGAACAAGAGAGAAAGAGGGGAAAAGATGCAAAACTGCAAGCAAAGTGAAGGTAAACCGAAACTAGCTCACCCGAGTAAAACAACTCTAATTTCAAAGATAAGCCAATGGCACCACTTTGAATGGGGGTTGGGCTGATTCTTAAGCTCAAGGATACAGAAAATTCACCACCAAAAAAGCATTAAAGAAACGTAGGAGATTACCACTTGAGTAGGCAAAACCCCAGATAAGACAACTAGGAATTTTAGTGAGAAAGAAAAGTCAACTCGGTTTTGTATATATCATAAGTCATATCATTACATTCCCAAAGACCTCTTATATATAGGAGAGCCTCAAAATCTGATTACGAAAGCAAGCAAAGCCAAACAAACGACCATAAAGCAAAAAGGGAACAAAAAAGTAGAGAAAGCACAAAAGGTGATAAGTGACGGAAGCCTGTTGCTGTCTTTGAACAACCACAACTCCCAATTTACTTACCCGAAATTGCTCCAACAAGACTCATTGGAAAGCTTAGGAAGTCTTCTTTCACATGACTGCTCTTGGACCCTTGCAAACTCAAACGTTTGGAAGTTATCCCAGATAAAGTGGAGTGGTCCAAACCCCAACCCGGAAAGCACCTTTGGAAAGTTCACTCCTTTTGGCACCTCTCTTTTGCCTTTGGCGTTGATTTGTTTTCCAACCCTCAAAGTCAACTCAAAAAGGGATCTAAAATTCAAAATTTCAGGTTGCTAAGTTGGGTTTTGGTTGGGGAAAATGGATCCACCAAACCAGGTTGAAACGGACCCAAATGGGCAGCCTAGACAGTTTGACTTTGAGAGGGGATTTGACTAGCTAAATGATGTCCAATTGGCTTGAAACTTGATTTGTTGGAAAGCTAACATCTTAAACTCTAAGGAGGACAATAAAAATTAGTCCTAGGTTATCCAAGGATTAGGTAACCATGGTCGGAAAAGCAGGCCAGCTGCTGGATGCCCCGTGTACAAACTTGTTTTGGATAGTTTGGTTAGTTTCCAACTCTTGTCGTGTCTTTGGCTATGGTTGACACTTGGGAGTGATCCCCATCATGTTGTGGATGACGTCTGTCGTCCACTTAATAAGATGATTGATTGGATATAGTATGAGTTGAACATGAATAAGAAGGCACTCCATAGTGAAAGGTATAAAGAATGTCGGCGTATAAGGTATCCATGAGAGATTATTTAATGATGTGAGTGATCTACAAGTTGACAATGTTTGTTGAGAAGGTGAAACATTGGAAAGTAATGACAATTCGTTAACTTGTGTTTGGACTCAAGAAGACGACAAGGATTAAGATTCTTAGGGGTTGTTGGTCCTGCTTCCTTTGAGAAGTACACATAAAATTATGTTGATTTTGTCTAACCATAGTGATTTTCGAGTTTGCTGTATGGAAAGGTAAGATGACTTACACAGATTGGGATGTTCCTGTAGAACCTGATGGAGATGAGGACAAAGGAACAGAAAAACCTGAGATTCAGAGGAAAGAAGACGAGAAAGAATAGGAACTAGGTATAGACTATAGAGGCAGAGAACAAGAGAAATAGAGAAGACAGTGTTCAAAAGGAAGAAAGGAACACTCACACCCACATTTTAATCGTGCTTCTGACTATTCAGTAACCATATTCTAGAACACTCAGCATTGAAAACAAACTAAGATTTTGCATAAATCTACCTAAATAGACAGGAGAGTAAATATTACTAATACATGCCTAAATAACCTTATTTTGAGTACTTCTAAGTTACCTAGTCATTTATATGAAAATGATATAAAGATGTCATAAAAATATAACAATATTCTAATTCTAACATGATTTTCTACAATTCTTATTCTGGCCTTCCTTTAAGCTTGATCTCCATTATTCTCTTTTGTTCTGTTGAACCTCCTCGTTTTCCTTTTCCTTCCCTTGATCTCGGTCGTTTTGCAGCAACATACCTCTCAATTCCTTTTTCGTTCCCCTTTAAGTTTGTATGCTCTGATACCATGTTATGAGAAATTGATCCCATATTAGGTTTGTGTTATTCATATGTATTTATAGAATACAAGAGATAGGGAGGAGCATGACACAATACAGAAGTCTTACAATGTAGAAGTCTACAAGGAGAAAAACATGGTAACAGTATATCCTTATCCTATCAGCATTAATTTGGTTGTACAATTTTCCAATGCAAATGAGCATGTGAGTATTATATGTCATAATCCCATACCTTAGAAGGATTATCAACAGTAGCCTAGTACCCTAGATGATACCTTTTCTGGCCAATTTTAAGCAAAAGTACAACTAAATAAATATAGCAGATGAATGAATAAAGTATAAACTCAAAAAGAGATCCCACACATAAATTTCATAGAGAAATTTTTTTGATATAGTACTTTTGCTAAATTAATTTAGTTTTGCAATTTCCCAATGCAAATGAACATATTAGCAATATATGACAGAATCTCATACCTTGGAAGGACAATCAACAGTAGCCTAGATGACAACTTCTGTGCTCATCCTGACACTCGAGTCTCCGGAGTAGGTAGGGACACCAATGCTGGCCTTGGAGTAGCTCATATAGTAAAGTTTGGAGATTGTGCTAGTGAAAATAATAAAAGCAGTGAATAATGAAAGCAGTACCAACCCCAAAGACACCTTGCCCAATGGTCTGATTGAAGACCATCTTGTATGTGGTGTGATACGCATTCTTTATTGATTCGACTAGCAGACATACTTCAACGATAAAGAACACCATCCTAAATCATCATAGACAAAATAATTAGTAGGAAAAGAGGACCTGCATTAATGCGAAAAATTTATTAACAAATATCTTTTTTGTTTACAACTCATTTTGTGGCTTCGAAAGGGAAGAAAACTCAAAGAATTACAAATAGACCATGTTGTTTCCTCCTCATACTGCGTGATCAACCAATAGAAAATATTTTATTTGTCATAAATTCTCCTTCACTAAACCAAACAGTGGATGCACTAGTTTCTTTTCTTTCTTGTTATTTTATATAGAAACAAAAGCAATTCACCACGCCCCCCCAAGAAAAGGCCGATTATCAACAGCAATTCACCAAACAGTGGATGCACTCGTTTCTTTTCTTTCATAATGCAGCAACCACTTTCAACAAAATACGCCTCAGGAAACAAACATTGTGTCCTGATATGATATCGAATATATTCAGCTTGTTGATTGTGAAAAATACATATGCAAAATGAGGGATTGATCATGGCCCAGCTTAAGAAGCTTCTTTAGTTCTCCTAGCATCACTATAGTGCTAAAATGAGGGATTGATCATAGCCAAGCTTAAGAAGCTTCTTTAGTGCTCCTGGCAGTAGCATAGATCCTACACAATGTCAGTTCCACTTCCACAAGAACTGAATAAGCAAAATAGCTAAGCACCACCCCATATCTTATTGGGTAATAGGAGTACCAATGCTAAGTTTAAGATGAGGAAGTAATAAATACACAGTAAATGTAGGTATGAACTTTAAAACCTTGCGCGTATGCAAATTTCAATAATCCGTCAATTACAACAACCCAAAAATCATACCATTTGAATAGCCCTTCAACTACAACCAATACCATTGAACTTGAAGAAGTCAAATACCTGAACAAGTCAGACCTTGGCAGGGGCAAAAAGGAAAAATGGCGTTGAAGGAGAAAGCAAGCCCAGCAACCAAGAGTGACGACAAAGAGGGGCTCGTCAGTGGGGCACCTACAGTGATGGCGGACTAAGATGTGAGATATTCATCCCAGCAAAAAGCCAGAAAATTTGAGATGGTAGAAGTCAAGCTACAACATTAAAAACCAAAACTGTGAGAGCACGTTGTAATATTAAATGGCAAAAAAATCGTTGAAATTATTAAAATAGACTCAACAACAATTCACCTTATTTGTATTTCGTGTTAAGGTGAACTACCAGCTTAGGGAACAAACTAAGTATTGTGCTAAAGATATTTAAGCTATAATACATTGACTGTAAAAAATCAGTTACTTGTTTTAGTTCTTTGATATGAAGTACAAGCTTAGGTAACAAGCTAAGTGTTTTGTTAAAGATAGCCCTAGAATGCTTGGGTTGGTGCCTTGTAGAAAATCACTGCCAAAATAAAGTCACTTGGTGAAGTGCTGAATAAAGTAATAACGCTTCTAGCAACTTGTTCAATCCTTCTGACATCAATGTGCACTTTGTAAAATGGCTTCCTATGAAAATTAACAGTCACAAATTAGTGAGTTTGGAGATGCATCTTGTAAGACGAAACAAAATCAACTTATATGAATTCAAAAGTCATTTAACAATTTTCCATATACCTAGCTATTATTACTTGGATTGTAGAATCCCTACATGTGTGAGCACTTCAAATGCAACAATGTTTCGAAAAGTGATGGTGTATCTAATATCTTGTTAGATTTCTTGGCTCTTGAAAGAACGACATATAGCTGTCCATGTGAGAGACATGACTCTTTCAGATAGATGCTGCTAACCTGTTGGAGAGTCTGTCCCTATGTCTTATTAGTCATCATTGTCCCTATGCCTTATTAATCATCATTGTACCTATGCCTTATTAATCGTCATTGTAAAGCTGAGCTTGATTGGAAATTGTTTCCGTTCAAGTTGAAGAGGAATGTTGGATGATGGTGATGGCTTTATTATGATCCTTGGTAGTAAGACAATTGATCCTTTATGCTGTCCACATACAATTTCACATCTAATAAGGTTTGAGAAGAATTGTTTGCATATCAGCCTGGTTCCATTACATAGGCTGCTAGAAGGGTCAATGTTATGCAACAATATAGCAGGATAATTCCCTTCTAAAAAGCCAGCTCATGGAGAGGCATTCCTCTTGGACATAGGGTATGTAAAAATTCTGAAGGAGGTAATTTGCTGCTTCACCATAAGAAATTGTATCAAAACTCTTGTACGTGACACCTTGGCCAGGAAACTTGTATATGCATTAATTTCGTCTAGTTCTTCATTTGGAGGTGCCAAGATTGCAGTAAACTAATCTGATTCACTACTGTGTTTAGAAATTGTGGCCAGAGTTCAGCAATTATTTCTTCTAAAGCACGCTCAGCAGGCTTCAAACGTGGCTTTAGGAATCCTGGCAATGTAACAGAACTATGTCTCTTTTTGTAGCTTCCCATCTCCGAAAAAATTCAGAGAATTGCGGATCCTCTTTTGCACGCATGTTCTAGTGTGAACTGAATTTTTTTGAGATGTGACCAAATCATTAAAGAAACTAAGCTTGCATCAACGGCCTCCGCTGGTATTTTATGTTGTAGAACATGTAAGGCTTGCTTGAAATCACTTCCAAAAACAATAGTTTTTTCGCCAAACAAATCCGTGGAATCGTGCAGAAGTAGTAAATCTAATGCCTCGATATTCTGTCTATGATTTATAGAAGCTTCATCCTATATAATAAGGGATGTTTGCCTCAGTAAGGCACCCAAGCCACTTTGTTTGCCAACATTACATGATAGACCATTCTCATGGTCAACAGGAATTTTAAATCTTGAATGTGCTGTTTTTCCTATAGGAATGTTAGCTGCTGCCAGCTGCGGTTGGTAGAACAATTTTACCTAGCTGACGAACTCGTACATACAAAGCACATTAAAGAAAAGTCTTTCCAGTGCCACCCGGTCCATCTATGAAGAATGCACCGGCTTTGTTGTGTTTAACATGGTGGATTATTTCCTTATATGCTTTTTTCTGCTCAACATTCAATTTCTTCTAAAGATTGGCCAACTTGGGTGGAATTGGTGCATTCAATGCATCAGTTGTCTCTTGTACAATCCATTGCCTCACTCCATTGTCTCTTGTACAATCCATTGCTACAATTTCCTTAAAACGTGCGACATTTCAATTGTCACTCCTTCATTCATATAACACTCTACAATATTGTCTCCTTTAAGTAATTTGTGTTCTAAGGCAGCTTCTTGGAAAGTTAAACATAACTTTCCCCTAACTGTTAGGAGATCTCTAAAAGATATAGGCCCTTTAACATTAGCAAGTAATAGACGCAGATAGTACCTTTCACCTTCTACGGGACTTGTATATGTCAATCTTCTAATTGCAATGCCTCTAGAACGCTTAACCATTCTTTTCTCTTTCCATGGTTCTGGAGCCATTCTTTTCTCTTTCCATTCCATGTAAAATGTTATGGAAATTCTTGGTACAAGAATTTCTTTCCATTGTCAGCTTTAGAATTTTTGGTAAAAAATTGAGTGAGCACTGTTTTTGCCCTTCTACCATCTGCAATGACATCTTCTAAGTTTTGAGCACTTGAGAACTAAACCATTTGCATATCTGGTGTATGCACAGGAAGTGGCACAATTGATAGTGTCATACTGTACAATTCGAATCCAAAAATTCGCTATGCAGCTGCTGGTGGTGAGATCCATCTTGCAGATTGGAAGTTCTCAATTTCATTGTTAGTCGAAGCAACCTTGAAAGAAACCTTATCATGCCCTTGTAAACATACTTGTATAAATATTTAACAGCCTTGATTGTTGAGCAGACTTCGACGTTAATGTGATAATCAAACACACCTAGTAAGGGTTTATGGAATAGCCCAACGGTTGTCCATGTCCATTCCTTTAATGATTGAACACTAAACCTCTACTTATGAACCTTTGCAACTTCCACAAGAAATTGGTTTCGTTCCTATGTTCAGATTAATTACTTGTTAACAATTAATCTACACATCATCTATTGTCCAGCTTAAACTATAACATAGCTGATTGAACACTAAATAATATAATAGACATCACAAAACATAAGTCCAAAAAGCCAAAATGGTTAATATAAAACGTGGGTCCAGATTAACAAATCATGCCATAAATCATAAGAGACTTCATTAAGCTATCAGATTGCTAATGAAATTTTGAACAGAACTAATCTTTTAAGCAAACAGGTAAAAATAACAAATCATAGTTGTAAATGATACAGGCGTATCCCTTACAATTGATAAATGTTGTAGGGGAATTAACCCATGTCATAAATCTTAAATAAAATTCTGAGTAAAATTGATGTTTGACGCAGGAGAATAAAATAAAATTGAAAACCATAAATGATACTAATAAACATATAACACTCAAATATGAATACACAAGGTAAAAATATATCAAAAAGGTGCATAAACATAGTATGTGATATGACATACTATAAAAAGCATCAGCATCTTTTCCAAGTAATTTTGATGCATCGTATGAGAAAGCAGTCAAAGAAATAAAAGCTATTTCGTCATACAAATCAAATGCAAACGTGATCCTGCAATTGATTTTAATTAAAATTAGCATATCAGCTGACCATACCAGCAAAAATAAATCAACATAAAATTATAGTGACATAGCTAACAATATTATAAATTATCCT
>Ga0058701_10005822_pt1 | contig 10313 bp, 3 predicted proteins | sample AgamicOrMae_FD_97039 | JGI IMG/M metagenome (GOLD analysis project Ga0058701, IMG submission 97039) | Agave microbial communities from Guanajuato, Mexico - Or.Ma.e | ecosystem: Host-associated > Plants > Phyllosphere > Phylloplane/Leaf | place: Guanajuato, Mexico | collected 2012-06-04 | reverse complement strand
TTTTTCTTCTTTTTTAAAGGAAAGTCTTAGCAGTAAATCGGTCATGGTAAGTTTATTTTATGAAACTTAAAACGGTTTTACTCCCGCATAATTAGGGACACTCCGCTGAACCCTGTTAGTCATACTTATCCATTTTATTATCATCATCTTCACGTACTTTCAGTGAGTTTAGAAAGAATAAACTAGCAGTAAATCAGTACAAAACGCGAAAACTGCCATAAAAGCCAACTAATGAAATTGGATGAAAATCTCCACGGAAACTTTAATTACCTCGAATCTCTTGCATAAAAAATTAAAAAGATGCAGTTTATGAAGGAAATGCAAGATAGAACAATAGAACTGAACTTTAACTGCTCTTAATTACTTTTGACGCCTATCTCTACATCACTAGCCGAAATTAACCTAAAATGATACCAAAATTCATTAAGTTGTAATTTGAGGTTATTATGCTACAAATAAAGACAATCCCGCAGGGTTTTTTTTTTCATACTGATGAACAAGATTTTTTTTTGCTCATAAAAAAATACTTTTGACGCTGGTTTGCCTACTCTTAATTAACACAACCCATATTATCCTAAGCTGTACGCTTGTTAGCCATAGCCACAGAAATTTCACGTGACCCTGTGACCACCGTGCCAACGGAAAGTCAGAGAAGTTCTCACTGAAAACCAGTGATTTATCGCTCGTTTTCAGTGTTTATTGGTCTTCAGTTAAATTTCACTGATTTTTTAAATATTTTTTTTTCAGTAAATTTCACTTATTTTCAGTAAAATGAAAAATTAAGTTTTGAGAACGATCTACTTCTGTTCATTGTATGAGGTGAGCGTCTCCATCTTGATAAAGTACTGTAGAAGTTTCACTTCTCAAAAAAATGAAGTCTTATTTTGAGCTTCACTTTCGAAAACAACTTCCCGGTGTCGCAGTCCTAGAATTTAGGGTAAAATTATCGGTTTTAAGGAATCTGGAAAATTGTGATCGCGAAGTGGTCGACATAGTTCACCGGAAACTTCGTCCGGTGAAAGTTGATGTGAACACTCCGCGTTATTGAGAGAAAAGGATGAGGCGATTTGTTCTACTCAGTCGGTTGGAACCATATCCATGCTCCGCTGGTTTCCACAAACTCATAAAAACCATACCCGCGAACTTTTCTGTTGATCGCTGATGAACTTTGCTTCTGTTTATTGTTTCAATTCAGTCTTTTCCGTTTCCGAGAGTAAAAGTGCTTCAATGAAAATGTCCCAGGAGAAGCTCGTGACCTCTGAAAACAAAATCATACTTGTCGATAAAATTAATGGTTCCAAATCATATTTAGATTTGGGACTTACTGCTAGTATTCTCTGCATAGATAGCCCAAGCAAAGTATTAGTTTTTTTAATTTTTTAGTGATGTTTCTAGTAATTTTTAAAACTAAATTTTAGTTTTTTATTGCGAAAATACTTGATCGTTAAAATTGTAATTCACTTTTTTTTCTTAGGTGTTTGTTTAGCAAGCTTAAACGCTTGAATGATTGTGTTTTTTTTCTCAAGTTAATAAAAAGACATTAAAAATGTTTCTGAAATACAACTAAGAAGAAAAAAATCTCGCCAAGTTTTGTTTGAGATTTTTTTCTAGCTCTAAATACCAATGCATGATAGAGTGCTATGACTGAGAATAGCATTCCTGGAACACAGGTAAATATAGCATGATTCAGATATCAGAAACTAGTCCGGAGCTCGTGTGTATACTATGTGAACAGCACCGTTGATTAGGATTCTAAGAACGTCCTGTAGAACAGCTTTATTTAAATTTTCAAGATCGCTCAGTGCATCATACCTTATTAGTTCTGTTCTCCAGACCGCATTAGTTTCAGCTAAAATTATTTCATGATATCAATCACATCAAATCAACCTTCGCAGTAAAACTCAACAACCCCTATTTTAGATAGTAGCATTCTTGCTCTGGGTATGAAGGTGAAACGGGAAGAGCGCCATTAGGCTATTTTTAAAGATAAACCGATCAATAACTTCTGAAAAGGTCTCGTCGAGAGCTCTCCATTGATATGGCTATTGATAGAGGCATCGACAAAAATAGCCAACTTTCGCTCTTCCGCTGTTATATCTTGACCTAAAACTGGTATGGAACTACCGAAAACAGAGATTAATCTTCACTGTTTTCAACCGAAACCTACGTGACTTTGTTGTCTCTGCAAAGGACTCGCTTTTCGGGAAGTCAAGATATCTTAAAGATGAAAGTTGAACGTCATCTCGTCAAAGTGTTTGCATTGCGAAAAATACGGTTTTGCCGCTATTTTTACCGCGACTGTAAGTTTTACTCTTCCGTTTTACTGCCTCAATTTTTAGCGGTCGTAAAAAAATTATTAGAGTCGACGACGATCTTTTATAACAAACACGCAATACCACAAGCGTCTTTTTCATGTCGTTCACTGAGGAGATTAAATTATTTGTTTAGTCAAACAAGTTTTTGCGTGGAAGATTTCATTGTTTCATCGTTTAACGTGAAGTTTTATCAACTATTCTTTGTATGAAGAAAGTTTGTTGGCTCAAACTACTTCAATCAAATCTTGGCTGCCTTTTCTCTTCTATCCCTCATCTTGGGCCGAAACCCCTCGCGTTAAGACTTTTTAACATGTTACGTAATATGTTCACTCCCTGAATTCAATTTTTCTTCTGCTTTGCGTTCAGCTTACTTGAGATATAGCACTAGAAAATCCCAGCAGCTGGAATCTTAGGCGCTCATTTGAGAAAGAATATGCTTCAAACGTCGTCAAAAGACGTTTATAAAAACGACCAGAGAAATCTGAGCGCTGAAACCTGGAAAACGAATCATTAAAGTTTTAGGGTGACGGAATTCTGGAGAGCTTTGCAGAAGCGATGATGAAATCCAGAAGTCAGTCATTATTTGTCGGAGGAGAGTAGATCCATTACTGTTCATTGTATTGTAGCCACGAATTTCACTTTCCCTTTTATCATTTTTGTACGGAATCCTCCCATGTTTGAAACTACCTTCGCATAGCCGTTTCCCGCCCGTTCAACCTGTTTCGACTCGAAGTTGAACAATTTCAACTTGGATACACCTGATGGCTCGCATTTTTTCCTTGCCTCCTCTTGTTATACGCTAGAAGAAAGTGGGTGGTTTTTGCGCATTTTTGAGAAATTCTTAGAGGCTTCTCTCTTAGTTTCACAATTTTATATTTCTTTTAGATTGCCTTCTTTCATTGATGAAACCTGAAAGTCGGTACTTGTAGGTTGTCATTTTTACTGAAACTTTAATCAAAAGTTATTCCTCCAGGTGAATGGCGGGACAATTTAAATCATAGCGCCGATCCCGGATTATAGTTCAAACATCGGAACGGAGAGAGCTGGGAGAGACTGAAGGGAGTAAAGGGACTGAAGAGACAGAGGGTTACTGAAGGTAGTAAATAGACGGAAAAGAATGAAGGGACCGCTGTAGGACAACTGAAGGGACGGAAGAGACTGTGGTCTAAGGGACTGAAACCGGAATGAGGGACTGAAGGTTGTGATGGCGGACTGACGAGACTATAGGGACTGAGGGGCCAAAGGGACGGGAGGGGCTAGAGGGGCTAAAAGGCAGGCAGGCAGAACGATCTATAAAAGGATCGCTTTTAAGACGATTACAAGAGGACCCTTCTTTTTTATCTTGTCCATCTTTCTTTCTTTCTTTTTTTTTTGCATTTGCGGCAGGCGCACTTCTCAGCCGCGCCTCGCAGACAACTTTGTATGCACGCCTCAACGATGGGGGCTGAATTACCTCTTTTCTCCTTTCACTTTGTCTCCCTTTTCTCTCCTCCAACTGTAAACCTAAACACTTTTATCAACCCCTAAGAAAAGCCAAGTTTTATTCTATTTATTTTATCTCATCTTGTATTCGCCTCGTGTGCCACCGCTATCAATTCTTCTGATTTTCCCTGCTTTCCGAACTTCAGAGACCGCTAATTGCTGCGCGTCGTTTAATATATTTCGGAGACAGAGATGCGTGATTCTATCTGATTTTGTTTCGGCCACGGCCGCCATTTGAAAGTCTAAAAAGCCTTTTACTTTTTCTTCGGAGGCCGTACTGCGCATTCTGTGATTATAGGACTGTCCGTTACCAGAACCAATCGGAGAAATGCTTCAGAAAAGTCCTATTCTTCTGGTACTGTTTAGAGTTGAACGATCTTGTAAAGGAAACCTGAAAAGCCGACCGAGATATGAAACGAAATATTCGTCAAAAATTAAACCTAATTACCAAAACGGATAAAAACGGAATACGAGTCGCGTTAGTACCATCTTGCCACCGATCAAAACGGACTTAAAATCGCGAAATTCGTAAAGGCCTAATCAAGGCAGGTTATGAGGTACTCTGGATGGTGGGATCGCGTGAATCAGACGTTGTATCGAGAGGATCGTTATATCAAGAGACTTAACAGGACGCTTCTGTTTGCATAGCCTAAATGTAATCATAACCTAATATAGTCTACTATAGGCTTATTTGCTCAACCTATAGTTACTTAGAGCTTATACCGTACCCATGAAGAAACAAACGTTACGTGAAGTAACCTAACCTCACCTCAATGAAATCAGTTCCTAGGCCAGCATTTCTTGTTCGCCGTTTTTAAGCAATCGGTTCGTCTCGCAATGAAAGTGCCGAAATAGCACCTTATAAGCCGATCGGCAATTCGCTCCATGAAAGTTAGGATCGTTAATCTGGATTTTGTTATGAAGATGAGCCTCAGATAAAACGGCGACCGTTTTCCCAGCTAATCAACTATTCCAAGGTGATCGGGACCATCAAAGCGATTCGGCGTCCCATCTCGCCCCACCTCATACGTAAATGTGACGGCCGAAATTTAAGCCATTTCTATCGGCGCAAGCCACGCCGCTTGCTTTGGCGCTGTTCGCCGCGTGCCCTCCGATCATCCTCATAAAACGTGGCCCCCTACCGCACTCAGCTAGAATTTGACCGCTTCTCGATCCTGTATGGCAGTTCGAGGCGAAGTTGCAAAGGGCCCCGCTTAAATTGCAAGCCGCCGGGCTTCGCCAGTTCGGGCCTCGGCCTAGCCGAGCCTGCCGCGGCCTTATGTTTGCGCTCGGCCAATAAATATTTCCGCCTTTATTGTTTCCCGGTGACGGATGTAGACAGCTTTTCTTTCTTGGAATCGCTTTCGGAACTCCGTCAGAGACGTTCTCCCAAAAGGACTCGCAAATAAATATTTTCGCTGCTCCTCACTGCTGTTATAATTCCGTTTCTTTTGCTCTTGTCCGCCGAAACAATATCCGATTTGAGGTCAGGGTTAGCTCAAGCTCAGATTTCGGTTCGGTTACGTTGAACCTGTTCACTGAGCTAAAGGTTAGGTACGGCGATGTTAGCCTTCAGGCCGAAGCTTTATCAGGTCACAGACTAGCTTAGCTTGCTTTCATTTATGCCTAGGTTAGATTATGCAAGGTTAGGTGAGGGTAGTTGTGTTAGTAATAACTCATATAGGCATTGGTGGGTAGCTGTCATAAGCGCCAAAAACCACAAGCGCCAACGCCGCAAGAGCCAATCCGTAACCGCCTAACGAGAAAAGTCGCAAACGCCAAAGGTCTTAACCGCAATACTAACCTTACATAACCTAATTTAGTCTAACGTGACCTAACCTAACCTGTACGAACTATGGCGTTTGCGACTTTTCTCCTTTGGCAGTTACGGACTGGCGCTTGCGGCGTTGGCGCTTATGGTTTTTGGCGCTATCGATTGCCCCCCGGCTTTGATTAGAATTGGTTTGAAGATCTGAAATTGAATCAATATTGTAAACTGGGAAGGCGGAAATTCGTGTGTTCCACCAAAGCCCTATTGTGTTCCACCTTTTCTCGTCGTTAAACCAAAAAGATCGCCAGCAGAGCGTGGCACAAGGCACGGAACCTATCATGGTGAACGGCCTGACGCTGACGATGATACGTTAGGTTAAAGTAAGGTTAAGCTGAACCCTTTGTGTCACGCCTCTCTGTCCCTCCGCTCGACAAAGACGGAATAAAAGAGGTTATGCCCTCTTTTAAATTTCCAGTGTTGGTTAAGATCGCTGGGTCATCTAGCGGCTTATGTTTGTTAGGTTCTTGAGTGAGGTTAGGTTAGGTTCATTTTTAGGCGAATTCCGTGCCGGAAAACATCTTGGTTTACGCGAAACGTGCCTGGCATTTCTCGTAACCTTAATTCTCGTCTATGACTGTGTTGTTGAAGACCGTTATTTTTGGCCTGGTCCTAACTGAGATTGGTTTTGTTTGCAGGTGCTAAGCCGGAGGATGTCTTCCGGTTTGGTGGCAACGAGTCTCACATAGATTACTTCCGGATCACCATTCGGGAAGGGAACTCTCTGCTGGTCGGCGCAAGGTGAGTCAGTCAATCTTAAGCGCTAATTTGCTTGCTTACCGCAAGGATTACCTCAGAAAAGACATATTTTTGGGTAACTGTTGCTGTATCAAGAAATACCTGCGAATAATATTTAAAGCAAAAAGCATACATTTCGGCTCATAGAAGATTGCTTAAAGAAATTTTTGACTCCAAAGATGAGTTAGGCTAATTTTGCTCGGCCCTGGATATGGATGGGAAGTTTTGATTTTTGAATTTAAGCGGGAGCTTTTGGCGCAAAATTTTGTAAATCACTTGTTTAAGAATAACGCATTCTGAAATTAAACAGATTAGTAGCCTATTTTTACTTGAAATTCATAAATTAAGAAAATATTTCCGTAATAAAGTAAATATTTTTAAAAGGCCGCCAGGGCTGATTTAGATGTAATGAGTTAATAGCACTCTGTGCTATATTCTGTCGATCTTCTTCTTCGTAACAGAATCTTGTTGTGAGCGTCTTTTTTTTCAGGCATAAGGTACTGCTTCTTGATTAAGTATTTTGTATGATTTGAAACCCAGCGGTCGGAAAACTTAGATAAAATTCAAAAAGGCACGTAATGTGAATTCCGTGGTAGGAAAGAAACGTGAAATCTTTATTTCTCTTACAATTTTTTGTAGCTGTGAAAGTATGATTTGAAATGTAAGCGCCCTCCGGAGTTCTCCAGGCATATACGATGGCCATATAAAAAATCTTGAATGATGTTATGTAGAAAAGGCACAACGGCTTGCACTATAAACAAGATTGCCCCTTGTAATGGCCTGCTCCAGTTTTTATATACGATGTGTCAAAACTGGAACATCAAAACAAATGTCTCGTTGTAGCGCTTTATTCTCATAAAAATAATTAAACCGGCGAAATTTTTCATGATTTCGAGATAGCAGGCATTTTCCGGGAGCGTGTTGTTAATCATAAGTACCTTTTCTGAAGGTTACGACTCAAGGTCCAGGTTACTATTGGTTAGTTTACCTTAGATTGGGTTGGTTAGGTCAGGCTGGTTAGGTTAAGTCTGATCTGGTTACTCTAGAGAAAGTTAATGGCAGATGACCTTAGGTCAAGTTCCCCAAGTTGAGTGTACAGTACAGCGTCACCATTTCGTGACTGCTTTATTTTAAACATGGATTACTTTTTGATCGGTGACGATAACCTTTAATGATTTGTCATTTTTTAAATACTCAGTTTGAGAGCGAACCTTTAAAAATGGCGTTTATTTGTTTTTGGATGTTGGAGATAACTGATGAAAGATTTCAAATTTCAAAAAAAAAAAAACTTTGTGTAAAAGTTTTGCTATTTTTCTCAATTTTATGAAGTAAATTCACTGAAGCTTTTGATAGCTTTTAGGAAGGAATCTTCCATTGGAGTGAAGGAAAGTGTTAAGACACACGTAGAATTTGTTCTAGTTTTGATAATTACTCAATAAAACCACCCAGTTTAGGATCTCGCACGCATTAAGATACAATTGCTTCCAAGAAATAATAATTTCCTGCCTCTGCAAACAGGAAAACAAATCGTATCCCGGAAATCGGGCGATACACTTTTTATGAATATGCTCCAATAAGCTTTCCATTTTTTGCACTTCCTTTCTGAATAATTGGTTAAGATAGCAGCTTGCCATTTGTACCTACCCACAGAAATGTATGTAAGGCTCTTGGGAATGGGTTTGGGACCGGTTTCTATTCAATAGTCCGAACCGTATATCCGGTTGCTCCTCCTTTTGCAGAGATTCGTCATTTATTAATATAATCATTATGGATCAGCTACTCGCCGATCACTTTGAGTAAACCGACAGCGTGGCGAACTGTGGTATCCGGTACCAACAAACGGGTACTCATCAAAAATTTAACCTTTTAATTCCAGTACAGTCGTTCTCAAACCAGAAAACGTCTAAAAGAACAATTAAAAAGCCCTAATGCACGTGACATTCCACTCAATGAAATCCACTGCTTTTTAATCGGTCGTCGCTCTATTAATGACCACAAAAAAAGGACTGGATTCCAAACCCCAGTCGTCGATAACAATAGCCGGAGCATGCACCTCGATGGCCCGACGTTCTTAGTCATTTTACAGCCCTTGAGCTTGTACCCCTTCCCCGGATGTATACACAAGCACCCCAAGTTGACAGTAGTGCGCTCTCGAACGACGCCGCACGCTTAGGAAACCCACCTGGTCGTTACAGTGCACTTACCCTATGTACCACTTGAGTAACTTAAAAATCGATGAAAAGGCGAACGCTGTGCGAATATGCCCCTTGATCGCCCGTTCTGAGCTGCCACTGAGAAAGCCAATCACCCACTCGTGGGGAGGGGGACTGTTGCGCTTAGCGCAAGTTTAGGGGGGGAAATGTACTATCGAGTGAGAAGACTATTAACCCGTATCAGCCCAAATATTTGGAGTGACATTTAGGTTGAGAGAAATTGGAAGGATTTTTTCAACTAAAATACGCAATTTTAAGCTTTGGGAAATGCCTAAATTATTAATTTTCAGGTTTACAGAGGGATGATATTCCTTAAACTGTGACAATACTGAACTGAAAAGATCCTCCAAAATAAATGTTTCTCTTTCCGAACGGCATCGCTGGGCGGTAGTGGGTTGGGATGATAACCTTTCTGAAATGATCACAATTGCTTGACGAAGTTTTCAGAATTTAACTTTTAAGGGTTCACAAGAATTTTTATAAATTTTATTTTTGTTAGATGACCGTCAGAGGATGACTAAATTTTGAATAAATGGACATAAGTGGAAGGAATATTTTTTAATTCTCGTGATATTGCATGAGAAATTGTATTGATGGCAAATTTTGTTGTTTCCGAACGGCATCGCAGTGATGGGTTGTACTGCGACAAGGCCCCTTACAAACAGCGTATAGGCAACCTCCACCGCAAAGGAGTCACGCGTGTTGCCTACCCTACGTTTGTCAGGGGCTCTTGGCTACAGAACGATTGTTAAAATCTCTGTTTTTTAGGGTAATGATTTGAATTTTAAACATGGAATTTGACGATGTTGGCGGAGCGAGCTGAAGTTTGGTACGTGGTACGTGCTGGCATGCAAGGCAGGCTACAATAATAAACAACGGTTTGTGCGAAGTGTCGCAGAGATGGACGAGAATAGATGTAGCCAATATAACACGGCAGAACAGAAAGATGTACCTCAATATGACGTTGCAGCGACACCCAACGGATGTCCCCCGTCTCGGGTCTTACCAATGAAAAAGGAGGGAATCTTTTTCTAGCACCGCGATTTGTTGCAAGTCTGCCCGCCTTTCGCATTTCGGTCCGCCGACGAACTTAATTGAAAATAGTGTTCCGACGGATCGAAAAAGACCTCTTTTTGTGTCATTTCGACGAATCTCAGCTTTACCTGTGTTACCACGACCTTCTAAGACTGCATTTCTACCGCGAGTTCTTCCTTGCGTCGTCAAGACAAGCGGAGAGAGGCTTAGAACGTTACCAGGCAAACTTGATGCTGCATTCTTTTCAGCCGACCGCACAGGAGCGTTATCGCGCTTGCTGAACTCTCATTAGCAATACAGAAACTATACCACCTAAGCGGTTGTACGTCGTAGTTTCTTGTAGTGTAATTGAAGATTCGACCAGGGATAGCACACGATTGCTTAAACCTGTTTTATTCCAAAGTGATATTTTTGGCCGCGTGCAATTAATACGAACGGTAGTTCGTGCTCCGTCGCTTACCCTTCCCACCACTGCACGAACTACCGTTGTAGATTTACAGTAAGTACGGCAAAAAACGCTCCTTGTAATTTGTGTAATTTGGTTACAAAATCGACGCAAACTTTCCTCAAAGAATGATTTTAAGGGTAGACGCCTGTTAGAAGGGGCCGAATTTGCTAATGAACAAAATAAAAAAAATCCGTATGAAGTTGTCATGGTACATGAATTCTAAGGACATATTTGAGTTCAGCACATTTTTTTCT
>Ga0058701_10005821_pt1 | contig 10313 bp, 9 predicted proteins | sample AgamicOrMae_FD_97039 | JGI IMG/M metagenome (GOLD analysis project Ga0058701, IMG submission 97039) | Agave microbial communities from Guanajuato, Mexico - Or.Ma.e | ecosystem: Host-associated > Plants > Phyllosphere > Phylloplane/Leaf | place: Guanajuato, Mexico | collected 2012-06-04 | reverse complement strand
CGTTCCGCTATCTCTACGCTCGGCTTGACGACGGAGGGTAGCACCAAATTTAAACCAAAAGGTTGAAAATGCTGCCTTAAAAATTACAGTGTAGACCCACTCGCGGAACCTGTTCAGGGTATCAAGAGTTTAAAATGAAAAGTAGGCTTCTGGGACTGACACAGAAGTGTCTCAAAATGAAATTAGAAAAATAGTAACTTGAAGGATAAAAGTTCATGCTAATACGGAAATGCCAAATTTGGCTTTTCATTGTAGAACCCGTAAGAAAAACACTCTTCATTACCTTTCAAAACATCCCCCGGCGGTCAAAGATAATTATACGCCACTGTTTCCAGAGGTATTTACATTGGTATGGCTATCGATGAACTTATTTTAAAATAGCCAAAATAAAACCAAATCCGCGTTGTGACGGCATACCAGTAAGGATCACTGCCGAAAACAGCCATCAAGCTCTCGCGCTTCACACAGGCGAATCTCTTAAACAGAGAATCACCTAAAAATCCGAAAGTGTTGCGACTTTTTATCACCACTATTGGTGTTATTGTTAGCCTCCGCGAGTTGCTAGCTGCGAGGTTTTATGACTGTATTATTTAGCTAGGGTCAAAGATGCAGGAGCAGAGCAGAGCTATCTTCACGACTCCGGACGCCGTAAATTCGTCTGTCCCCCGTCGCCCCTAGTAGTGGCCAGGTCATTTATGGACGGACCCTAAACCTAGAGTAGCTACGTTTAGTGAGGAACCATCCAAATGACTGGGCCTGCCTGTGGCTCGCTCACCAGGCCGCGATCAAATTCTGTTTGCCTAGCGACCTTAATTTTTAAACAAGTCGGGACATTTCCTGTTATTGGCGGTAGAGGCATTTATTTTTAATGTGAGCGCGCCGCAAGGCGGAGCAGCCAGCCAAGGCGCCGTGCAGATGGACCAGCTGGCAGCCAAGGCGCAGCCAAGTCACGGCCTATAAGGCACAGCCTCTGGCGCAACCTGAGGCGCAGTCACAGGCACAACCTAAGGCGCAGTCATAGGTGCAGTCATAGGTGCAGTCACAGGCACAGCAACAGGCACAGCCACAGGCGCAGCCGAAAGCGCAGACAAGGCTCGGACAAGGCGCTGCCAAGTCGCAGTCAAGGCGCAACCGAATGCGCAGCCTAAGGCGCAGTCACAAATGCAGCCACAGGCACAGCCACAGGTACAGCCACAGGCGCAGCCACAGGCGCAGCCGGAAGCACAGACAAGGCTCGGACAAGGCGCTGCCAAGGCGCAACCAAAGGCGAGTCGTCTGCGAAGGACTCGCACTTCTTCGGCAATCTGATCCTCTGCAAAATGCATATCCCCAGCGTCTACGCTACTTAGTACCTATGCCTACTTTATTGTCTCTGTAGATAGACGTTTTTTTCTGAGAGCGCTCATCGTTGATTGCTTTTTTCTTTCCTCGATGCCAGATGCTGAACTATGTATTCCCAGTTAAGCTCCGCACCCTGTTATACTCTACCTGATGTCGTTATCAATATGAGCGGGGCAATTTGGTACTAAGGCATAGGTCTCGTGACCTATCCTAATCTTACCGTAACTACCTTATATAATTTTACCTATAATCAAGCCTAATATAACCTATTCTAACCTCTCTTAACCTATACTTACTTCACCAGGAGTACAGGATAGCAGCAATAGATAAGATTGAGTTAAGCAAGTTTAACATAGGTTAGATAGGTTGAGAGAGATAGGCTTCGCCTCGGCTGGCCTTCGTAGCTGCTTTCGCTCAGTTCTATGGGTGGGAGGCTCTTGCGCTAAAGTCATCAGCATCAGGCTTAACAACCGTAAGTTTAGGGTCCGCCGCCGCCCTAATCTAATTTTTGGGTCAACTGACATTTAGGCTAATTGCCTTGTGCGTCGCTCTGCAGTCACTCCGCTCGACAGGCAGAATTCGAGGAGAAGAAAATGCACTGCTTGATACTTGCAGTGTAGAGACACCGTGTATTTCGCGGAGAGCGATGGTGCGTCCAGATCGCTTTGCGTCTCCGGAGAGAGAGAAGTAGAGAGTTAAGTTTACCTGAACGAAACGAAACTGGTGTGAAAGGGGGCATTTTTCGGCGTCCCGCCGCCCCGTCTTTGTGCTCAATCTGTGCCTGAGCCTTGTGTGTGCGCTCTTTTTCTCTTTGTCGGGGGCAATAGTTACTAGGTCGCGCTCTCCTCCACCAGAATTAAAACCGATTTGCCTGCACTGTAATTTTTTAAGGTAACATTTTCAACCTTTTAGTTTAAATTTGGTGCTACCCTCCGTCGTCAAGCCGAGCGGAGCGATAGCGAAGCGATGCACAAGGCACATAACCTAACCTAACTTAACCTAGGGTTACCCAACTAAACGGTCGCCAAGCCTGGTGCCGCTTACTTCTCGGCGCCCACTCAGGGGCGCCAAGAAGAAGGCGGCATCAGGCTTGGCGACAGCCGAGCGGAGCGATAGCGAAGCGAGGCACAAGGCACTATATTTAAACTTGATATACTGCAAGAGGCTTGCTTATGCTATAGGTTGGGCTAGGTTGGATGCCTTTTGCCTCGTTCCGCTATCTTTCCGCTCAATTTGACGATGGAGGGCAGCACCAAATTTAAACCAAAAGGTTGAAAATGCTACCTTAAAAAATTACAGTGTGCCTCTGGCTCTGTCACGCACACGATACACCACCGCCCGAAATTTTACTTATTATTTCTCTAATAACCATCAAAGACCAATTGAAATTGCGATTTGCTCGCGTTACGATAAAGTGGTATGTGAGCCATCGCCACACATGGAAATTGTTTACCAAACCTGCAACCGGACTTTTACCTAACGTAACGTAACCTGACCTAAGCTAACCTAACCTAACCTAACCAAACAACAACCTCTTACTCTTAATAAGAAGATCATTCCTTTCAGGCTTATTATTGTCGGGGGGCATTCGATAGCGCCAAGAAACACAAGCGCCAACGCTGCAAGTGCCAGTCTGTAACCGCCAAACGAGAAAAGTCGCAAACGCCAAAGTTCGTATAGGTTAGGTTAGGTCAAGTTAGTTAAGTTAGGTTAGACTAAGTTAGGTTAGGTTAAGTTAGGCTAGCTTAAGTTAGGTAAGGTTAGTATTGCGGTTAAGACCTTTGGCGTTTGCGACTTTTTTCTTTTGGCAGTTACGGATTGGCGCGTGCGGCGTTGGCGCTTGTGGTTTTTGGCGCTTATGACAGCTACCCTTATTGTCCAACTCAGTCAGAGTTCAGAAAAATCCTCATACCTCTGCAAAAAAAATTCCAGTTTTTTTTTACACGGAATGATAATTTAAGGGAGGTTACAGCGTTCGGATACTGCGAATAAATCTTTCTGCAGTTATTCGCAGTTGTAAACATCGCTGTTCTCCAATAGAAGTGTTTCCGTTGTTGCCTCGCGTTTTAATGGATGGCCACTAAGTAACCTTAGTCACCAGATGTGCGGACATTTGTTAATTATCGCACGCGCCGAAGTTGGGAAGAAACCGAAATAAACGTCGATAAAATTCGTGCGACGGTTGTTTTGTTATTCAAATGACATCTGATTTAAAACGCCCTCGGCAATGATTTGAGCTCGCCGCATCATCTAGACTGTCAAAACCACGAGTCAATCCAATTTTTGCTTAACCGATCGACTGCTACGATAATGTTCTGCAGGTGTTTTATATTGCTATATTAGTCCATTCACTCTCAATTTGCATCTCATCAAAAATTGCATGCTCCTGAAATATTGTTTTGTGTTTTATTTTATTTTTTAGCTCCATTTATGAGACCGTGGTATTTTGCACCCCTTGTTTCTCACCTTTCATTGTTAATCTGAGCGGACCAAGAGCGGAGCGAAGCACGATGCAACTAACTGAACGTTTTGTCGCAATGATGCTGCTTTTCAGTGGCAAGCACTGCCACACCGTCGTGGCGGCTTAATGAGCCCTTCATCGAAAGGAGGAAGCCTCTAAAAGTAAAGATTTTACTAATTGGTTTAATTGATTTTTGGACAGTAAAAAAAATTCTTAATCTAGTTAGTCACACTCCTGTTTGGGGTATGAAAATAAAACAGGAAGAGAGCGGAATTTTGATATTTAGCCTATCAACAACCATATTAATAACCCATAACAGCCCAAAGTATTAGGAGTGAAATTTAGCTTTAAGAGAAATTTGGAAGATTTCCCCTATTAAATTACGCAATTTGAAGCTTTGGAAAATGCCGAAATCATTAAATTTCAGGTTTCCAGTGGGGTGATATTTTTTAAATTTTGACAATACTGAACTAAAAAGATCCTCTAAAATAAATTTTTCTATTTCCGAATGGCATCGCTGGGCGGTAGTGGGTTAATAGAGAGCTCTCGACGAGACCTTTTCATTGATATACAGTAGTAGTTCACAAGCTTATCTGTGGGGGTAAAGTTATTAAGCTTTATTCCCATGTTAGAATAGAGGAGGTTTAAGTCATATTTTGACATAAAATATGAAAGCCCGCTCTAACTTCCATCAATATTTCTTGCAATGGGTTAGAAACAGCCCGTTCGGGAAAATAGGTTAAACTTTGTGAGCCAAATCGAAGTCGTCCTAACATAGGTAAATAACCTAAACTCATTTACCTATAAACATAATGAGGTGAACATAACCTAATTGAAATGAAAGTAACGAGCGTGGTTTGAAGATTTTTATTCTCGTAATAAAATGTTAAAGCCTGGCATTTTCTACCCACAACAGGTAGAAAGTGCAAGCTTAACAACTAAGAGGGTAAAACGGCTAACTCATGACTTATGGACGGACCCTCGACAGAGTCAGGAATACTGGAACGAGTAGGCCTTCTTTTAAATTGATGAATCTCAGTGGCCGTGTCGGTGGCGACATTTGCGCGAAAATTAACGTTGACCGAGACGCTCACTGACCACTTGATAATTAAACCCACAAGCAGAGCTCGCTGACGGTGTCGCGCGGTCAAATTCATCATCGCCTAACTCAAGAACCACCAGCTAAAACCTTGTATAGGCCTATACTGTATGTTTTGCGGATTGCTTTCAAGCGGAGTAGCACAAATAAGGTTTATTTGACCGGTTATAAAGTTAACCTTTACTTAAATTTCACCAATGGGCGAAATGTGGCAGCACTGCCTCCCAACAAGGCGGTGGAAGTAGTTACCGAAAGGTTGAAGTGGAAAGTCTGCGGGCGGGGATGAATTTTCATTAGCTTCAGATTAACGACATGAATGTATTATTTATCGGATTCTCACTTAATGCCACTCTGCATATTGCCTCCATACAACGTCTCCTGGTTCATCCCCTCTCTCTTTCCCGTTGCACCCTCGCAATCTGGACGCTTTCATCAAGTGTTTTGAATTTGCCTACCTTTCTCGCCTACACTGTTAGCTTTGGAGGTTCCGTTTCCGGCCCCTAAGGTTCCGCCGAGAGAGGTCCTGCCTGCTTAGCCGAGTCAAGACTCAGAGGAGCGACGCATAGGGCACCTAACGTAAAGCACCGTACCGTATTGTTGCCAAATTAGATGCCTCTACTTCTCTGATGCAGCTGCTGCTGCCAAGAAACAAGCAGGATTAGTTTAAGTAATCGTTGATTTGGGTTTAAGAACCATTACTTCTTCGCAGGTTAAATTATCATAATTTTATTTTGAATTATCAAGGAGAATGGACCCCTAGTTCCATGACCTTCCTTTTCCTCAGAAATGTAATGTTTTTATATTCGTTTAGTTGTAAAAAGAAAGTATAATAGTGTACAGAAAATCTTGAACCATAATACATTAAAAACAAGCCTTCTACATGAAAATAGGAAGAAAAAAATATCAGAAAATCCTGAATTAGTTGGTAGTTTGCGGGCCGGTTTCATGCTGATAAAAGAAAACCTTGTCTAAATCAAGAATTTCGCAAGAGTTTCAGCAACATTCTTTTCCTTGTAATTTTTAATTGAAAATTCTCTAGAATTGCTTGGGACAATGGGTAATAACTGACGGAAATTCCGTACACCGGACAACAGGATAACCATTATGAGAGCAGCTTGATAACAATGATAAACAGCTGGATAACAACCGAATAACGAGGATATCAGCCGGATAACAAGGATAACAGCAAGGTAACAAAGGGTAACAGCCGGATAACAGCATTGTAACAAAGGATAACAGCAGAATATTTAAAGATCACAGGATATCAAAAGATAACATCCGGATAACATCCGGATAACAAAGGATAATAATCGGATAACAGGGCAGAAGACTACAAAGATAAAAAAAGCCACACTTCCTACCAAGGGGTGACCACTCATGATATCCGGTGTACAGTGTGCCTTGATATCCGGCTGATATCCGTTTAATATTCTTGATATTCGACTGTTGGGTTCGATCGAAACATGACTGTTTTTGAGCGATTTTTCAACTTTATTCCTCTCTTATTTGACCCTAGTCCAATGGTATTTGACTAATATCCAGGTACAGTACAACCAGCGGATATTTTTAATGTCCTGCAAAAATCTGTCAAATACTGCATTCAAATCTGGTCAATTTCCTCTTGATATCCGTTTAGTAGACCTGATATCCGGTGTGCAGATTTCCAGGAAGACGTTACTTCTTGCCTCCTACCCTACATTTCATAGCTGAAATCCTGTGATCTCATTCAGTTCAACCTAACCGAACCTAATAGTAATTATTGTTAGCTCCTAGTTTCATGTTAGGCTTAGTTGGGTAGGTCGATGAAGATGGTCGAGCTCATGTCGAGAGCGCAGCATGCGATGTTGTTGGTCACCCAGCGCAATGGAATGGCGGCAGCCTTCGCTTCGCGCCGCGCCGCCGAGACTGGCTGCAGTTAAGGACCTGCCCGCCCGCCCGCCCGCCGCAAACGCCATTTATATGCAAATGAAGAATTGGAGGTTGTCACCTGTAGGCTAAAGTAAAATAGCCTGTGAAAAGCCCTCGCAAGATCACTCTGGCCGCCTTCGAATATTTTTCCAACTTTAGCTGAAGGCCAATTAACTTTCAGTCGTTGTAAAGAACGAGCCGAAATGGGGCGATCGTTTCCGCCGCGGAGAACGCAAATCCTGACTTATTGTCAACGTGCCTGTGTCACTCCAAAGTCTGCCACTGGAATGGAGTTATTTCTGGACATTTCATACAAACGTGGTCCTAACTAATTTGTGCATATGCCAAAAAAGTGCAAGGAAAATTTCAATAATTTTTTTTAAATACAAAAACAAAACAGAAAAAGAAAATTTTGCGACAAATATATCCCACTTGTAGCTATATATGTATCTGTGATGAGTTCATCGCGAAAGCTGTTCATAAAAGATTTGATGAACTACAGGTATACAGTGAATCGTGGAATAAGCAAACCTTGCCCGGCGTCGACAAATCTAACCTAGTTTAACCTATTAATACCTTAGATATACTCTAAGTCAAAGTTACTTGAATCATAGAAAAAACAAATACATTAATGAACATTAATTTATTACTGCATTACAGTATATTCGTCTTTTAAAAATTAATTCTAGAAGAGCAATGTTTTATCAACAGCTTTCGGGCGAGAAGTTTCAGTTGGTATGTATATTTTACTTCTGCGGATTCAGCAACCGTGTTTCCAAACATTTACTCATGGATTGGCATCTCTCTGCGTGTTGGGGCCGGAGAAGGAGGGGGGATTGCCGAGGCTCGTCCGTGATTGGTCTGCTAATGCATCCGGGTGCAAGCACGACCACTTGACGGCTACTTTAGCGAGTGATCCGAAACTAAATTTCTAACAAATAGCTCAGTTACACTCTAAAAATAGTAATTTTTTGACTAATTGATCAGATATTTTTGTTTGACTATTTAATTTAGTCATTTTTAAATTCAGTGTAAAATTGACAAAATTGACTTAGATTAAGCGGTTAAAATATTTCTAGTATTTTTAGTATTGATATTTTCTAGTGTCAGTTTGGTCTCTGAGTCTAAAACAAGTCATTTTTTTCTACTCTTACTATTCAGCAAGTTCTTTTTCCACAATGCAAATAGTCATTTTTGACCAAAAAATAGTCAAAATTGACTTATATTATAAATTAAAATTTTAGCTACTGAACTTAAGTCAAATTTGACCATTTCACATTTACTGTGTATATCTAAATTTACGTTGATTCCTTGTGACTAAGAACTAAGCGGTAGAGAGTTAACGCAGCCGCATCTGTCACCACTTGTAGGTAAATTACTCTTCCAATTCGAAAGTTTGGATTTGAAACTTCCGAGTTACACCCAACTTAAACCTATCATCAAACTATTAGTGGCGATGAGGTAAGGTTAACCTGTAAGTTAGGTTAATCGACGTTAGGTGACCCAAGGTTAACTTTATGTTGAATTAGGTACGTTATGCCTCGCTTCGCTTCTGTTCCGCTCGACCGTCATTCTGGGTTTGCTGAAATGCCTGTTTTGCTCCTCTTGGGTTGGCAAGCAACAATGCAACAAATGAAGGTCTGGAAAATTCAAACTTATACATTGTATTGGCATTCTGCGAACCGCTTGGTAACAGAGAGTCGTTCTGTCAGAGGCCGCATGTCTTTTTGGGATTGTTGACTTTTCTATTCCACGCGGGACTTGTTGATGTGCAAAACAGCAAGTGGGCCAGGACCGCCCTGCACCTCCCCGTCAACGCGCTGCCTCTGCCGAGCCCCATATATCTGCGTCACCTGCCGCCCTGACACCTAATTAAAATGGCGCCCACCCCGAGCCAACAGCGGGGCTACCCCGCGCCTACCTTGCAAACTCACGGAGCCATTGCAAAAATTGTTTCTTTTCACGTGCAAAATAAAAAGAAATGCCTCGAGCCATGTGCAGATTTTTAAATCTTCGTCGCTGAAAACATGTCATTCCGAATTCTACGGCTTGGGTACCGTACGGGAGGTGGAATATAGGAGGTACAAAACACAGTAAATACAAAAAACCCGTTTTAGGGACTGCTACACCTATGTTTTGTGTGGGAAACTACAACGGAGATAGAAAATTTTCAAGATACATCAGCAGCCACATCAATGGAAAGCTTTCGCCGATATCATTTGAATGAGGGACTTCCGCCTAAAAGAAAAAGAGAAGTTGCCTCAAAACAAACCGAGCCGTGACGAGTCTAGCCTGCCCCGGTGTAATATCTCGTCTATGGCCGGATCGGCCGCCCATCGTTGTTTTGTTAATTGTCACGGTTTAAGGATAAAAAACAACAACAACAAAAACACGTACAACATAACCGCGGCCAGAAAGTACGCATTGCACTGCTCATGAACTATGTTGAAGCCGCCATGTTCTTAGGATCGGTTGATACAACCATGGACGAGGTATTACATGGGGGCAGGCAGGGCTCGTCACGGCTCGGTTTGTTTTTAGGCAACTTCTTTTTTTCTTTTTGGCGTAAGTCCCTCATTATGTGATTGAACCTTAGTCTACCTTGAAAAATAACCAAATACGTATCACCCCCGATTAAATTTCCCACCCAAAACAGGTAGATGTCTCGTTTTCACTGTGAATACAACTCTGAAAATTTACAGTGTATCCAAAGAAGCAGCTGTGTGAAATATGATGTTTGCGAATGCTCGTCGTTTCAACGAAATTGGCGTTTTTAATCTGTCTTTCGCGTGACCAGTCCGGAGGGTTAGAGAGGGGCAATTGTGTAAGTACATTAACGCAGCGTATGAAGATGGGCAGGGGAAGTGCGCTGTCAATCCGCAAACATTTGGCAAACAATATCGCTTAGAACCAATTAACTGATTTTAGGCACCGCTTGTGTGCCTTTGGGGACAAGGTTACGCGATTGCTTGTCAACTTATCAAACACATTCTCTAGTGCTGTGTTTATCTGAAGACGGGATTACACCTGGGGACTTAGTCTATGTCTGTTACTCCTGATGATGTTTGTATAAGTCATAAGAAGAGGATGTTTCTATTTTTCTGTGTCATTTAAAAAAAAATGCAAAACGGTTTTCATACGAGAAATTATCTCCCAGACGACAGTTAAAAGGTAGCAATTTGAACCTTTTGGTTCAACCTTTCGTCGTCAAATCAAGCGGAACGACAGCGGAGCGAGGCATCTAACCTAACTTAACCTATCAACCAAGCCCCTCGCCGTTTACCAAGATTAGTGAAAGTCACTTGTGCCTCGCTTCGCTATCGCTCCGCTCGGCTTTCTCCATGCCTCATGCCGCTTCTCGGCGGCCCGAAATCGGCCGCAGAGAAGTAAGCGGCATCAGGCTTGGCGACCGTTTAGTTAGGTAACTCTAGGTAAAGTTAGGTTAGGTTACGTGGCTTGTGCCTCGCTCCGATATCGCTCCGCTCGGCTTAACGTCGTAGGGGT
>Ga0058701_10005820_pt1 | contig 10315 bp, 11 predicted proteins | sample AgamicOrMae_FD_97039 | JGI IMG/M metagenome (GOLD analysis project Ga0058701, IMG submission 97039) | Agave microbial communities from Guanajuato, Mexico - Or.Ma.e | ecosystem: Host-associated > Plants > Phyllosphere > Phylloplane/Leaf | place: Guanajuato, Mexico | collected 2012-06-04 | reverse complement strand
TTGGAAGCTGAAGACCCGGGGAACGGATGCCATTGGCAGACTAGCGCAGTGCCAACCAAATAGCAGGAACGAAACATTTTATATTCGCCTCCTCCTTCTTCATACCACCGTACCAACCAGTTTCGCGCACCTGCTCACTGTGTCGGGTATCGTCCACAGCACCTTTGTGGAGGCCTGCCGTGCGCTGGGGCTTATCGAGAATGACCAGGCTAACCGCGAGTGCTTGCAGGAGATGTCTGCCGTGTTGCGAGTCTACAACCTCCGTAAACTCTTTGCGAGAATTTTAGTTTTTTGCCATTCTGATTAGTTGATAGCCCTGTCCAACTATGGGAAGAATTTAAAGACTACCTGGCGGCAGACTTCATCCATCGGATGGGAAACGTTCCTCGACCCGAGAACGTATGCCCATTCGAGTTGGCACTTGCGGGAATCCAACTGATATTGGAAAGACTCGATTCGTCCCTGCGCGCAGTTGGTCTACCGGTACCCGAAAATATAAGTCGGTTGGTCGTAATGAGCGTGGACGTGGAGAGCGGCGCGTATCACCAAAGAGAGGAAGAAGCCGCATCAATGGAAAGAAGACGATTAGAGGAACAGGAAGTCGAAGCACTCATCTCGTCCCTTAACACCCGACCGCGACAAGTCTTCGACGCGGTCTTTGCGGAGTTGACGAGCCCAAGTAGTACGACGGAGAGGCCCAAAAACATGTTCTTCGTGGACGGCCCCGGAGGAACAGGCAAAACATATCTATTTAACACAATTGCACGCAAAGCCGAACTACTGGGCTTCAACTCCGTGATGACCGCGTACACTGGTATTGCCGCGTCGCTTCTGGTAAAGGCAAAACCATGCCACAAGACATTCGGCCTGCCTACAACACCGCTGGACGAAGCATCGAGCAGCACCTTATCACTGCAGTCTGCTGCTGCAGAGGTACTCCGGCAAGCCAACCTGATCATCATCGATGAGGTGTCGATGTTATCCCGCCTGCAGCTGAACGTCATTCATACTTTACTCAGTGCCTTGGGCTCTACCCATGATCTACCTCTAGGTGGCTACATCATCGTCTTTGGTAGAGATTTTCGCCAAACATTTCCCATACCTCGTCGATTAGCTGACCGCATTCAGGTGGTTGAGAATACCATTCTTCAACATCCTCTGTGGAAGCACGTTCGCAATATTAGCCTGTTGGATAATGTGCGCGTACGCGAATCCACAGTATAGTTCAGAAAATGGCTCCTGAACATCGGGAATGGTAATCCAACCGTACTGAGCACCTGTGTAGTGGCACTTCAACATCACGTCGACATCCCTGTTGACATGTGTGCCAGGAATTTGGTCGACTTGGTAAAGTTTGTGTTTGACGATTTCTTCGCAACGGACGGGAAGGCGATCCTTACCCTCACCAACGGAACGGCTGACTTGGTCAACAACCAATGTATTCCGCACATCGTTGGTGAAGAGAAGGTTTACCTCTCTTGTACCACTTACCAGGTAGATCCGGAGAGAGCTCCACAGGGTGACGTTCACTTCTTGCCGGAGAACGTTACGGCCCTCAACCATAGAGGTTTGCCTCCTCACATCCTCAGGCTCAGGATAGGCTGCCGTCTGATGCTTCTCCGGAACATGAGCATCGCGGATGGGCTATGCAACGGAACTCTTCTGCAGGTCGAGAGGTTTCATGAACACGCATTGTAAGTACGCATTCTGACAGGCGTGCGGAAAGGCGAAGTAGAGCACATCTTCAAGGTCACGCTAGCCTCCGATCACGATATGTTCCCAATCCGAATCTTCAGGACCCAGTTTCCCGTGAGATTAGCATACTGTATGACCATCAACAAGTCGCAAGGACAATCCTTTGATAAAGTTGGTGTGTACTTAGAGATGTCTTTTCTCACGGGCAACTGTATGTTGCAGCTTCGAGATGTCGAACTCGTGACGGACTGCGATTTTTCGTTGAGACACTCTACCGCTCTCCTTCACCTGACCCCGCCTGTACTAGAATAGTAAACGTCGCGTACAGGGAGGTCCTAACAGCCGGAAGATTCCCGTTTGATACCTCCCGACCTGCAGAAGATGCCCAACCCTTCTGAATAGTGTAGCATGTGCCATACCGTGAACGTGTGCCTGGACGTGGGAGATGCGGCATTGCACTTCACGCTGCATTTCCTCATCCACATGTCCTCTGAATCGTAGCGTGTGACGCGTTTTTGCCTAGAGCGTAAGTTCGGCCGATGTGTCACACGCGCACGTAAGATTGAAGTCGTATACTTTTGTGAATATTTAAAATCAAGACCTCATCCCTCGTGGATGATTGGCAGAACTTTGTAGGCCTTCGAAACCGAAAATAGCCGATCTAAGGTCGTATATTACCTATGTGTACCTCCACGCGGTGGTCGGCGGAAGCACTGCAAAATTGCAGTGACCAAAGCAAGTAAAAAATATACAGTACAATATACACAAAAAACCCATAAGACAGAACCAACATCATCACCTACCTTCCCAATAATTACCTACCATTTCCGAACACCACCATGCCCCCAATCAAATGATTTTCGAACTAAAGTCAAACACGTCAGGGTCTTCTTTCCCCACTGAAGGCAAAAAGTGGTTACGTTTTGCAAGGGGCGGTTACAACCACCCCATAAGTTCGGTACTATGGTAAATTTAACTTTCAGACACTTACCGATGGGTTTCGACCCCATAAGGCTGAATTTTGTACAAATGATTTTCGAACTAAAGTCAAACACGTCGATGTCTTCTTTCCCCGCTAGCAACATTCCGACTGTAAGACATGAAAATAAACGGTAAATTTACCATCCCAACGCTAAAAGACAATGTCAACACCGCCCTCTCGTCCCCCTTGGCAAGAAAAGCCTCGAATCTACCCCAGAAATACAGAAAATAGAGCCAGAAATGCTGAAAGTTACCAAATTCCCATAAAAATCAATGTAAAAAACATAAAATCGCGAATATCTCGAAAACGGTGGGTCCTAGGGCAATTTTGAGGCTCCAACGGTTACGTGGTGGAGGGGCCGGTGGGGTCCAAAAATGCTCCCTGACCCCTTTACCATATGGACCCACAATAAAATCGACCAAAAAAAAAATTCCCAAAAGCCCCCATGCATTTTGGGAAAACTTCAAACCCCCATAACTCCCTTATCCTTAGAGATACAGACTTGAAACAAAGTGGGTTCTTCACGATTTTTCAAGCCCCACAAAAAGAAAAAAAAGGCAAAGTCAGTCCAGTGGTAGTCGAGATCCAGGGGGGACAAGCCAGCATTTCCTGACCTCCATGGAAGTATTACACTGATATAACGTGAGATGAAGGAGCTTCGTAGCTCGTTCATCTGCTGCTTACGCGACAAGCCAAACGAACAAGGCGGTGAGCGGCGGAGGTGCGCAATTTGAACGCACCACAGAGTGTGTAGATCTTAAAAAGCTCTAAAGTACATTATGGATTCTTATTTTAGCTAATAATTCCTTTTTTTAACACGAAATGCGTTCTCGTTGATAAAATTGCCGTATGGTGTCCCAAAAATGAAGAATTTCCCGAAATTAAGCAAAAAATTTCGTAATGGTTGAAGAAATTTATTATGCTGCTTAAAGCTAAAATTATGCTCCAAAATGCTTGATAATTATGCATATAATCAATTAAAAAACCCTATTTATGGCCTGATTTATCGATTTCAGACCATTTTGAATCATTATGTTCGAATGCTTCTAGCATAATTTTCCGGTCCCTATCTAAGCCAGACTGTGATATCCGGAATCCTTTGTAGTCTTCTATATTTTTACCCTCTTTGAATTTATAAAAAATATTTTAGTGTTTTTTATTTCTTTAAAAGAAAACTTGAAATTATTACTGTAAGCCAGTTGAAGCTTACATTCCAAAATATTATAGAATTGACTCAAGAGCGGTCTGTGATCTGGGAAGCTCGAGAGAGCCTAGGATTTTGGCAGTGTTGCCTTGTCGGCAGCTCAGCCGTTAAAATTTCTCGGACTCCTCGAGTCTCCCTCCGACACACGTGGCCCCCTTAGTGGCGTCTGCACCTGCAACCCAAGGTCAGCATTTGGTTAGGATTGCGGAGGTTCCGTGATGGAGTGGTGGAGAGAGTTCCACAAGTGCGAGGCAATGAAGTTCACACTACGCCTTTGATGGTTTGGTGGGCCAAATGGACCAAAGTCCGACCAAGTATCGTCTTCGCGCTGCCGCAAGTCGCTCATATCTGACATCTTTATGTGCTTTTCTTGGAAGACTAGACAACCCTCGAACGACTTGATCTATTTTAAGGCAGACTTTTCTTGTGAGAATTTTCACCGCCCCCAACCCACTCCACCTATCGCACAGAATGAAAGCAACCGGGTTCGGTAGGCAGCATCAGTTGTCCGGCGGAGCCTATGTCGGTCGTCTCTCTTGAGAAGACTCCAATTTTGCATCAAGCAGTCTCTTTGTCTGTGTAAATGTCTGCTGAATGTCGAAGTGTTAGTCTTTGTGTACAGATGTAAAGTGAGCCGCCATGTAGAACTTCGTTTCAAATTCAACTGTGCTTTATCTAACAGAGCAGCACGTTAAAAAATTCTTTGTTCAACTAAAACTTAGAATTGAGATGTACCTCTCAAAGAATCTTAACTCGTCTTGGTAAACGAGAAGGCCTTCAGCCGACTCGCAGTCAAAATCAGTGTCTTTTCTTCATAATGCCAGCCGTGCGAGAATTAAAAGTGCATCTTGGGAAATAATTGTCTCTGATTCTAACCGCACTCCCTTATCTAAGAGATAACCTCCTTTGTGAGGGATTTTAGAAAATTCAAACTTGACTCAACACCAAAAACAAAAAACGGACACCCTCACATTACCATAAGTTATTTACATGAGACTGGTGTCTTTTGCTGTTTGCCTAAAGTCTTGACAGGTTTTAAAATTCTATGAGGTTAAAAAAAATCGCTCAAATTATGTTGGAATGACGATCAACATTAATGTCTAAGCCACTCCTCCAGAAAACCGTTAGCCTCTAATTGTTCAGTATTTTTGATTTTTTTTAACTTTGTGCCAAAATTTACAGGTGAGATTTATTTAGAAGTGAAAAAAAATTATCTAAGCCACAATATATTTTGATATTAGCTACTGCTTTGCTAGATGTCCAAGATAACTCTTCTAAGCCAACTAGACTTTTATCAGAAATACCTGTTAAGGTTGTATGATTTAACTGTGCAACATGTATTATATGTGGAATGAAAACATAATTTTTATGCTAATTTGAAGTGGCTGTTGAGCTTTCCTCAAATAAAGCAGTTTCTTAAAGAGTATTTGTATTGATTCGTTTACAAGAGGCCATGTAATAAATCAGGAATTTGTCAATTTTTTAATAAATTTTATTTTGTTTTCATTTTTACCTTTATTCAAAACTGTTTAATGCAAAGATTTTAGAAACTCATTTATCATACTTTACATTATTAAATGCGTAAGCTCATGATCATTTGAGAGCTTAAATGCTTTCATCATTTAATACTGACATTGTCCTCCTGATAACATCTCGTTTTCTGTAATACTCTTTCATTTTCATTTTTTCATAGCATTTTACTTTGTTCGCTCATACAAGCAAACAGCACAAAACATCCAACATGACACTTTCTATGGCAAAATACAATGAGTCACTGTTGCTTTCTAATGATCTAATTTTATAAATCAGGGCAAGCCTGGCATGTCACGAAAAGATTCCAATCAAGAGCATAAGGTACAGTAAATTGCAAGCTGAAAGCAAAAGGAGCAACCTAGAAGAATTACATCCAACAGCAAACCCCTTCATGCCTTACACAATACCGTAATAGCCAAATTGTTTTCCTTCTGCTACACTTAGGTGTAAGAGTAATACAATGCAGTCAAGCGAGGCAACCAATGTTTGTCTCTTGGTGCTGCATTCCATAGCAATGGTCTCGAATTTCTACGCTTCCGTTCTCTGGCAGTTGCGTGGCAATACGATTGACTTAAGACTTCTATCATCCGTTTCAGGTGCTTTGGTTGACTTAGAAATAACATGAGGAGGTTACGAATCAAAACATTACTATGTTTGTCCCTCGAAATCCTTTATGATTCCTCCAGCTGCAGCAGAAAACGCCCCACCATGTGTTTCACGAATAAGGTCCTCGTTCTGAGGCGCAGAGAGGTGTTATAAATTTATTTTGATGATTTCGGAGATTAATGAAATTATTATTACGAACACAACTCAATGCTGAGTACGTAAACCAACCGCCGACTTCGGGCAACCTCGGCAAGCTGTCTGCTCCATGGCCTAGCCTCGCACAGGGCAGGCGCAAAGAAGCTCAACTGGGGTTCGCACTGCTCACTGGCGAATACCTTTTGGACTGATAGTATGTGCCCGTATACCGACTGCCCGAGGATGGTTGTCGTTGGGAAAATCCCTTAAGCAGCGTTATGACAGCAACTTCGAAGTCCGCCAATGTGATTGAGGGTGTTACATTGGGAATACCCTGACAATTTGCTTCATCTCTGACAGCTCTCAGTACGATTATGTGTACGCTTATGTCGTTTTACCTGATAAAAGGGCGTACACAAAAGGCAGCGCAATTTCTTCGTTCGTTAGGTCAACTCCAGTTGCTGGCCTTGTACCTATTCCCATTGTGACTAAGACCTGCATGAAAGATAGTGCTTATTTTCTTGTCAAAAAAGGAAAACTTCGCCTGTGTGACTAATGCTTTCAAAAATATGGGGAGTTATTGCTGACCTTGGTGAATATGTTAGGCGCTGTCTTAAAGGTCCTGTCCAAAAACCACGTCCTTGACTTTGCCAGTAGCTGCAGATTCCTTCACGTTGCAAAAACAATGACCCTTTTTCCTGCCTCGTGTTCTTCGTCGTCAAAAGTACCGACGAGAAAGAAGTTGTCATCACTCAGTGTCCTGCGGTACCGGTCGGGAATATTGCCAAGCTGAGAAAGTTCCATCGGTCCAGAAATCGCGTTGGAATCGGATGATTTCTTCCAGTTTTCTCTGCGTCAAGATAACAAATTCAAAATAAATTGCAATTTCTATTGTAAACATTACTTAATTCGGGTGCGTTCAACCGAAAACAGGCAACACTATAGATTGTCAAATATTTCTTACCTTTCAGGTAATTGGCTCAGTACCCCCGATCACACTCTAAGCAATACCTGGCGTTAAATTTGCGCGGGGTTCACCTCCGGGTACTCCCTCTCTACCCTTTTCTAATGCGCACGTACCTTCTCGGCCTTTGGAACCCCTTGATTGGAAGCGTGAGAGTTTGGTCCTTCCTTCTTGACAGTGATGATGTTTTGATTTGAAGTTGTTATTGCAGTAGCCTTACAAGATGCATCCGCGCGAGCTCACCTCCAATAGGTTGTTCCTTTCCTTGTAACTTTACGTTAAAATATGTTTCCGTTTAGCAGGAGTTTCCTTCCACCTCCTTCGGATGAAATCACTTCAGATGTCATATCACACTAGATTTAAAAACAAAACTAAAAAAAGCCTAATATGAAAACTGAAAAATGTTTTGGCCGTCCGTCCGAAAAATTAAAACGCATCGTAGCAAGTGCCCATGGTCGCGCCAAAGGGCACCTGGCAAGCATATTATACGTATAAAAAGAATGGCATAAAAGATCGTTCGGGAAAATTTTCGAAAGGAAAAAATATACCTTTGCATTTTTAAACTTTGTCTAAATCGGATTGGCAAAAATGCATTGGCAAATACAAGCGTTGGCTATAAAATCTTTTGGCAAGAATGGTTTGGCAAAATTGAAATTAAAAATATTTAGCCAGATATTTATGAATTACGAGACAAAAGTAGGAAAAGAAAATTGAGCAGCTTTCCTTTAATAAGATCTTTATTTTTGCTACTCTTCTCTCACAATGTGGCAATGAAGGACATACACATAACATAACACACACATATGGAGGGTATCCAGTTAGCGGCACCTGCGGTTTGCCGCAGGTAGCTGCGGTCGACGGCTGTTTTTGTCGTATTTGCAGTTTTTGAGTGGGCGGAGAAGTATGAGAAATTTCTTTGACGGACAAATAGTTGACAAAGCGAGTTAAGTTATATTGGTTATTCTTAATTTTTAAATTCCTCAATTAAAATATTGTTCAGACGATGGACGATGAAGGGTATTTCATTGACCTCTTTCAAGAAGTCTTGGATAATATTCTTGAAAGTTTGGAGGTCGAATATGAAATTATCGAGGAGTTGCTACTTGGTTAGTCGTTCGTTGCACGTATATCTTTTCCCGGTGGCGGGATTTTTCCTTGTAATTCGTGTTATATTGTTGGATTTTAGAAGAAAATGTGGGTAGCCCGGATGATGTGCCGTACTACTTAGGTAGCCCCGACGATGTCATTGAAGCTGTGATTGCCCCTGGAAAATCTGAGGTACCTTGAAGATGATGTTATACTTCAGGGTATAAGAAGTTTTTGTTTCCATACATAAGTGCCTTGTGTTGCCTTCCCTTCTTCTGTTTTGACTATTGTTGGTTGCTTAAAAATTGTGTCACAGGTATGCGAGAGGTTGAAAGAGCGCCACATAGACAGATGGATGTTGATAGCTTGAGGAACCTTGAAGATCCAGTCTTTTGAAGAAACTTCCGAATGAACACAGCTACTTTTGAGGTTGATAATTTTTAAGCATAATCTTGTCATGAAATATTTTTGAGCCACCTTGACTTGTTGAAAGTCATGCCTACTTTTGAACTGTTTTAGATGTTTGTGCTTGAATTTGAAAATCGTCTGTTCGCAACCAACCGCCTACTGAGAGCGGTTTGAGCGCCAAATATTTCATACTTCTCGTCCGCCCGCTCAAAATTCGCAAATACCGCAACAAACTGCCGTCGATCGCAGCGACCTGCGGCAAACCGCAAGTGCCGCTGCTAACTGGATACCTTCATGGCTTCTCATCCCACATCAGACATATTTAGATGATTCTGCATTGATATTTGTGAGCACCTGCAACTGACTAACCGTTCAAAGCGAATAGCGGCGACATTTATTCCAAACGGAAGGCGTTTAAATTTGTACAGACCCTGGTGAGTTTTAATAGTACACAATTTTGACGTCATATCGCAGATCGGAGTTTGCTTGTAGGCTTTAACCAGGTCAATTTTCGACAAGGTATGAGCCGGTGCTGACTTAGCAAAAGCTTCGTCAATGGTAGGCATATGGTAGGTCTCCGGTAACACCGCTTTATTTACAGTACTCTTGTAATCTCCGCAGATTCGGATGCCAGCGCCGGCCTTTTTGGCTACCACGATGGGCATAGCCCACGCCGACTTATTCGTCGGTTCCAATATTCCCGCGGCCACCATCCTATCCAGCTCGGCCCCGACTCCCGCTTCTATTGCAAAGGGCACGGGTCTAGCTTTCAAGTGAATAGGTCTTACCGCGGGATCCGGAAAAATCGACATAGGCTGCCCGGTGTAGCATCCTAAACCCTCGCGAAAACATTTGTACTGTTGGGCTAACCTATCAACCGTTGGTGTGTTAGCGTCGCCAACCGCGCTAGGCGGCGGGGGTGCTGGCGTCGGAGCGGCTTGATGAGCCGGCTCCACGCCACTAACAGGTGTAGGGAAGGCCTGCGTTTCAAAATCGTTAAATGGCACCGCCGCGCGAAACGCATGCACTAGGGATGGGCATCGAATGCAAAAAAAAAACGATTTTTCTGAATCGATTGTATCGAATCAAAAACGATTTTTTCAATCGATTATTGGAGGAAACTATCGATACATTCGATATCGACAATCGATTCTGACAAGCTAAAGGGCGCGATCAAAGTTGATTTTTGGCATATTAGGGTGTATTATTTCGCTTTGGTAGAGCTGTTAATGTCCTATAAAATCAAACTGACCCAGCCGTATAGGAGCCGATCGATCTCAGAACAGTTCATGGGACGCCGATCAAATGTCTCCAAACCTGATCATAGCTGCTTAAAATCTGTTCAGAACTGATCAAAGTCTAATTTTTAACTTCACAAGTGGACTATGATTATGAATTGCGATGCGTTTCAGAAATATTAAAATGTGCGTTTGTTTTTGTATTTGCGTTTTTCAGTGAATCGACGGAAAAGCACCGATAGCATCATCCTGAACTTAAACACGACCGTGAAGGGGGGGGGTATAGTTCTTACAGTGCTGTGGTAAAAATGCATGTTTGAGGTTGTACAGTGAGGAGCAAAAGTCGTGACCCCCCTGACCATTAAATGGCTTGTAGCTCTCAAACACTATAGGATACAGTAATCGTGCCGTAAACAATATTGTACGTCTCGTCGAGATGTACAATATTGTTCACGGCACGATTA
>Ga0058701_10005819_pt1 | contig 10315 bp, 3 predicted proteins | sample AgamicOrMae_FD_97039 | JGI IMG/M metagenome (GOLD analysis project Ga0058701, IMG submission 97039) | Agave microbial communities from Guanajuato, Mexico - Or.Ma.e | ecosystem: Host-associated > Plants > Phyllosphere > Phylloplane/Leaf | place: Guanajuato, Mexico | collected 2012-06-04 | reverse complement strand
TAAACAGCACAGACTACGCCAACTTTGACATGAGAAGCCTCTTTTATATTAAGTAGGGTGTTTCTAAATATTGCTATTGATTAACTTGAGAAGAGTAATTCAAATTACGAAATATTTGCCGCCATTTTTTCCCCGCTACATGCACGCTGTAGTGCCAGGCGCTCGACTTCCCCCGTCAATAAGTCAACGCGCCGAGGTAAATAATATTTCGTGCCGGTTTATTTTTTATCTGAACGACTGTTCTGTTGTCAGAATGCATGTCCCAAGGAAAAAACTCCCCTACACAGAACAATTCTCGTGTTTTTCTTTTTTTACTTTTATGCCAGTAAAATGTCATCACTTAAAAAGCCTGGCTGCATTTAAGATACGTGCGCAGGGTGAGATCCACGCTGTTGTCGCGGAAAAATATTTCCACAGGAAGCCGCAAAAAATGTCTGTACACAGTTAACAACACAGGACTGCACATCTCCTTTGACAATTAAGTTTTTCACCTCTTGTGTCCTATACTTTAAGCAAGTTAAAATACAATTGAACTACGTTGATAGTTTTCATGGAACCACTATAAAAACGAGGAAATTTCGAATCCAACGAAATTTCACAGGAAAACCCGATTTTACTTGATGACGATTAAAACTATAGCGTTTAACAGGTTTTCCAGCTATTTTTTTTCTTTATTTACGCTGATGTTTTGGATGGCAAATAAGCTAAATTTATCAACAGAAAATTTTGAGGTACCTTATGAGAGAGTGTACCAAACGTCATCAAGCTGAGCGGGATAAAAACGAAGTGGGTAAAAGGGCAGCTAGGTATGATTTACCTTTATGCGGAGTTTGTCACAGCCATGACATCGCGTTTAAATGTTTGGATCAAACGAAGGAAGCAGAAAATGCGATTTTCAAAACTGGGAAGAGTGGCCTATCGGGCAATTAAACAATGGAGGTTAAGTCTTAAGATACCTCTGACTTGAAACGTCCTCTCATTACACAAATAATTATCATGAACTCATTTTATAACTTTAAAGTAGTTGATATTCGTAGGCTTTGTTCGGTAAGGCATATGAAAACGACAAAAAAAAGGAATTCTTACCGGAACACCATACGGCATTATCGCAAACTCACCTGAAAGCAAAGGAAACAAAGTTTATCAGTAATCAGTGTAGAATGGCTGAAACATACACACACACACAATAATGAAAAATACCAATTTATTAAGTAAAAAAAATGCAAATAAAATCAAAAGAGCTAACATTTTTTCACCTAACCAGAGGCCTCCTCGAGGTCAAAGTGTTGCGAAGCAGGAAAATTCGACAATTGCAAAAAAAGAAACTCTTATTCAACTAATAGCGAGAAACCAGTTGAGCGTTTCAACTACAACTAAGATACGAGGGATAACTTAGAGAACTTCTAATAATAATACCAGAGCCTTTGATGCCTGTATGCAACAAAACTTCAGTGCAGAGTAAACGAGTAACGTGCTATTTACATCTTGATGCAAACTTAACGTTTAAAGGAATTTCTTACTTTTATGTATGTGAAAAGTTAACCGTAGGTGAACCAAAGGGTTATTATAGCCCATGCATATACGAAAGTAGTAATGGTGAATATATCATTATAGCTCACGCACTAATGAGGGACTTCTGCCAAAAAGAAAAAAAAAAGAATTGGCCTCAAAACAAACCGAGCCGTGACGAGCCCTGCCTGCCCAGTCCCTCATCGCCTACCGCCTACAGCGAAAAAAACAAAACAATAATATCCATGCGTTATAAGTTTTTTCTTTTTTTTCCACTCACGAGTTGTGTTGATATTTGAACCCGAGTCACTCTCTTTCATTTAGAAAAGCAGCTATAATAAAAAGACCCACTAGGCGTTAACACGAGTTTCAGTCGCGCTTTGAAAAGTGATTCGCGCCGAAATTTAAAAGTTTGGTGACGTTCGAGGCATCCGGCGCTCCGCTCATGTCCTCGTCCAGATGTTGCCGCGCTCACCCTTCACTTGAAGGTGAAGGTTGCACGGTCTGAATGCGACCCCGACAAGGAGGGGCGATCCCACGAAGCGGCCACAAGAACTACAGGCAAAAATCGGCAACTTGATCTGCACCCTAATGGCTCCTTTTCAACTAAGTTGACAAGGGTATCGAAATCCTGTACATTAACTTTCACGAAGAAAACAATGCATTCCAAAGGTTATCGAGAAAAAAAAAAACACGGGCTTCTTTGCCCAAATTACTTGAAATGCATATCAACTGTATTGATATCATTCAAAACGATGACTGGGGATTTTCGGTTTTGAATATTTTTTAATCATCTTTTCAAACAATGACGATATATGAAATGATTTTCAGAAACATTGGTGCCCTTATTTTTTTACTTAGAAAAGTTGAAAACTCGTTATTGGCAAAGTGCAAAAATTAGCTGATAACGTCAATTTCAGATCAAAATAATATTTGTTTTCAATATCTTAAGCATCTTGCCTTGTCTAATAATCACTGAAATCCGCCCAGCAAAGCCTGACGAAAGAAATTCCACCTCACCAATGTTCACAATCCATAAAATAATTCTTACACTTTTTTGAACATTTCGGGGGCTACAAGCATTAAGCGTCCAGTTCCGATTTGCGTTTTCTAAACCGTAAACTCGTTTTCTAAACCGTCCAGTTGCGGCGCCCGCCGAAGTAGCCCACTTCTGTCGCTACAAAAAAAATATTTTTCGACCAATTTGCGTTTTGAACGGTGGATATTAGAGACAATACTTTTGTCTACAATATCCACTCTTCAAAACGCAAATTGGTCGAAAAATATTTTTTTTGTAGCGACAGAAGTGGGCTACTTCGGCGGGCGCCGCAACTGGACGGTTTAGAAAACGAGTTTGCGAACTGGACGGTTTAGACAATGCAAATCGGAACTGGACGCTTAATGCTTGTAGCCCCCGATTTCTTTATATGAAACATTGCCCTCATATTTTGAAATACGGCAATGCCTCAGAGAAGATCCTGTCAAAACGAAGGGGAAAAAAAGGAATGTTTCACTTTTATGTCGTTTAATCGAAGCGGAGAAAGACTTCTATCTTGTTAAATTCTTAAAGGATTCCCATAAAATTTTCGTCATAAACACGCTCTACGATAGAGGTCGTTATTAACAATCGCAAAAGCTCAGTGTCAATCTTCCAATAAATCTGCTTTACGACCGAAAACCTAATTTAGCCGATGAACTTCCAACAAGTCCAAGGTCATGTTTAGTCTAGGAAAATACAAATTAACCGTTGATCCCCAATAACAACGAAATCTAAAGCTTTCAATCCACTAACGCGACGTTTACATCAAACTCCCAACCTTGAGCACGAAAATCACTCTTTCCGAAAATATCCATTCAACTATTTCATCACTGACTAAATGTTTACCAGATGCTCGCCTAACCGCCCTGATTGCCCTATAATGCCGGGATTACAAGGCAAACAACAGAGAAAGCTGAAAGATTCCACAAGCTGCCGAAATTCTTCAAAATGGGATTGGTTTCGACGGATTTTCACGACTTATTCGTACATTATTAACACAAATCTCTTCTCGACTTAAGGCTTAAAATGTTATTTTTTTAATTGGCAAAATTAAGTGAGCTTGTAGCAGAGCGAAGCGAAATAAAAGCGAGGCACAAGATGCTTAAAATGACTCAAGATTATTAAGGCGACACTAGAGTGCCTCAAAGGAAGAGAGGAGTCGACTCCCACGTCATTCCTGCATCCAATAACCAATCCGCGTTACTAGTTTAATGCATCTCACCAATCCGCGCACAGCGCGGGAACACGTTGTCGCTCCCCCCCCCCCCGAAGCTCTCTAGGTGACACCGTTTGGTGAGGTGCTCTTTGCCTCGCTCCGTCCAGTGACGAATAGAATACGAACGGGTTATTAATAACCTTTCAAATAAACAGAGCGCTCTGTGAACCCTTTTTGAATAACCAACCAGTCGATCGAATTCCAGCTGCCACTAGCTCCCCCCACCATCTAAAGCGCTGCCAACTCGACAGCTACTCCCGCGCTGTAAGCAGAGTTGCCTACGTTCGCGACTTCGACAAATTTGAACAAAGTTTGTTTTTTAACCAGCGAAAATAATAAAGTAAAAAACACTGAATTGCATAGCTAGACAGCAATCCCGATCATAGCCGACATGCTAGGTTATTTCAATTAGTGCTCATATTATCCTAAGTTGAATTTGACAGAATCGAAAATGTGGCATCACTGGCTATAAGCTATTCCCAGACCATTTCTCCAGATATCAAACCGTCGAATAACGTTTCAAGGACCCCAGAAGCTAGATCTGATCTGGAATAACCGATGTAAATCCAAGAAATAAACGCGAAACGCAGCCGTCGCATCAGCGAAATCCAGCTCGCTTCTCGCCAAAAAATTATGCAAATTTCTCTAATCCGACATAAGATGTGTTGGCGACTGCACCCTTGTAAAAATAAACAATTAAAAAACGAAAAAGGATTCAAGTTCCTTTGGCAAGGATTTGCATCCGAAATGCTCGCTGCGCATATTAAAAAGAATTTCCGCGATTTTACATAGCACCCCCCGCTTCTTAGATCTCATCAACAGCCACGGCCGCCCCCCCGAGTCCACAACCCTCATATTCAGGGGGGCTGCACGGACCTGATAACACCCCGCCAATTGTGCTGAGCAATTGTGCCTACACCTAGAGGCGCCGGCATGGTGCGGCGCCACGCAGCCTCCGATGAGAGTGGATATTTCGCAGGGCTCGACTGCCATGCCGCGGCCTTGGCGCCAGCGCCAGCAGCTTTCCTCGGATTTACTTAGTCCGCCGCCAACGAGACAAAAAAATTAAAGATGTATAAATATTCAAAATTGGGATTGATCTAGTAGACGATAACACAAGTCTGTTTGGCTGTTTTCCACAATCTTCTTTTTATATATTTATAAATATTTAGATTTAATAAAAAGGGGAGCATTCGATAGCGCCAAAAACCACAAGCGCCAACGCCGCAAGCGCCAGTCCGTAACCGCGAAACAAGAAAAGTCGCAAACGCCAAAGATCGTATAGGTAAGGTTAGGTCAAGTTAGGTTAAGTTAGGTTAGGCTAAGTTAGGTAAGGTTAGTATAGCGGTTAAGATCTTTGGCGTTTGCGACTTTTCTCGTTTGACGGTTGCGGATTGGCGCTTGCGGCGTTGGCGCTTATGACAGCCACCCACAAAAAGAACACTAAACACAGTAAAAATGAAACCTCTGTTTTGGGGAATGCTATACCTGTTTTGGGTATGAAACTAAAACGAGGTTAGTGCGTCTATATAGGTAATTTTACAACATAGACCTATGTTCAGCCACATGAATGGAAAGCTCTCGCCGAGACCTTTTGAATGATATGGTTGAACATAGGCCTACCTTGAAAAATAACCAAAATACGTACCACCCCCGTTCCTTTTCACACCCAAAACAGGCATAGCATTCCCCAAAACAGCGTTTTGCTTTTACTGTGAATGCAAAGGTGTTAAAGTATTTTTTCTTCTTGAAAAATATGTAGAAGCGTTTTCTACATTTTCAACCCCTAATCAAAAGTGCTCATTAGGCGAAAATTAAGCCGCTAACGATATTTGACGCTCATATGCCTAAAAACCACCTCACTTCAGCTACAAATGAAATTCTTACTTCATTTTAAAGAAATGAACTTGTCCAATACTGTCTTGTTTTGAAAACGCGGCAGCGACGAAAACTCGGTCCTTACGCTCTGTAACGATTTCATTTCTAGGTGAAATAAATTTTGTAGGAAAAACAGTTAATTAATCATCCTAAGACGCTAAACTCGGCCTTTAAAACCTACCAAATCCTACATTTGCCAAGCTTAATCCCAGGACGTTCCGAAGTTTATCCAAATAGCAGAGCCTCAAGCGTTCTGGCTTGTCCCAAGCCACACCCACCCCCACCGCCAAGTCAAGTGTCAACCGCTAAGCACTTGACGTTCCCCCCCAATGCTCCTTTCTCTTACAATCAAAGTCAAATGGATTTGTTATGTGCGACGTACATCCGCACCTCCAGAAATAATTGGGGCGCGCCCTCTGGCGGCCGAGCTGAGGATCAACCCTCCCTTATAAAATTCGGGGAGGTGTCAATAAAGTGATCAGGCGCGGCCCCGGGCTATACTAATTATTTCGACTCTAGGTTGCACTTTGGCCCACGTCAGCCGGGTTTCAAGGGGAGTGCTCCGAGGGACGTGGCTGCGCTCCTACGCAAATTATCCCCAATTTAAGACTGCCCTCTGCCGACATTAACCAATTACCAATGCGAACTTTCAACATGTTCGTCGCAATTAAATTGCGCAGGCGACAAACCCGTCCACACTTAGAATTTTAGAGGCCACATTTTCAACCATGTGTTTCTCCTTGCTCAGCCAATAGCTGCAGCGAGGCGAGGCGTGGAACCAAGCTTAAACTAGCCTGCCTTGACCAACCGAATTTCAAAGTTTGTGTTTCGTTCTAATCCTCAAAAGAAGTTAAAGATTGAAATCGGGTAGGTCACAATAGAAATGGTATCTCCTAAAACTTCCGAAAGAGTTTCCTACCAGATCTTTAATTGCAACCAAGCCTAATCTTAACTAAAGGTTTAAGTCGAGGTCCAGGCTTGGCCTTTGTTCTAAAAATCTATATTCCAAACCCTAATGAACCTCTTTCAGTGACCATCACATGTGAATCTAGATTTTTAGTTCGGAGCATCTTTTATATTCACAGCTGAATTTCGGACATCTTTCAGGTAATATTGACCATTAAGAGAGATGAGGAAAAACTAAAAAAAAGAGAAATTACCAAAAAATGCAATATAGTATAACATTGAGAATAGTGGATACTGATGACACGTAAACTCGACAACCGCTTTGCGAGGGTACCTTTTAAATATGTTAAACTATCATAAAAGTTTTTCCCAGTCATGGAACGAAAACTATTTCTTCCGCGTTCTCGGCAACAAAACTTGAACTTTACGAGTTATTTCAACGTTTCTGTATTCTTATCACAAAGGCGCTACTAAACCGGCGCTACTAAAGCCGATAATGTAATCTGTCTATAAATCTTTCATTCCACATGCATCTTTAAGCGTAATGTGATGACAATTTTGATTGCAATTTGTATTCTACGAAGGGGTCAAGGAAGATATATTTTCTAGCCTACAGCGTTGTTTTGCATTTAAAAACATCGATATCATAAAAAGCTACGATTGAGATTAAAAAAAAATATAAAAAATATTACGATGTATCTTTTAAAGGGTTAAGGAGAGTATAATTTTCGTTTCAAAGCAAAAATAGTTGTGAATTTAGAAAAAAATGAGTATAATAAGCTACCGTAAAGCACAGCATACGGAGATTTTACCGGGAAGTGATTGCGATTGCATCCTGTTTAGGACCTACTGTCGGGGAGTCACCTAGGCATCTGTTGGGCTGCGGCCCGAAAAACAATCCGTCGCGGCTTGATTTACGAGAACGCAGAATCACCGCGGTAATTAACATCACCTTGGGGACCCAGGGAAGAGAAAAAGAGAGAGGGAAAAAAGCGGATGATTTGAACCACCATGATCCCAATCTGGACCTGTAAGGGACCCACAAGAATCTGGAGGGAAAGTGTCACCGCGACTTTACCTTGAGTCGCCGGAAAAAAATGAAGAAAAATTTTGATTTGCGGCTTGAGGAAAAGTCAAGATGATGTTTTGAATCTCATAACGACTGACGAGAGTAATTGGACGCTACTGGGACCGTCGAGTGGAAAGCAAATGAGAACTTGTTATTTATTATGACACTTATTCAATGTTTTTTTTCCGACGCTTATTGTCATTGCATTAAAGCTGCGATTCGCCGTGCAAAACCTCAAAGCAGTGTTGCCTGATTTTGCGACGATAAAAATTTAAACCGCTATTAACGCGAGAACTATCAGAGATAACCTAACATATCAGGCATGAACTAGCTCATTCTCGAGACGAAAAATTTAAAAATGGGATTGATCACTAAGTTACATATACCGGTTGGAGAGTGAACAGCGTTTGAAAATACCTGAGTCGCGAAATCTGGCAACATTGGAGTGAGAAAAATTCGATTCCGCTGTTTTTAAACCGTGCAAACCGTCACAAACCGTCTTAATACTCCTCATGCAATAATTATTTTAAAGAATAAAGTGTCGGGCAATTTTTTGATATTTTGTCTACAAAAAATTAACAGTAACCAGATTTTGCAATTTTGTTAATTTGAACCACGATTAACAAACGCTCAGAGATAACATTGCATGTCGGATGTTTTGGATCGCTCTTGAGCTGAAGACTTCAAATTGAGATTGATCGTCATACCGTTAAAAAATTAGCGAAGTTAATAAAACACCGAAATCACGTAACCTTACGGAACTTTTCATAAATGGAACTATCCTTTGCTCCGACGTAGTTCAAGATATTGCCGCTGAAGTTTCGCCTTGTAAGAGGAAAGGGCTTTAGCAGGGCTGCAAGAATAACTTAACGATGACGTAAAAGAACGCACCAGGTTTGTAAACCTTAAAAAAATATGAATCATTCATTCCTTAAAAGCTTTCCCGCTGATCACAAAGCATCGATCGAATGCAAAAGATTAGATAAAGGATTATCAAGACTCCCCACATTAATAAATGCTGCCAATTGCATGGCAAGAATACACCGGAAAATCGAAAAAGGTAACATTACTAAAGATGATTAAGCTATCAATATGAAAATTTCTTAATTTCCCGATCAAAATAATCCCATTAATTTTACACCGCGCAAAGTCTTCCTCTCAATGTTTCTACCGTACTCACACTCTAAACTAATAATGCTAAATTTAGATGCAACAAAAGTCACATCACTGATACAAAAAAAAAATCCGTCCAATTAAGCACTGAATTCCAGACATCATTATTTTTAATTTCTATAAACTTCTTATTCTGAGAACGATATAACTGAAATACGGTAAATATTCGGACTGAAAATTTTTCAGGCCAGTAATTCGACTTTTGTTACATTTGAAATTATAAGATTCTACTTCAACAGTGCAACTGACTCCTGATTTCAATATCTTTTCCTGTCACTAATACCGTACATTGCATATTTTAAGCCTTGTTGGTATGATTCATTTCGAAGCGTGGAAGGACTTTCATATGGTTGCATCCGTCCAGAACTACCAATTTTGTAGACCAATTTCTGATATATCAATTCGACAGCGCATATATTCAAAGCCAATAAATGATTTTTTTTAAAAAAAATAGTTAAACAAGTGCGGCAAACCTCAACTGATACACTCGAATATAGCAATCAAGCTTTCAGATTAGACAGACCTGGTGCCTTGAAATTGATAATAAAGTTTCATAGAAAAGGAGTCTTATTTTTTTTAAGGCTCCCTTGAAAAGCAGTACAAAGCTTCCATGACGTTTAACCGCCACCTGCCCGCTACAAAGATACATGATTCAGCAACTCCTTTCAATTCAGCCGATGAAAAACGTAAACAAATCTAATTTCCATTCAATGACCAAAACTGTAGGTCTTTCAGATCGTCCATGAAAACGTTGACGAAATCCCCACTGCACGCACACGTTGTCTTCTAAATCTGGAAACTAAACTTAGGTTCCGTCAGAAATACGATTTTTTAGTCAACATTGACATAGTTTTGCACTTTCCGCATCACACTACTAAAATGACTCCACATCAAATGACGTATCAATCGAAAAATTCAACCTAAAAAAATTCACCTCGTTGACTAAAACGACCATTGATCGTTCTAAATCGAAAACCAAATTAAATAATTTGGGCTGCGAAAATAAGCCTGTCCATTTCACCTTTACACGGTTTAAGGAATAGAATTTCCTACGTCTCGTGTCTAACCCTGGCTTCGTTTTTCATCATCTTAAGATATTAACCTAGATTAAGTTAGATCTCGGGTCTTGTGCGTCTTTCAAGTGCCGCTCTTCTCACAATCAGTTTGACTTTTAAAGGTGTAATTCACTTGTTAGTGTCAAATCCACCTTCTAAAATTAACAGTGAAGGACCGATGGTGCATATTTTTATGATTAAAATGCTTCTTTCTTTTTGTCTCTCCTGCGTATAGAATTTTAGCAGTTATTGATTGAAAGAGTGCAGCTACCGTCTGGCAGTCCTTTGGGAGCTATCAGCAATATCCTGATCCCCTCATCGATTCGATATCGAAAGTGTCACCGGTGAACCAAAGTGGTATGATAGGAGCGCGCTCTCTCGCATCATCCCTGTGGTCAGGCCACACATTCACCGGAACACACCCCCGGACTACATCATTGCGAGAATGGTCATATAAGCACTTTGCCCCC
>Ga0058701_10005818_pt1 | contig 10316 bp, 8 predicted proteins | sample AgamicOrMae_FD_97039 | JGI IMG/M metagenome (GOLD analysis project Ga0058701, IMG submission 97039) | Agave microbial communities from Guanajuato, Mexico - Or.Ma.e | ecosystem: Host-associated > Plants > Phyllosphere > Phylloplane/Leaf | place: Guanajuato, Mexico | collected 2012-06-04 | reverse complement strand
TCTTGGCAAATAACCAAAATACGCTCTACTCCGTTATTTGTCAAGATAAACCTATGCTCAGCCACATCAATGAAATACTCTCGCTGAGACGTTTTGAATGATATGGCTGAACACAGGCCTATCTTAAAAAATAACCAGAATACGTACCACCATCGTTTTAGTTTCACCACCAAAACAGGTATAATACTCCGTAAAACAGGATGTTTGTTTTTACTGTTGACCTCCTGTGTCCTGCCTTTCATTGCAGAGGAGCGATAATGCAGCGATTCACAAGATGTTTTCCTTAACCTCCCGAGTCATAAAAAATAAGGCTGCTTGTAGACTCTAATTGTTTCACAGATTTAAAAAAAATATCTTGGCGAATCAAGTATATCAATTTTTCAAGATCTTTGTTCATCCATGTAATTCGGACGGTATCGGTGAGAGCTTCCCATTGATGAGACTAAACACAGGAGTAGCTTTAAAACTTACCAAAATTCGAATTTGGGAATACCACAAAAATGTGGATAATTCCACTCGCTTATAAATTGCCAAAGAACCTGTTCAGTGTTCAAGGTTGTGAAACCCGTTTTTAGTAGTTTTGATTGGGTCCAGTTTTACCCTGTTGAGCACGGCTCTGTATTGCACGAAGACGGCAAAAAGAGTGTGGGTTTTAGTGGTTGATAATCCTCCTAAAATTATCTGCTTCAAAGTGAGATAATGATTGGACAAGATTGTTATCATCCAGACGACGACATGGCGTTGGTGCAATTTGCAGACGATGTTGGCGTCTCGTCGCACCTCTCTCTCTCGCACGTCGGCCATTTCCTGCTCTCATTTTCTCCCTCTTTCACAAAGGCGCCCGGAATGCGACGTCTTTTTCTAGCCTGGCTGCACTCTTGGAAAAGGTTATCCTTTCCCGCTCATTTTTTTAAACCGAAAGGGGGCAGTTAAACTCGCATTCTCAGGGTACCTGATTAAAAAAAAATCTAGCAAACACGCCACCTTCACGTCGCCTGATGCTCGAATTTGACTAGGTCGAAAACATTCACAAAAATTCATAAATCGCTCACAACAATGCATATGAAAAGCATAGCTCGCTAATCGTCTTAAGGGCTTAGCGGAGCAACGCTTACGACGGCTGCTTTCACTCTGTTTCGTCCGATGATCATTCAAGATATGATTTGAATCGACTACTTGTAACTGTTATGTATCAAGGAATACTGGACGCAGATTTCGATGTATCCTAACGTCAGTTCGACGTATCGAATTCATATCTCGAAGGATTAGCCTGCAAACCAATCATTCGATTCCAAATTTAGCCTCCTAGCTTACGAAAGTACCGTTTAGTGGACTGTGTTCGGGACCGTGTTTTTTTCTGTAACCACAAGAACCTGATAAGCTCACTTGTGGACTCTACGGAGAAACCTCTACTTAGATGCGCCGTCTTGTCTAATTTGATCAGCGTTTCAATCTTTAACTTCTTGGGTGTTTTTGTTTCTTTTTAAAAAAAAAAATATGTCAGCGAAAACTTTAAGCTTAAAAAAAAAATATTGAAAAATATGAAAAAAGAAACTACTGAAAACAAGGGAAAAATAAGTTTTGAGACAAGAATGAAATCTGTTTGTAGACCCTTCGAAACGTCAAGAGGGCCGTTTTTACCACCTCTTTTTACTCAATAACCTAAGGCTCCTAAAAGTTCTTATTTAACATTACTTCACATACCTTAACTCAAGCTTCCACCCTCATTCAACAGCACTTCGTCACATCTCTCTTCACTCTCTGTAACTGAAAGCTTACCCAGCGTATCACTCCTAACCTTATATAGCTTAATTTCAACTGTTCTTCGCCCTAGTTAGGCCGATATTCAATCCCTAGCCTTCCGCTCGTGATTCCTAACCTCTACGTCTACGTAATAATTTAACCGAAGACCGACACTTTTTGAGTTTTCGTAGTCACAAGAGTGCTTTGTCCACATCTCCTCCAGAGACACTGCTTTAGGAATAATGGGATGGAATGAAGTTGGTTCGGCTCGGGATAGAAAAGGACTTTTGAGTTAAACGTAGAGATGATTCGCACAGCTATGGCGACAGTCGAAGCTCGGACCCAGCATCTGGGCGTCTCTCACGTTCGCTCCGAAATCCCGGAGGACCGAATCCCCAGTTGGGATGCGCGCGAATCCCTGGAGGGATCCGGATCCCAGGGTTTTCTTGGGGTTCCCGGGGGTTCCCGCGGGCTTGTGGAAGGCGACCTCGGCACTAGTCGCGAGCTCGACGCCAGCGTAATCCGCCCGTCAGCGGGAAAAGCGGGGCTCTTTTCAAGGGGCACTGCACATCATACCGATATTCACTCGATTCTGATTTTCACTGACAGTAGTTTCACTCAGCCGCGGTACTCGTTCACGGTAGACGGGTGGAGCTTAAACAACGATAAAGGTCCACCAAAGGCCATGCCAAAATTTTACTGATTATTCTGTCTTTCGTCCGATTGAAAATTCTAGAATTTTTTTTAAAGAAAAAAGTAAAATTCCGCTTGTTTCAATAAAAATCTGGTTTTCAGTGAATTTTGACTGATTTTCAGATTTTTTCCTGATTTTCATGGAAATTTCACTGATTGTCAATAAAATTGCTCTAATCTACTGTAAAATCTCACTGATTTGAAGCAGGATTTTGCTGATTTTTTACAGGACAGAACGTAACCTACACTACGTTCTTATGTGTCTTTAATCTTCATAATAATGGAAGGGTTGACCTTAGGAGTGGACCAAATGACAAAGGTGGATCTCAGATGAGGACATTCGCTTATGAAACTAATAAGATGACCTCGCTCAGCTCTAATAAAGGTTGCAGTACCTCATAAAATGTGAGTTGGCTTACGCTGAATATGGCCTCGGATTTAGTTTACGTCACCTTTATAGCTGAGTCTTCAATTAGCAAATAAATTTTTATTCAAAAAGTTAAAATCATTATTATTGAATTAATTGTTGATTTTTTAAAAAAGATAATTGGCTTCAAGAAGCTTGGTATCATTTTTTCCTTGGGAAAAAGGTTATTATACCAAGTTTTTTTTTGTTTTTTTTTTTGACGTTTGAGAAGCTGTTTTTCTAAAACGCCAGTTCAGCGGTGAATCTTCATTTTAATATAAGTCTTTCATTTTAACACTTTAAGCATCTTTTTTCATTTGCATCAAGACTCTCTGAATAGTCAATTTAGGCGTCGAAGCGGCGGAGCCAGAACAAAATGGCTTAGTTCTCGCGGGAAAGGCCCGCCCGACCACTGTTGCCAACTCACTCATTATTTCTCGTTTTTCTTCCTATTTTTTAAGCTCAGTTTCTTCTCCTTTCGGATACGCCTGTATTTATTAATAATCATAAAATTTTAACGTTCTCTCTTTAGTCGGAAAGTCTATTTTGGTGAACTTATTTATGTCCACCTGTTGAAGTTTTAAAAGATGAACTTTTTTTAACATTGTGGCGCCAACTAGACAAAAGCGAAGACAACTTCGACTTTTCACGAATCACAAATGGAACCGACTTTATCCGAGCGTATCCGAAGTTTTTTCGTGTGCTCCACGGGTCTGTGACTTTAGGCTTAGAAGAGGTTTACGCGGTCTTATCTGCTCTTTCCTTTCGTCTGCCATCCGGGAAAACCGGTATGACCAGGGAAAACATAATTCTTAGTCCATCACGAAAAACGAAAACAAAACGAGAAAAAAACACACACCAATACACGAAAAAAGTCTGTTTTAACATATAAAAACTTGCCTGGGAAAAGTCAGAAAATTACATCAAGAGTTAAAATTTAAAACAAAAATATCACAAACCTCAACTATTTCTGTCCCAATTGTAGTTTGGCAGGCCTCAGCGAGATTTACCCTCAGAAATTCTCGGTTTCCCGGTCAGAAACTTATAATGAGGGAAAGTTCCAAATCACTGTATTTCTCAGAAGGTTATGTTATACAACCTGAAATCATAGGTGGTTTTGATCAAAGGAGACTGTAACTCGTTTAGGTACTGCTAACTTTTAGTCTGCAATGACTAATTAACAGCGTGATTTCTAGCCGAAGCGTCGAGCGTATCAAGAGTGGCCAGTCTTGGTGAAGCGAATAATGACCCTTAATCTATTTAAGCCTGTTATTAGTTAATTACAGAAGGATAACGGTTTTTTATGTGAAATTGTAGCCTCCTATTCGGTAATTTTATCGAGAAAACTTGGCGGTTTGGAGTCTTTGGAACTGGGGAAACGAAGACGGTGCAAAAACGCCGCCTTTTGTAACACAATGTAATAATTCCCTCTAAAAACATTTTCTTTCGCTCGCAATCCGTTGTTGGATTTAGGCTCAAATGATTCCAGTCAGTTTTCTTTTATTTATCAGGAGAATATCGTATCTCTTTACGATGCAATTAGACCATAATTGATTCTACAGGCTGATAACAGTACGTTTATTTATTTTTTTAGTTTTTTATTATAATCCTGTTAACATCATTTTTTGGATTATAGGCTAAAGGTTTAGAGGGAAAGTATAATTTGAAAAGCCTGTCAGGGTTAAGACTACCTGCCTGTGTGAGGATGAAATTTTATCGCCGTTTCGCCGTTTTTACTTTGGTTAAATACCCTGATTTGTGAATACAGTGGGATCTCGATTGTACCTACGTCCAAGTCGGGACTCAAAAATTTGGACGTAGAACTGAGAGGAACGTACGAGTGAAAATAATCTTCCGTATAACGCCATGTTAAGTATTCTGGATTAGACTACACCAATTGGACTTACAAACGAGTGGGACTTACAACAGAGACGTATAACTGAGACTCTACTGTATTGACACCCGCGGTTATTCATGTTCCAAAGAGCATTTTTCTATTTTTTTTTCGCGATCTGTATTTATAAATATTTTTGGATTCCATGTTCTACGCTACGGAGTCTTCAAAAATGGGCCGACTCGTTTTAAACTCTGTTTTCACTCTTTAGTTAAATGCTCTCTTTTTCACTATTTTGGAGGGGCAGGATGAGTGTCAACTTGTGCCTCCGTACTTGTTGAGACAACAACTCGGTCGTCGATAGCGTAACTAACAAGTCATTAACATCCGGTTGCTACAAATAACGAACGTGATTGCCGCGGCGGCTCACTTCCGGTGACACAACATCCTTCAGCGATTTGCCCTTTACCTCCTATCTGCCCTTTCCTCCGACTTTTATCCGGTTGATACTTAAGCATCGCGACAATTCTTAGACGGGGGCGAGATATTTTCTAGACGCAAATATCAAGTTAGCTTACACCTGAGCAGTTTTGCGTCTGCTTTCAAAAATCTGGTGTGCGATTTTGAAACAAACAACCCTCATTTTAAAAAGGTAAAGCACAATATGTGTAGTGTACTATCACGCTCAAAAGTTAACCCACTACCGCCCAGCGATGCCGTTCGGAAACAGAAAAAAACATTTTACAGGATTTTTTTTATTTTAGTTTCATTACAATTCAAAAAATATCTCCCCTCTGGAAACCTGAAATTTAATAATTTAGACATTTTCCAAAGCTTAAACTTGCGCATTTAATTGGAAAAAATACTTGCAATTTCTCTTAAGCTAAATTTCACTCCCAATACTTTGGGCGGAAATGGGTAAAGGAACCCACAAGGAATGTTTTGATGCGAGAATATTGCTAGTTGATTGAAGTATGATTTTGTTAGCGACACAAACATTGATTTTGGAAAACACCCTTTGTAAAGGGGTTACTTCACAAGCTTCTCGAACATGTAGGAAAGCAGTAAACAGACGACTCCCGGCACCTTAGGCTACTTTCAAGTTGCAAAAACGCTTTTGGATTTTAATATTAAGGCTAGCGTGAAAAGGATGAGATTACTTCGTATGTCAAGGTGAATCGTCATTCGAACCCGGGCTGGATAAGTTGCTAAATATTATTTACTGTTACTTCCCTCTTTAGCAGTTTTTGGAATCAGTCATATTACTTCCTTCCTTCCAAATATTTCCACATGACGAATTCCTACACTATTGTATCTGCCTAACCAGTCTTGATTCATAGTTACATGAAATGATTTTATTCTGTTTTTCTTCCCTGGAAGAAAGCTATTCCTGTTATGTTCCTCACAGACTGGTTTGTTGATTTAAAACAGCAATATAAAAAAAATGCTGTAAAAACTGTATTAAGATCAAGGAACAAACAGTTCCGATATGCATATTCATATTATTACAAGGTACGGTATGTTTCATAAAATTCAGGGGTCTAAAGAAGTTATTTGAAACCCTACGCTGGTCCATAGACCTGCAAACTTCGTCAAATCTTAATTAAAATATGAAATTGTGAAATCACGCTGTTTTCTCAAGCAAACAAGAAGCAAGGATCATTTTTTTTACAGGGACGTGTGCAGCAGAGTGTATATAAAACACGTATTACGACTAATCTCCATTTTGTACAAAATGGACGTACGCTTTTTTGTCTGATTGAGACTGAATTGCACTCGGTGTTGTTGCTTTCGGAAAGCATTGGGATGATCCACTGTCCACCGCGTCGCTTTCTTCGCCCTAAAAGTACCATTTCGTCGCGGCCAAAGAGTCGGATCCGACCGTCGATCTCATAACAGAGCCTATCTTTAATTTGGTCTCTGAAGCGCTCCGCAATATTATCTGAATGATTTTTTCATAACGCCGGTCCAAATGAGATATTCATTTATTCCAGATCGATGAATCTCGATAAAATCGAGAGTAGAATGTCAGCTGGTTTTGTTCTTCTTTCCGCGGCGCCCCGTGTATTTACGCTGTGCCCTTTTGGGGTCAAGGATTTACTCCCCTCCCCCGTGACCTTGCGCAGACCCGCGTTTCTGCCCTTAAATTCGGGCCAAGCTACCAAGTTTTGTTTCTTTACATTTTCATTAAGGAAGCAAATTTGGCGTGGAAATGAAAAAAGTTGCAGCGCTGCAATCGCAAGGCTTACGCCTGACCTCAATTTAAACGCGAGTGAACATTTAATACCACTTTTTTCGTACGTGCTTGTATTGCTCCTTATTATGGAATCATTTTCAGTCAGTGAAAAGATGTCGGAAATAGTTTAAGTTCTCCGAAAGAGGGATGTTTTAAAGTGAAATTCCGTGATACTGGAACTGGAGGGAACATGACGTTAAATCAACTCGATGACCTAACCTTACTCAAACTATCCTATTTCATTTGCCTATATCTTGTTTCGTAGACCTTTCGTTTGCATTCGTGCCCCCTCATTTTCCTTTCTATTCACAGGTTAACCCCTTTTCATTGGCCTGTATCCTTTCAGCCCATCTTCAGCCCATTTCCTGTCACGACATCTCCTTTCACATGTCCCCATTCAGTGCTGTTTTCCCATATGTTCGTGACCTGGAACAGCGCGCTTGAACGGGAATGTGCGGCATTGGCTGTGGGGAATTGCAACATGGGTACGGCAGTGGTTTCGAATGTTTTTGCGAGGAAGTACCTCAAAGGAATCACCGTTTTCAAAGGGATTGACACAATTAGCGCTTCGCCGGAATGTTCTCCGCTGGAAGAGGTAGCTGCATTGCTGCACCAGTTTCCCCTACAGGATTAACTCGCGGTGCCGAGAGGGAAACTCCTGAAACTGCATCTGTTTCTTGACTCGTTTCCGACGACAGAGCAGCGAGTTTTGTGAACCAATTCGGATCGAATCTGAATCCGCTTTTGAACCAGTTTGCGCAGTCAGAGGTTTGCCTGGATGATCTCGACGAGATCCCCACCGGATTTTGGGATTTGCTAAACTTGGCTTGCGATGAACAAGTTCGCTCTCAAACTAATATTGACTATAGTTGTTGTAGAAGTGCGTTAATTTTACCGCACATTAGAGGCTCTGAAATTCAGCTTTGATGAGTAGTTTTAAGGTGAGGTGGTCTCTGACACGGAAGTTCATGAAACATGGAAGTTCTGTACGAAGTTTTGGTTGGTTTGCTACTTTATTGTTGTCGGACAAGTTTCTTTGTTGTGGTGTTTCCGGTATTGCCTGTGAGGGACAGGCTTGTGAAAGGGGTGAGGTGTATGGAAAAGGGAAAGGCCTAGAGGGCATGCCTGGAAGAGGACAGCCTCAGAAGATGGAAGGCCTTAGGCCAGGCTTGGAAGAGGACAGACTAAGAAGAATACAGGCTTGGAAGAGGACAGAAGAATATAGGCTTTAAAGAGGACAGAAGAATGTAGGCTTGGAAGAGGACAGGCTTGGAGAGAACGGGCTTGGAAGAGGACAGACGTGGAAGAGGACTGGCTTGGAAGAGGACAGTCTTTGAAGACGACAGGCTTGGAAGAGGACAGGTTTGGAAGAGGATAGGCGTGGAAGAGTACAGGCTTGGAAGAGGAAAGGTTTGGAAGAGGACAGGCGTGGAAAAGGGCAGGCTTGGAAGATTGATTGATTGACCGATTCCTTTGAAGAAGGAATATGAAGAAACTTCCTTCAAAAACGATTGCAAAAAAAAACAACACATTTTATAGCATCCAGACTTTTTTCGGAAAGCAAGCCTAGACCACATAACGTATTCGTAAGTAAAAGCTGGTCATCTTAAACGTAGCGCTAACATAAATGTCTTAAGGTTTAAGACTCAAGCAGCGTATAAAACTTGGCGAATTCCCAAAGGCTTAGACGTCTAACCGTCTTGATATCACTTCGACACCCTCACCTTCTTTCCAGGATGTTGGTACGGCTTTCAACGTCATGAAGGACTTTACGCAGCGCAGCACGCAAGAGCGAAAAAATTGGGGCTTACGCAAAATTCGATTTCGCAAAGTGCTACGAATGCATTGGCTTCCGTTCCGAAAGTTCCTTTGGTTTCCGGATTTGCGTGGTTAATGTTCGACGTTCCTAGAACAATAATCCAAATATCGGCAAAGAAATGTCATAAGAACAACGAAACCGAATAAACGGCCCATTTGGAAAGCAATGTGGTATCAACCCACACAAACATTATTTTATGGCCTATTTCTTTTCCTTTAGTTTCTACCATGTCCTCTGTAAATTAACTTTCTCTACGGTTCATCAAAGGAACGCACTTTCATCCTACGATTATAAAAGGGTGTTTATAGGCATCCTCTCAAAGTTTGAACCATGATGTCTGTATTTTAGAGTTTATAAAAACGTCAAAAATATAACTGATAGTGCTCAGGGATAATTAAAGAAATTTGTATTTAATAGAATGGAAAACCTTCTCGGGCAAAGTTTACGAAGTAATGCGCGTAATTGACTGGTGGATATTTTTTAATAAGACTAATTTCTAATACTGAATTCAGTTTTACTCGAAACACGCAAAATATTGAGACTCTTTTGTCATTGAAGAAGTTAATGATGGCATTTGCGTTGAGGTGAATCCGTTTAATAAGTCGATGTTTGCTAAAATTTAGCAAAAAATTCTTAGTTTAAGAAATATTAAGAGCAGGGAAGCGGACTGATGTAAAATGTTCGTATGTGAAGTAAAAAAAAATATTTCTGCGACAAAAAAAAGTAAAACATTTAATCTACAGGTTAAGAAAAAGAAAAAAAACACAGAAAAAATGTAACAAATAATCAGTTTTAGCGACAAAAATGAAAATTATTATCGTGAAAGAGCGAAAATATTGTATTTTAAATGCACCTAAAATCTGAAAGAAATGACGATCCAACATCGAGAGGAATGGTATGCGGTAAAAAGCACCCTTCCTCCCTAGCTGATTCCTCGCAAGGGCCCCCTTCCCTTCCTTTAGGGCTCAAAAAGCCCAGCTTCTGCCGATCTCTCGCGTTTTCCCCTTCTTCCTCACGGTCGGTTTGATTTGAAGCGATTTCGGTTCTCCTATTGCTGCTGATCAATTTACATGTGTTGCCTGGTGCCTGAGGCCCAGAGGCAGACACTTCGGGGTCAGCTGAAATGAAAATTCTTAGTCTAGGAGAAGACGTCTGGGACAGCATTCTCTCTGTGCGGTTTCTTTAATACTCAAATGTTCTCTGAGGAAATGCCTTGAAAATGGTCACCGAATTCGAAAGATCAGACTTTTAGCACAGCTATCTGTGCTATTTTAGGACAACTTTGCGGCATTGCTAAGTGACACATCAAATTACATGTCATCGTTCGTAACGGGGGGCATTCGGTAGCGCCAAAAACCACAAGCGCCAACGCGGCAAGCGCCAGTCCGTAACCGCCAAACGAGAAAAGTCACAAACGCCAAAGTTCGTATAGGTTAGATCAAGTTAAGTTAGGTTAAGTTAGGTTAGGTTAAGTTAGGTTAGGTTAAGTTAGGTTAGGTTAAGTTAGGTTAGGTTAAGTTAGGTTAGGTAAGGTTAGTATTGCTGTTAAGACCTTTGGCGTTTGCGACTTTTCTCGTTTGGCGGT
>Ga0058701_10005817_pt1 | contig 10316 bp, 2 predicted proteins | sample AgamicOrMae_FD_97039 | JGI IMG/M metagenome (GOLD analysis project Ga0058701, IMG submission 97039) | Agave microbial communities from Guanajuato, Mexico - Or.Ma.e | ecosystem: Host-associated > Plants > Phyllosphere > Phylloplane/Leaf | place: Guanajuato, Mexico | collected 2012-06-04 | reverse complement strand
TTTCCTTTAAACAATTTAATAACTACGTTAATATTTAAAATACAAATAAAATTTGAATGGAAGTAAAAAGGAAGGTCAGTTTCATTGTTTACATTATGAGAGGAAATATAGATTTGTCATAACAGCTCACTCTAAAGTAAATCTTAAATGCTGGAGATGATCACCTAGTGGAAAAGAATATTCAGAAAGAAGGAACTACAATGAGAAAACAATTGATTCGCAGCGAGTAATCATATTTCATAAAGTAATAGATATTCTACGCAAAAAATAGTGCTTATTTTAATTTTCATTTTTAACAAAATATGTCAGGAGACAACGAGATTTCAGTTTCTTCGGGAAGGCACGTTTTCTTAACAGATTTTAGACATTACCAACTACTTCAATTCACTCGTTCCTATGAATTGTTCTGGAATATTATGAAAAACTTACCGAAAAAGGTATTTTGGGTATTTTTAATACGAAGTGACTGTTCACACGCTGCCCCACTTACCATTTTGCGTTCAAGTCTCCCTTGTATTAACACAGGCGTGCTAATAGAACTTAACTTTTCAATATATGTGTATGCCGCCTCAACCTATCCAAGGCTTAATCAATTCAAAAAAATCCAAGCAACGACTATGAAAATGTTTGATGTGAAACGACTGCACAAGCGGGGTTCATACTCTGGAACTTCCTTGACAATAAAAAGATTTTTCTTAGGCTTAATCTTTTTCGAAAGGTTCTCGTTTGTAGGCTGGCATTGTGGTTAAAACCGGAATTCGATATCTCGCGAGACGCAACTCTGCCCTAACCCTATACACCAGCTCGCAACCCGTTTAGCAGCAAGAGCCAAAATACAAATGCCTCTGCGGCTTTAGGGGCCTTTAAATTACCGTGTCCTTCTAATTCTCGAGTAAACCACACCATTTATTTTTTCAGGTGCAAAAGGCCTCGTTAGATTTGCTGCCTCTAAAGAAGTTGGAGAAAAAAACCTTGCAGAAAGAGCAAGCTCTTTTTCCTGCGCCAAACAAAAACCTCCTCTTAGTGCGGCCCACAAGAAATTCATCAGAAATAATCTTCGAAGCCCCGATTCGCGTCTAGGGAACAGCCTTTGCAGTGACAGGGGCTCAAACTAATGCTGCAAATTTTTAGGGCATAAATAAAACAAGCGAGAAAGCTTTTTCTGCCTTTATGTTCCCTATAAAGAAAGTGAAGTAGTGACGTCATTCAAAAGTCGCAAATTTGTTGTGGTGCTTGCCAGCTTCCAAAACAAGGTTACGTTCTCTCTCCGAGGTTTCTCCGTTGTTTTCGAACGTGAACCACGCGATATATAAGTTTTCAATGTTTTTAAAAACGGATGGTCTTACTCTCTAAAGAATCAGTGAGAGTCTCTGAGATTCAGTAAAAATTCACTGAATTTCAGTCAGCACCACTGATTTTTTCAATGACGCTATATTGACTGAAATTCACCGAATTTTCACTGAATCTCAGCGACTCTCACTGATTCTAGAGTGTATATTCTAACAAAAGTTTTGAAAACATTTTTTTAAGAAGTGAAAATCAATGTAATAAGCTAAGAAAAAAAGTATTAACTCTTTAAAAGAAAAAAAAAAAGACGATGTTGAAGATCACAGGCAAAACTGCAACCCTTCAAATTCGCTGTAACAAAAAAAAAAATATTAAAAAAATCTTTCATTTCGCAACATGGAAAAATTTGTTCTCATGAAATACCCACGCCTCATGTCCAGCTTAGAGTGCCCCTCAAACGAATTTGTTAAATGAAATTTTAAGAGGTTTTCAGGGCTATCGGAAGGCGTTGAACCTACGTCACGCACTTTGAGCTACACGCGGGATTCGAGCGCATCTGAGCAGCCCTGACGGCTGGGCCCACAATCAAACGCATGAAAATTTCATCGATGCGTGAAGGGCGCGCTTTATTTTCAGACGTCGTCGCTACTTTGGCAGCTTAGCGCCCGGTGATTTCGTCGAACGCGACCAGGATTTAGCCGAGCTGGAGTCATTTAGCATAGCTGACAGCGTTCGACCGCGTTATTAATGAACAACGAGAATTATGGCCGAGAGTGGGTGGAGCAATATTCAACTTGTACGACCACGTCGGACCCCACGCAACCAGCTCTGGGGTCAAAAGGGTTACCTCAGTTTTTCAAGGTTGCGTTTTCTACCTCTTGTGCTTTACCCCGCTGAAAAGATATTAGAGCGAGAAAATTGGTAATTAATCAAAGTCAATATAATTTTCCCGAAAACGTGAAAAAAGCTCAAAACCTATTTTGAATATGTGGGTTTCTATCAATAGGGTCGTTGTAGCCATTTTTTTTTGTGAACGGTGACCTTAGAGCCTTTTACATGTTCCCCCGAGAGAATTTTAGAAATTTAAAATAAAATTACGTATAAGTTGTATAAAGCCTCAGGATGGGGGAGGGGGTGCTTCTGCAGGAACTGTGCGAAATTCTCATTTAAACGTTGCACGCGAAAAAAGTGGATAATTGATATTTGTTTTCTTGGGAGAGGCTGGGAAAGGCAAAGTAATCTGCACAGAAGCGCATGACTGCTTGAAAATTACTTGAGATGAAAGACAAGTCTCGCTATAAATCCTATTTGCGTTGTTTATTGACACAGCTGGAAGAAATAATAACACTTCCCCGAGTCAAAACAAGCTCCGAAACGCAAAACATGAAATCTCTTAAATGCGGGGAAGGAAACGAGTCCGAACCGAATCACGTTTTGATTCACCCCAAAAAATAATAATTAAAAAAAATAAATACGGAAAGTTGCGATAGAAGAACTGGTTCACTCTGAGACAAGTGCGGGTTCCATACGTCAACTGTCGTAATATTTAAATTGAAGATTTCCAGCGAGAGCATATTTTTGTCAAAGTAAACGAATCGAGCTCTTATGATAATTTGGGAAAAGCCGACAAGAAGGTTGATTCCGCGCAGCGCTGAGCTCCAACCGATTTACGAGGAGAGCGATTGACAAAACACAAAAAGACGAGGCGAGGCAAGGCAAGGCGAGCTGTTCCAAACGAAGCGGTGAATGCGGCATGGTGCTCAGCTGGAGGTCTGAGAACAAGAGCGGAGCGGCGCGCCTGCCAGGCCAGGCAAGCCGGCAAGCCCTGCCTGGCCGGAAATCGGGACCGACTTGAGCGAGGAGCGCGGAGCAGAGTGGAGCGAGAGGGACCGAGCGGCGAGTCGGCGAGCGCGCAGTAGTGGGTGGAAGGGATGCGGTGCGGGGGTAGAGTCTCGGCTCTAGGAAGCCAGAGCTGCTGCTGGAGTGGGAGAAGAGAAACCTGGAGGGGAGCCGAACTGGGACGAAGATGAGGTGGGAGGCTTTCGGGCGCCCTCGGGTCCCCCCCCAACGAACGCGACGCTCCCAGCGAGCGCCGTCGCCGTCGTCCCTTCAGTCAGTCAGCAACCGAGCGAGAACCTGGACGCATGCCGTGGTTCGTTCGTTCGTAGAGTGACGGGCGCTGGATTCCGATCGGACGGGCAGCCCTTACCCGTAGGAAGTTGTCCCGGCCTAATCTACGTACGGTCCGCGCTTTGGATAGCAGTGATATCGCGCCTTTGGTTTACGTTCGTTTGTCTCTCTGTGAGTGGATACCGACCCAGAGATCTTGTGTGATTACTGTGCTTCTCAGTTGATTCGCTAGTCCCTCGGGAGTGACAAGTTATGACAAAATATTCCGTGTGAGAGAAAAAGATCAAGTGCAAGTAAGGCAGTGCGTGACGTGCTAGTGTTTTATGTTGCCCTCGATGGAACCGCTGTTCAGCGAGTCATCCGAGTCCAAGTGAGATACACTGAGAAACTCGCGGTTGAGTGTTGCGAGTGTGCTTGTGCCAATATCGAGAAAGGTCTTGAGTTTCGGTGCATCGTCCATGCCGTGGCCGCCAGGATTCGACTGGATTTGTCATCGGTAACCGGCAGCCCACCAGGATGGCGGCTTTGCAAGCCCTTTTTCTGGTGTTCGTCGTGGCGACAGCTGCGGGCTTTTCCACCTCGGGCTCTGCATGCCCATCCGTTTGCGTCTGCAAATGGAAAAGCGGGAAGCAGGCCGTGGAGTGCACGGGGCAGGCTCTCATCACCATCCCTGCGGGAGTCGACCCCGAGACCCAGGTGCTGGACATGTCAGCCAACAATATCCAAATTTTGTCCAAGGAGACGTTTATCAAAGCAGGCCTTCTCAATCTGCAAAGGCTGTACTTAAAACGGTGTCTGCTGGGACAAATCGATGACAGAGCTTTCCAAGGACTGAAAAACCTCGTCGAGTTGGACCTGTCTCATAACTTGCTCACGTCCGTGCCCTCGGGGACGTTTTCAGATATGCCGTTCCTCAGGGACCTCATCCTAGCCAGTAACCCTATTCAGAAAATTGAGAGTGGAGCGTTCCAGACTGTGCCAGGTCTCGTTAAGCTGGATCTGTCTCACTGCGAACTTCAAACAATCGCCCCGCTCGCTTTTGATCGGATGGAAAACCTCGAGACACTCCGATTGAACGGAAACCAACTCAAGGTGCTGCAATCAAGGACGGTGGAGAGCCTGAGTCATCTCCAAGGGGTGGACCTCCACGACAACCCGTGGCACTGCGACTGCAACCTCCGCGCCGCCAAACTCTGGCTCACCACCAACAACATCCCTTACACTCAGGCGCCCGTGTGCAGCGGTGGGCCCCACCGAGTTCTCCACAGGACCTTCCCGGACCTGCATGTCGATGACTTCGCATGCAAGCCGAAAATCCTGCCCGTGAGCCGGTACGTGGAGGCCTCTACGGGCGAGAACGCCACGGTCGCCTGCCGAGTGGGCGCGACGCCTCCAGCAGAAATCCACTGGTACTGGAACGGACGCCATCTCCAGAACAATACCCCGTTCAGCCCGTACCAGCGCGTGTATATCTTTGAGGACGGCACCGATGAGAAAACCTCATCGCTCGTCTTGACTAACACGCAAGAAACGGATTCGTCAGAGTTCTACTGCGTGGCGGAAAACCGAGCTGGGAGCGCCGAAGCCAATTTCACTCTTCACGTCTCCATGAGACTGGCTGGCATTTCCACGCTTGGTTCCGGACAGATTGCTGGCCTCAGCGCGGCGCTCGTGGTCCTTATTCTTTTCATTCTCCTCGTCCTTTTGGTTCTTCTTATACGGCTTAGAAGGCCGCCGATGTCGGAGAGTAAGTCCCCCGGGCAACTCGAAGTCGTGGCGACAATGAATGGAGGGACCGTGACTACAAATTGCAAGCCTCCGGTTGCCCATATCACGGCGGATACGCCAACGGAGCGGATCACGGTCACGACGGACACTGTAGCTAACAACCCTGTTCAGAAACCTCCGAGGAGAGCGGAGATCTCATACACCACGACCCATTATAACGGGCACGGCAGCGTGCTGAACGCGGCCCACTTCTCGCCCCCGACCTCCAACCCCGACCTCATCAACGACACCCGACTCAACCCGAACCCGGGTTCGACCCCCCTGCCCATGGCCGTGACCATGGCCAACGGCCACCTACCCGCAGCGAGTGTCCCGAGGCCAGGCAGCGGCGAGTACAGTCGAGCCATCGGATGCGACTCCCTCTACCCCTCCGGACTGTGGGAACACGAGCAAAGTGGCGACCATTACATGAGGAGGACGACGAGTTCGACTGTGGCGGGCCTGATGTACGACGCGTCCGACAAGACGCCCATCATCGGGGATGGCGCGAGCCTAGGAGGTGAATCCGAGGACGACGCCGAGTTTCGCAGTCGGACAGTTGTTCGGCCGTCCGGCCAGGACGAGTACCCCCCCGACTACGGCCTACCGATCCCCATCCCCATCCCCGAAGAGACTGCAGTGAACCCTTCCGGCGGAGTGCGCCCCATCGCTTCGCCAGTGTCAAATCCCCAATTACAAATGAACGCGATGAACGCGACCGCGAAATCAATGCGAGTGAGGCATCATGGTGTCCCTGTTCTCCCCCCCGTGACCGCGCTGAAAAGAGTGTTGTCGAACAATCGGAATTCCCCCGACGAAGGGTACCAGGAGGGATGTGGAACGGACGTCTAACAGGTAAACAGTCAGTCCATGAGTGCTGCTTGTTGAAGGCCTTGGAGTGTCTAGTGTCTTTCGAAATAAGCCTGTTTCCCTTCGACTCGACAAGATCGACAAGTGACAATCTTTGTCGGTTTTAACTGAAAATATAAGGGTCTCGCTGTGATAGTGTTACGTGGATAACTGTTGTGCACGATGATGAAATGAAATGAGATGAAACTTTGCCTTTTTGTTAGTGCATCAGGTCAAGACGAAATAGCCAAAGCACATTAATTACGTAAATATGCGTACATGCAGTACCTCCTACTCGAATGGAAATAATTGACGAGCCAACTATTTAGATGTTTCTGCATCTTGTCTAGATGTAGAGCCGATCTAGTCTTGAGAATCAAGATTTATGGGGCGTATGTAAATGGGATCTTGGTTCGTTTCCAGCCGAGGCCGGCCGAGATTTATAGCGGATGTTGTTCCTTTTGTTCAAAGGAATCTCTTTGCTAGGGAAAGCGCATCGTTCCATCGCCGTTATGCTTACTATACCAGCACATAGGCTAAGATTCCTGCGGTGGAACAGACTCGCGAAATAGACCACAAAATGTGTATTTTGGTGAATGAATAGAGATAATAAATTTATCAATAATGTTTTCAGTGCACATTGTTGCTAGAGTACTGGAATGTAATTGAGACTGATTTAAGATAAAAAGGCAAATATCTTCCCCTCCCGTGATTATCATTTTCATTGTGATCAATCCATTGTATGAATCAATCGAACGGGCGGTTAGAACGTTCCTAAATTTGGTGATCGTCGCGTTACCAAGATCTGCGTTTGTCTTCCATCGATTTGCATTGTGCCAACTAAAAGCCCTGTTCCACTGCGCTTTGTCAACACCTCATTGGTACGTAGTGGGAACTGCCTTGCCTTGTATATACAGTATAATACCTACGATACAACTCAATTTGGCGGATTGATGGAAGACTGACGACCTGACCGTGTAACACCACGACCTTGACATCATGTACTTAGGACTTCGTATGTACGTGTGTATTTATTTCATTCAACTGAAATGCGGCTCTGTATTTATGACTCAATTTCTCATGTAGTATACCGAAATCATTTGCGTAGACCTACCTATAGTACATTGGGTTTGACTGGAGGGTCGCACAAATTATCGACTGCTTTACGACTAAAATGTTCATAAGGGTGCATCCCAATGTTAGGAAAAAATAATTCAACAGCTACAAACCAAAGGATAGCCAATAAGTAACAGTAATTATAAATATGACGTAATTGTATATTGTGAAAAAATCGTCCTCATTCATTTCTTACTTTTCTATTTTTATATACATATATAAAATACATCCTTTTCATATCTATACATAAATATATTTTTGTTGTACATTTTGTTGTTGATTTTTGATTAAAATCCCAAATCACACATGAATGCTTGTTGTTTTTCATTATTTTATACCTTTTTCCTTTCCTAAATTAATGCCACAACAAAGCTAATTTAAGAACTGGCCATAGGATGATCGGTCACTAAACGATCGTTAATCATTTAACTGAACCTTACAGAGATGCACTTATTATCGGATCATCGGTTTGAAGCTGTTTTTGTTTACGTTTCTTAGATACTTTGTAGTGGCATTGATTTTATTTGCTTTTGTAGACTATAATCATAAAAACTACGAAGAAAATTAGGGAAGGAATCACAAACGCTTTAAAAGCTACCGCAGTGTGGAACAGAGATGTGAGTTCTCACTGAACGCCAAAGGAGGAGGATTACTTTACTACTTAGGGTCGGAACAAGGTTCCCCAAAGAAACGCTGTCAGGAGAACCAAATTATATAGACTTATGTATCAGCCCTCTTCAGCAAACGATTCTTGTCCGCAAGCTCTTATCTTGATATCAACAAGTGTTTTTTTTTTCGGGTCTTAAAACTCACTCTATCTTGAGTGCAAACTACTTGCAAAATGAATCGAGTTTTAGAGGGCTAATACGTAGTGTCAAAAGCTATGACCTCCCTTGATGGACATAGCTTTTGAGAATATCCAGCGGAGCAAAAACCGTGTATTGATTTTTTTAGAGGTTGGCTGGATATGATAGCAGAGTGACCTCACTTGTATGCAAGCTCCTGCATCAAGCAGTACTGAACGAAGACGAGAACGATTCTGTGAGAGGAGAAAAAAAAGGTCGAGATGTACTGCAAGGTAGTTTATAGATAAATAAACTTGAAACGTTACGAAAAAAACTGAAAGTGACACTACAAGAGATGCGCAAAAAATACCAAGTCTTCTAGGAAAAAATTATCCATAAGAGGATGAAATTAATCAACTTGGTATGGATCAAGTCATTTTGACCCATAGAGTCTAGTTCGTATCTTAAAGCAAACATGACTCGCGTCTTCGAAATGAAATGTGAATAACTTTAACTCCATTTAAAAGGCAAGGGAGTGAAGTACTTCTAGCGGCAGATCAGTTGAAGTCAGCTTACTAGGGTGTTGTAATGATAAAGTCTCAAGTGAAACCTTATCAACAGTTTTCATGAATGGGTATATCGTATGGAGGGTAGAACGTTCAAAGTTTCAGCGAGGACGACTTCAGAAAGGCTAAAGATAAGCTTATTGAAGAACTCACTTCAGGTTCATTCCTAAATGACTTGGATGAAAGTTTTATTCATGACTACAAACGTTTCTTCAATAAACTTGGTTGAGGTAGATCAAAGCAGTGGATACTAGAGTAAATGGACGCCAGGTCTATTCAATCATTTATTGATCGTTTTGTTTACGTAATTACAATAAGTATACGGATGCCAGATCCGTTAGCAAAAGCCACACAGTCATACGTTATAAATACAACTGAAGCCATTTCAGACAGGCAAACCGACGCGACCACAGTGCCTTTTCCTTCAAGGATGTGGTTTAACGCAAGTGGTTTTTAACTTCTTCCTATTTTCAAAGATCAAGTTGCATTAAAACCACAAAGGAGGGCTTTTGAGAAATCTGATCATTGTAGTAAAAGGTAAAGGATATCTAGGCATTTTATCAAAACGTCAAAATCCTTCTATCATTAGTCTCCGGAGCTGGGAGTTTTGTAAATGATCTATCTCTCTCATTTGATGGGCCGAGACCCCAATACATTGTACAGTTGTCTTGGTTGTATCCTGTACACCCCCCCCTCCCCCATCCCTCACGACTCGGACCGGAGTATTTCGGAGGGGCACACGAACAAAATAAGCCGGGGTTTCGAAGATATGAATGAGACGAGGAATGTGAATCTAGTATTAATGGTTTCAACTATTTAAGCGATATTTGATAACCCTCTTCACTCCACTCTGGTGACCTCTTTCGAAGCCGCAGGACTCCCTGTTTTTATGAACAAAATGTTGAAACTCTTTTAGTACAAGAATTCATAGCTGACTACAGCTTAACCCTTGTCCAGAAACCCCCAATAGAAAAACGCGTTGCCGCCCCCCCTTCTTTAAAATAAACAAAAAATTGATTTGTCCTGAATACATAAAAAATTAAAAATAGACTACTTGAAAGTTCAGTTTAAAATATGCTGAGAATGACGCGGGTGCTTTATTGTCCTAATAATTGAAAAGCTTTACTATGGATAAGAATCCACGATAAGAAGAAGTGTTACCCTAAAGTCAGACCATTGAAAAAGCATGAACTTCCGAAGTAAAACTTCAAGAAAAAACGTCTATTATTCATATTCATCTTTAAGAAGATTCCAACTATAAGTCCAAATTTTTATATTGTTTTATAAACGATATTTTCTTAACGATATGATCTATCGATTGAATTTCTCTTCTGTCTTAAACCTGCTAAACTAATGATTAAATGAGCTCAATACAAACCCCCGTTGGGAAGTCATTTCCACTCACATTTTTGGCCTTTTATTTCTCAGAACCACTGAGGACTATGCATACTTTTCGTTGATTTAAGTCTCACATGATGAAGAATTTTGCATAATTCAAAGCACGGCACTTACAGTTATTATTGTGGCCCCTTGACATTACGGCCTACAGATTTCCACGAATTCAAATATATTACTTTGGACTGTGTGAATCTGTCATTTGTTTTGTTTACCGATTAGCCTATTTGGGTGAATTATTAACTTCCGCTATTCCACGACCCGATAAGAGTTTTGTTTTCGATCACCATTACATTCACTCAATACGATCGTACTAGACGCAGCAGCGTTGATGTTCTCAACTGTCTTTACCCCAAAATTTCGGCGTTCAGGTCAGCGTGTTAATTTTTCATGATCCCACTTCCCCGCACTGTCAAAACAC
>Ga0058701_10005816_pt1 | contig 10317 bp, 4 predicted proteins | sample AgamicOrMae_FD_97039 | JGI IMG/M metagenome (GOLD analysis project Ga0058701, IMG submission 97039) | Agave microbial communities from Guanajuato, Mexico - Or.Ma.e | ecosystem: Host-associated > Plants > Phyllosphere > Phylloplane/Leaf | place: Guanajuato, Mexico | collected 2012-06-04 | reverse complement strand
GTCTGAGGGTTGTAAATTAGGAAAGTATGTCGGTCTCTGTGATGCTCGGTTTTTTGATAATGGCATTTTGCATGTGCGAATTGATTAAATGAGCCGAAAAGTGGTGCTGCTGTTCTTTTTTTTTCTTCTTCTTTCAAACCGTATTCCTTTTTGTGGTGTCAATACCGTTTATAAGACTGCAAATTGCTTCTCGCATTAAAATTTTTACACTACAGCCCCAAGATTTGAACTTTCAAGGCAGTTGATCGGTCACAATCGCTTGGTTTTTAAACCCCTACTCAATCCTTCCTCTCCCCTCCCAAAGAACGACTCTTGTTTTAATATGTTTTGGCGTCGTGTTACTTATTCTATCCGCTAATTATTTGTATCTTTTCTAAGAAAAAAGAAGGAAATAAAAATCGGGCATGCCCGCCCAATTTCTTTTTGCTGGTACGTCTTAAGATGAACTCTACTGCGGTCGTCTTGAAGAAAGGATCTACATGCGAGTGAAATTGCCTCAAAATAAAGCTACGTATTCCCGCATGCTTTAAAATTTGATTAAACGAAGTTGAGACTTTGATTTACCAGCCCACGTGATTAATAATACCTTGTGATGACTTAAAAATAACGCGAGTAAGCAGAAAAAAATACAGTCAAAAAAAGAAAGGCTGGTTCGCACCCTCGCGAAAGTATTTCAGTAGACCAGTGGTGGTTCGCAACTCTAGCTATTCAATCACATTTTCTTTGAGAAACTCAAATTGACGAGGACTAACAATAATAGCTGACACCGAGCCATCTTCAAGGGACAATTTCGCGTCGATTTCAAACGTTGAACGTTACTTTCTGACCCGTATGTTCGGGGCGACGACAGGACACATACATGCATACATGGCCTACATACAAACGAACTCGAGCGAAACTATGAAACCCTCCTCTTAAAGGAGGCGGGCTTGAAAAGGAATACTGAATGATAACACTACTTTTCACGAACTGGGGAAAAGAAGGAACATTGAGTGAATACCCCTATTCCAGTGGCTAGCCTCCAGCACTAACGAAGTGGACGAAAAACAGAAAATGTTAGTACACCCACACACGAAATTCATTAGTCAATGCAAATACGGCGTCCCATATCGGACACCAGTCGGAAATCGCCGTCTGAAATAAATCCTACACATCTTTATTGAAAGCATTTCAAATTCTCTGGAGTGGAAACAGTGACAGACATTTCGGGTAGGGATCAAAGAAGTTTTAAGGCCCCAAGGCGAAGTGACTAGGAATAGAATCAAAGCTCCTAGACCGGCCCGGCCTCGAAATAGGGACTCGCGCGGTCCGAGCAGAGCCGAGCCGGTTGGGTTCCGCCGGAGCGGGGCGGCAGTGGGTCATCAGCCATCCGCCGCGCTTACGTAACCTCCCCCTCCCGTCAGCCGGTGATTCCCGTCCAGGCTTGTAGGACGCAGCCCGGCCCCTTGGAGAAGGCAGCGCCAGGCCGAGCCGAGAGGAGCCGAACCGAGCGGAGCCGAGCAGGGTGGAGCGGCGCGCCGCCTCGGTCCAATGTGTTAACGCTTCCGTGCTTAGCTAGCAATATGTTATTCCTTGTGGATTGAATGTCATCGGTTTGTGAGACCCAGACATTGACTCCTGCTCGGATCTCGTTTGTTACGCAGCTCCCGCTGCGCCGCGCGTCTATACGTAACTCACTGTTTGCTATTTGAGCTTGACCCAAATATGCACGTAGAAAAACGGGTCCTCCGTATGAAGAGCACCCGTGCTGTCGTGCGCAAAAGTTTTTGGCACCTTGCGGGTACTACGTCGCGAATACGTTTTTTGGTGACATGAAGTCAGAAGTTTGGAATCGCTTCATAGCTCCGTCACGTTTCAACGCATTTTCCCCCCTGATGGGCTGACCTCAACCCTACGCCAATATCAACGCAATCGCAAAAATCATGACGTAGGTCTGCCTGAAATTTGCGTATTTTAGGTAAAAATACAACCTAAACTTCTGCTCTCAGACAAGAATTCAATCGGTTTCTAAATACAAACTTGCAAGAGATGTGATAGATTTGTGCTGATTACTTTCAAATTAAATTTATTGTGCCCCTTACGAAAGAAAAAAATAAAGGAATAACCACGCTTATTTTCACTATCCAGTTTTTGAGTAAGTGATATGAAGAAATATTGTAGTTCAGCAGTGTTTTCCTGATAGGGACAGTATCTTCGTGTTCATCTTGGTTTCCCAGAAAAGACACGATGAAAGTTATTTGCGAGATTATTATTTTTGGATCAATCTCCAGAAATTCCTTTGAAAAGTAAGCATTGCATTAATATTTGTTTTTGTCTCATAAATACTCTGAGGTTAGGCAACCGGCCACAAAATATCCTTTTTTTGCCTATGAGCAGGGTCCGAGGACTTTTTCTTTCGAATTCTTTTCCTATGTTTTGTGGTACCGCCATTCTGCGAAAACTTAAGTTTGAGAGAAGAACAAAATTGTTTCCTGGAATAGCGCCCTATGCCGCAGAGGAAAATGGTTTCTGAACAAGACGTCTGTGGGCCTGCTTGAGTGTCGTCCACTTATTGATATTTTTTTGATATTTTTTATTTTTGGAAAATTATTGCTTTATCTTTGTAGGCTTTTTTTTGAAAACATTTATCACAGCCTAATATTTTTTGGAAAGCACGGAAATGATCAAAGGGCGTGTAACAGTTTTATACACTGTCGTGAATTTTAGAGGCGTTTTTAAGGAACGTTTTTGTACTGCGTTTTTCTTTTCCTTTAGCCGTATACTAGTTAGAAGTCGACAAACTTCATTGATCTGTTTCATAACATAGTTTGATATTATAGTAGCTGCGAAAATCGTAGGAACTGTTTCCTTTGAATGAGACTGGTAGAAAAGTGTTAATCAGAACACTGCAGAGACAAATTCAGGTCATGAGAAAGGAAAAAAAAAAGTTTGTTTTTCTTTCATACAGATTTTCTCGGTTGCGGTAGTCCTAAACTGCCTCTCAGAACTCTCGTAAACACTGGAATAATGCCTGGAAAATCTACATAACATTTTTTTTTCAGAATCCCAAATTTATCTTGCTACAAGTTCTTGCCTCGATAGTTAATTACGACTCCTTCTCCGCTGCAACCCGCCCTACACAGATGCGTCGCGGTTGCCTATCCTTTCATTGCGCGCAAGTAATCAGGTCGGGGACCATCGCTAAATACTCGGTTTCAACGCGGACTCTGATTAAGGGGGAACTTACAGACACCATTTTGAAAGTCGATTTTTGGCGTATTACTCACTCGAAGGCTGCGATATCAAGGATCGGCCGACGTACATTTGTAAACATAATTATTGTCTATCTGTACCGTGCATAAAAAAATGACCTACATAACTATTATCTCACGCCCTGGAAATTTAAAACGCTCGTTTTTTCATATTTCATTACGTTTTAGATTTCCTAAGGGTGTGTTAATAGTTATGTTGCTACCTTTTTGATGAATCAATGGCCCGCAATGATCATGTTAACATATGTACGTTGACCGATTTTTGATATCGCTGCCTCAAAGTGGAGTAATTCGCCAAAAACTTCTTTCAAGATGGTGTCTGTTAGGGCCCCCCTGAATGCATACATTTTTCCTCTTCACGAGTCTTTCGCATTACGATATGGACCCTTGCTGACAAATAGCGGATGGTATTACTTTAGAAGATCTTTGCCAGAGTCACACGGACCATGAAAAGACAAACAGCTTCGATTAATGGGACTTCTAGAAAACTACTAATTGTGCTCCACCGTGTGCCAAGTCCTCAATTTCAAGTTAAACTTAAATCTATGCATCGTTAGGTAACGCGACAGGTAGGAGGGGGTCTAATGCTTGTTAGAGCAATGTTCAGGTCCTTCAAGCAGAGAAGAGCATGCCGGAAAAACGGTGTCATCTGGTTATCGATGCTTCCAAACCATTCACGAACGGATTTAAGATGAGATGATGTTCCGGGGAGATGGTGTTGGGCGGCTCGCCTTCTTCAAGGTGCATAAACCTCATTACAAAATACTCTTTCGGTGTTTTATATGTTTTATTTTGATGAACTTTGACATGATTTTACTTTTTACACAAACGTTTTGGAGCCTCAGTTGCAAAGAGCTTCCTTTCCAGGGCTTGGCCCTGTTTGTGGCCTGCACTTTGACTCTTGTTGGAGCGGTTCTTTGCCCCCCCTGAGAACTGCACCGGTCGAGCTTTCAGGTTCCATCGGTAGGTGGCGCTGGGTGACGCCGCAAAGCGACGATCCTGTTGTTTCGGGCCGGCGACGAAAATCAGACGTAGACTGCTTTATAATAGACGAGATAGATAATCCCATCTGAAGAGTGTTACGTGACTTAAATGTGACATTCCGGGCCGGAGACTTGAACGCACGGCGCAGCCCAGCAAACAAACGTCTTGAAGAGTCGTGATTTGACGACAACATGTGGTGGCGTTACATTTGTGAGACTGTATGTGTACTCTCAGTACTTATCGAAACCCTTTCTATTCTTATTGAGTGACATAATCCTTACTTCAATGGTGTTTATGTTTGTGATAAATACCCCGAATAAAGTCGGCCCATGTTTTAAACACGGCGTACGTACACGGACAACAGCACCGACTATTTCTTCTTTTTTTAAATTAATATCTTACAGGCGTGGGTTATGGATCTGCATAGTTATGTCCGATATCAGGTGGTGCACCTGACAACGTAGGTTCTTTCTCCCAGGATGTTTGTATAATTATTGAATTTAAGCTCACAAGTACCAACAAACCATTTTCAACATTAAGTTCGAGCTAAAAAAAATACCTTAACATCTTCAATGCAGCATTTGTGAAAAAGAGAAGTGAGTGAAAATCAATGAGGTTTCTGAAAAAAAGGGAAAACTGACATTATGGTCCAACAATGACACCCTTACGTCAACCCTTAACTTGGCAAATGAGAGAAACATATTGCCCGTTTTCGTGTATTAAAATCTTCTTTTTTTTTAGGAATTCCATCTTTTAGATTCCGCCGCTTTGTGTCGCTAGAGGCTCCTCATGGGGACTAACACTCACCGGAATTTCCGGTTATTATCCGTCAAGTAATGTCCCTCCGCTCTCCACTCTCTCGGAGGCGCGGCGTGCCACAAAAGAGAGCTATCAAAAGCTACCCCTTCCTCCGCGAATGTCGGTGCGCGGACCACCCGCTCAACACCAGAGCGAGAGCAGTGCTGGGAGGCGTTGCCGAGTTATGCCGCACGTAGTCTACACAATCCCTTGACAAATATGTCGATAATCATTATCCTTTTAATGCAATATTAAATTAAACCGCGATAGAACGCGAGGAGTAAAACATTCAACCTTCGGGATTTTAATAAGACTATTAGACAATGTAAAGGCTATCAGAATTCCCACGCGATTTAGTTGAAAACACTCAAAATTTGCTTAGGGACTCCCATGCGGACATTCCGGAAAATTCGCACGCCTCGCTTTCTCCGCGACAAACTATGGATGGATAGCCTACCGTCGAACTGCGTTGGCGTAGAATAGTGGGATTAGTACTGTAAGAATACCCTGTTTGTGGGTCTTTGCGATTGCTGTTACGTAACTATTGAACCCTAATGCAAAGGTTCGGCAAGCTCCGTCGAGGAACCTTTCGTGCGGCGCGTATCTCTCACTGCGACGGGCGACCACGTTTGAACTTCGCTCGTGAGACGCCGCTGCAGCTGCAGGCGTGCCACCACAAAGCCGCGTGGCGCCACGGTCGAACTGCTTTGACGATTACAGCCGAGGGTACAATTACAACCTGTTCGCTTGACTAGATAATAAGACCAGGAAATATTGTAGCACTCCTGCATCCTAAAAAACACATCAGACGAAAACCAGGCTGATCTTTCTCTTGCTTTGGTGCCCGTAAAACAGATATATGAACCGAAATCCTACTAAAATAGAAGGTTGGTGTACCTTACTGGTTGATCCTCTTTCCGTATATCAAGTTAATTACAAAGGAATGTGATTCAGGTACTGTTTCTAAACGAATTTGAGACTTCAGTTTACAAAACTCTGCTCACTCACAGATACTGTTCAAACATGAACAAGGTGCCCGAGATAAAAGTTCGGAATAAAGTAATTCTACCACAGGCAGAGCCATTGTGGTCCGCAGGAAGTGGGTGTCAGCCCCGTCGATCGATTCCGTCACTCCCCTCTGAGATCTGAAAGTAGTCAAGGACTTTGACTGGGGTAAGAGCACGGTATAAACTAAACACCTGTCTTTAAGGAATGCTATACCTGGGGCGTGAAACTAAAACGGGATTAGCACGTGTTTTGGTTATTTTTCAAGATAGAACTATGCCAAAAAGGAACCACACGCCTACGGTAACGATAGGTACTAAGGTGTCCGCCCTCTCTCTAATATCTTTGAGATGATCTCCAAACATGTTATAGGTGGGGAGGTTCTTTGATTTTGTGGGAAGAGAAGACACATCCCCCTCGCAGCCATCAGTCTGTTCTCAGGTGTACTGTCACTACAAAGGGCTATGAACCACGTTCTACGAACGTGGTTCATAGCAAGCTAAAATACAGTAGGGTGGAACAAGTGATGCAAAGTGCTTCGCTGGGTGCACCGCGAACGTTCGGGATGGCGGGGTCAGACTCGGAGCTGCGGACGGAAACCGGACAGTAGGAAGAGGAGATGAGGTTCTTAGATATTGCAAGAGTTGTTGCTACAACACAGAAAGTGCTCCAAGATATTTTCAAGATGTCACTATTTCTTTGCGGTTCTGCGACCAAAGCCATTTTTTTTCTAAAGAAAAGCTTTTTCTAGGTCAACGATTTACTTCAGGGGTCACATTTAAGCTTTTCTTGACTTGATCCCCACTTTGTAAATTTCAAAGATTGTATTTCTTACGTCTATATTGCCGCCAAGTTTAAGGGGCTCACTTCTTGTCGGCACAGTAGGCCTAATTGCTGCCACTTAAAGCGAGGGAGTAGGTCAGGTGATGGTTAGGTAAACTTAACCCAGATAACGTTAGGTTTGGTTTAGTGCATAGTGCCTTCCTCCGCTCGACTTAGTGACGGAAGGTGGAACATTCAACCTCGGGAATTCCCGATATGAAAACAGAAAACAGCTACGAAGCGCGCACGGAAAGGTGACTTTTTTGTTGCATTTTTTAATGCAATTTTATTGCGCTTATATCCACACTGCACTGAACCACAATGCGGACTTTGGTCCCAAAGTCAAGATCCCACTACCTGGCCGTGCCCTTGTGTAAGCGAGAGAGACGTCCTATGGGAAACGAGGGAGGTTTTTCTAAGAAAAGGGGGAGAAGGTAAACCGGTTTGACATTTGCTATAGGGGTTTCTCCCCACTGGTCTTCTTCGGCTCGTGAGAAATTTCTTTACAAAGAGATGAGCGACGCGGGGGGCGCGGAGAGAGGGGGCCGCCACCTCATGTCAGTCATGGGCAGTATGGATGCTTAAATTTTGGAACAATTACAAGGCTTTTGAACCTGCGTCAGGGGGAAATAAAAGAATGCGAACCAGTACACCTGAGTTCTGAGCACATAAAAGATCATCTTGTGAGTGTACTGTTTTTCACTGCAAATATTGGCTTTATAAGTATAAAATGGAGGTTTCCTTTCACCTGACTGGCGCCCCGACTGTAGCTCAGATGATAAAGCTGTATCTCCTGAAAAGAGGTCAGTACCTGATTGAAGGGGTGAATTCCCCTCTTCGAAAAAAATGAAGGGGAAAAGAAAAGAGGCAAGGGGGAAGAAGAGAAGGGAGAAGGGAAAGAGAGAGGAGGGGGGAGAAACTATGTGTTTCCGGTATTACTAGGTATGAGCAGGCACGGGGTCGGGATCCTGGCACCGCACACTAGGCGGACGTCAAAGCCTCAAAACAATTTTTTTTTTAAATTGGCATAAGAGGGAATTGAAAATATAAATTGTGATGGTGGAAGTACCGAGGCGGGAATAGCGAAAATAAGGGGCAGTATTTATTTTTACAATCCCAGCGCAGATACATAGTAAATACTAGGCTACGCATGCAAAACTAAACGTATTGTTGGAAACTCCCCGGTCGTCGTAAAATTTAGCCGTAAAAAGGGAAAAAAAACGGGGCGAATCGAAACACGACTACCCGGGTGCATAGCATTGCTCACACCAACCCCTAAGCTGCTCATTCTTCCAGAGGGGAGAGGCTCGCACGGGATGCACCCCTCGGCGTCCTAATACCTGATGTAAATCCAGTGACACGGTAGAGTGTGTTTTTACGATGAGAACATCCCCCCTTCCTTTTTGTTTGGCTGCTGCAGGCTATCTCCATGGAACAGTGACGCAGATCCTAAGTTCATTCGAGCGTGAAACCCTAGCGCCGGACACTTTAAAAAGGTTGAACGTGCAGGTACATTCGCTGTGTAAGAACCAGATCATTCATCAGATAAGACTATCGTATCTCAGGTGGATAGATGAGCACTGCATTATCGCATTTCGCCATTATTTTATTTTTGCTGTATTTGCGTTTGAATGATTGCAGACATGAGAGAGCTGCCCTTCTCTCATCGTATAAACGCGATTATTTAAGGTTATGCCAATCTTTTCCGCGTATTCAAACGCAAATGGAAAAAAAAAGAAAATGGTTACCGACGTCTAAATGGTTCACGTTGACCTGTCCACGATACGACAGTCCTTCCCACACAGCCGAGATACGATTGTATTGCTTTTGCACAGAGCTGTGCTACGAACATTTGAAAGGAAAGAAAGTCCTATTGTACCAAAGTGATCTCTTTCCTCTTCTCGGCAGCTTGAATCATGAAGGAGGTATGAGCAACTGAAACATGAACCCCTCCTTCAAGTGTGAGGTTTACCCCAATCGGATCCCCAAACGAAAGGCGCGTATCTGTTTATAAAACATTGTAACTTGGAAGTTACCTTTTACAGAAGAGGTGATTGTTGACAATAAAGAGTTAGATAGGAAGACAGACGAGGACTTACACAAGTCAGTGTTTCAGCAACCTCTTTGTTTAAAAGTTATTAGGCCCACTGATTTTTTTTCCTGACACTTTTGTTAAAAATTACATCTTAAGCCATGCCATTTTTAAAAATAAATGTTTTTGCATGCCTGCTCTATATTAGCTAAGCAGAGAAAGTTATTTAAACCTCAAAATTCTAATCACGCAAAAAATTGACTTTTGTCACAGTAACAGATATCTGCGAAACTGGACAATCGCGCTTTGTTCCTACATTACAGACTACAACCGTATCTGCTGAAATAACTTTTTTTTTGTTGCCTTTACAATTTTCTTGTCACAATAGAAATTTGTTTAATAAATAACCAAATAAAAATTGTCGTCTGAAAATTAAAATTTTGACAAAGCCTTTTTTCCGTGATCCATCGACATAAATTTATTATGTGAGATTTGAGTCTTTGCCTCTGGTGTAGTCCTCTAGGAGTATAAATTAAACGATCGCTTTTCTTCTAATAACTTAAAACTTCATAAATAAGTTCTTTGTGAATGCCTATCAAGGGGAATGGGAAGAAGGGACTTCCATAAGAATTTCGTAAGACGGCCCCTCCTTTATCGCACCCTACTTATGGGCACGATTACTCAACTCCTCCGGGCGGGCACGTGCGGCCTGGACGAAGGGCTAAACCAGAGGGGTAACCCAGAGGGGAAACCTGGAGGGATAGTGCATTCGGTGAGGCCGCCGAGGCGCCCTTGCGGGGTGGCGCACCCCAAAAGGGCCCCAAAGGAAGGTCTGGAGGGTGAGCAGAGCGGTCAAGGTCAGAGGTCGTTTCTGGGGCCGCAATCCAAAAAGTGTGTCTCTTAGACGACAGAACCCTGTTTTCCAACATCTAGTTACCTCCTCGAATGTCCCATCGCACTATTAATACAGCTTGAGCTATTCGTTGGCAGCAAGTGAACACCACAACAATAACTAAACTTCTGATTCGTAAATATTCAGAAATATCGGGTCTCCCTCGAGCAATCGGTGACGTCTCGGACCTCTGCGGTGTCTCTCTCGTGACGTCATTCCTGCTTCTCTCACCTTTTTTTGTATTCTTGACCTAATAAGACCTACAATTTACCTCAGCGCTGCTGTTCAAAAACTCTGGGAGCGCCTTTATCTGTCGGGTGAATCGTTCGGAAACACACGGAAAAAAATGGTTTTGTTACAGCAACAAAATTAGGGACAACAAATATTTTTTTTGTTGCTACAACCAAAAGTTTTGCTGCAGCAACCAAACGTTTTGTTGATAGAACTAAACATTTTGTTGTTGTAACAAAATATTTTTGTTATCCCTATTTTAACAAATGATTTTGTTGGTATAACAAAACCTTTTTTACCGT
>Ga0058701_10005815_pt1 | contig 10317 bp, 4 predicted proteins | sample AgamicOrMae_FD_97039 | JGI IMG/M metagenome (GOLD analysis project Ga0058701, IMG submission 97039) | Agave microbial communities from Guanajuato, Mexico - Or.Ma.e | ecosystem: Host-associated > Plants > Phyllosphere > Phylloplane/Leaf | place: Guanajuato, Mexico | collected 2012-06-04 | reverse complement strand
CAAGTCTCATTTCCATTCAGTCTGACGTCGAGTGAGAAGCTCCGCGGGAAGTGCCGACGAAGTGCCGAGCGAAACGTAAACAAACGCCGCGTCTGCTTTCGGCGTGCGAATATGTTACGAGCTGGTCGGATGTGAATCAGTGCACTTTCAAAACTATCAGTGTTACTAGAGAGTGAAGTGGTCCATGTAACAGTGACTGTTTTTCATCTAGGATAATTCATTCAGCATATAAACGGCAAGTCTGCATGGTTTTCGTAGTCGCTTCAATTTCAGGATTACCGCTGCTAGCTAAGGAACTGGCGAGTTTAAAATTAACAAACTCCCACAGATATGAATTCTGGTGCCAATATTTTTTTTCCCTTGATACATAAAAAATAGTTTTTTTGCAAGTTTTTTTTGCAAGAAGAAATTTTCCTTACAGCAAGAAAAAAAATCTTCTGCCAAGAAAAAAGAAATCTCACGGTCAGAAAAAACAATGTTTTGTGTCTATTTCAAGAAAAAAAATTCTTGGGTTCAGAAATCATTTGTGTGGGTGAAGTGAAAAAATGCCTAATGAGTGACATATATATCCCATATAAATCGCAATAAATGTAAAATACAGAATGTCACATAAATTGTCATAAAGGTCTTATATGTCCGCTATGTGTGGGCAACCACATGTACATAGGCCGTATATTGTTTTTATAGGAGCAACATATTGGCCATACAGCAGAGTATATGTCATCAAAACATGGCTATTTTTTACGAAGCTACAAGTTTCTATAATGTATTTAGCAAACACAAATTTACGCTACACAAATGCAACATATACATCACATAGATGCCATTTTTCCAGGCATCTAAGCCTCCTGTATGTGAGGGGATTTAAAATGTAAACAACTATTTTTAAAATTGAAATGTCTTTCTCGCTTATTGGTTCAACTTTTCATAACATTATGATGATTAACGACTATCGACCGCCTAGACCTGGATAGTTTAAGGTTAACCAAGTTAAGGTTAATTTTACAATGTTAGTTCGAACTAAATTAGATACCTCTCGCTCCATTACCGCCCCTCTTAGCTGTTGCCAAGTCTGATACCGCTTCTTACGTCGGGTGCCGCAAGGAAAACGGCATCATGGTTAATATGATTGGTTTCGTTAACTTAGGTTTGGTTAAAATATTGTGCTTTGCTCTACTCGGATAAGTCACGAAAGGTAAACACTAGAGGTCAAAACTGCCACCTTTAAAATTTGACAGAGTAGAAATGAAGTGGAGGACGCAGAAAAGCACATGTTAGTACGGAGGGACTTAAACGCACAAAGAGACCATCGCACAATATAGATGGGTCCGTTTATAACGAACGTGCTAATAATGAGGTCTCGCCTATAACGTTTTGGCGGTCCCAAGGACTCTCACATCTACAGCAACTTTCCGCGTAACGACTCTCTTGTGTGGTCACTTGAAATTTTTTATAAACCGAGTTTGCTTGAACAGAGAGCTGAAAGGTGGAGAGAGAAGCGAATTTTCAGGAGACTTCAACGCACGGTTTCAATGCATGAAAACAAGGTGGTGGGGGAGACCGCTCTAGTAAGGAGAAAAACAGAAGATTTTTAAATCGTTTATATTCAATACATGCAATGAATTCGACGCAAAAGTTACCGCAAATAAATAAAAACTATCAACAACTCTTTTAGACTTTCTAATTTAATCCGCTGATTTGACGCCAAATCTTTCAATTTAAAATTTAAAACACATCAATAGGCTGTCAGATTCTAGAAAATCCGTCGAAGACTTAACTTCGGACAATCGACAAAGTTGACAGACAAATATCAAAGAGGTACTCTAATAAAAATTCAATATTTACTGCTAGATAAAAGAGCGCCAACAAAATTAGCATACACATCATACTTCGAAAACATAACCACTATAGTTTTAGTATCATTTAATGAAACTGATTCTGGTGTTTAGGAAGGCATCAACCACACAAAAAAAAGGTTAAAAGGTTCAGTGAATAGAAAGGAAGCCGAAACAGGTAGTAAATCTGAAATTTGTTACGTGTTAAGTGCGAATTTTCACACTTTTGTCGGAAATTCTCATCTACCCGCGTACATGATAATCCAGCGACTCTTACATAAAATAAAGATCCTTTCTAGGAAAGTTCATTATTCGGTCGGAAAACCATTAAAAATCCTTGAATAAAATATCTCTTTACGAAAGTCAACCGGTGCGAGCATTAACTGCTAAGCAATAAAACGGCTTTTTATTCGGCAAAAAATCTAAGGGCAGTGTCGTAAAGACCGCTTAATTTAATATGCGGATTAACTACCACTACTTAACAAAAAATACCTGTTAATATCAACAACCGAACTCGCTTTCAGCACGGAGGCCTCGTGAACGTCTTCTTAAAACCTTCGTTTCTCATCGGTGATACTTTCCTCCTATTCTAGTGCTGTCTGAAACTCTAAAAATACTCCGTAAAATATACCTTTAAACAGTTTCTTGGAACGTTTAGTATAAATCGACCCTGATAGTAAAATACAGTGGCCCTTTATCCTGACCTTGAAGAAAGATTAGGTACTTCACCCCAGTTACAGATCCAACTATGTCCCGAAGGGCCTCCCTTTGTGATTAATAAAATAAAAATAAATAAAAATAAATAAAAATAAAATAAAACAAACAAAAATCTTACGATTAAATTTTGCGACCATTCTCCTGTTGGAACTTCAACGATTTTTAATCATACAGGGACAAGAATCTGACAACATTTTTGTTTTTGATTGATCACTATGAAAAGCCAGAAAACGTCACATTTCTCGGAGACCCCTTCGAGTAGAACCTAATTAATTGTAGTAATTCACATTTCACTCGAAGTTCTTTACACAAGTTCAATACAGTCGTGAAATATAGTCTTGTGCATTTTTTTCTCACGGGATTAAGAAACAAATTAATTAACAGAAGTAATTATCGTGCCTAAGATCCGTAAACAAGTTGCATAGGTCACGTGCGGTTCCGGAGAATACAACTTGCTAGCGGGAAACTCGAACGTAAGCTAGTAGCTAGATCCCTCGGGGAGCAACCTTAAACTTTAACAGAGTTACTGGTATGTGAACGGAACTTTTGGTCGATATTTCGTCGCTTCTCCAATGTAAAAAAATATATATCCTTATTTGTGTCCAGTACGGACCAACCTAATCTCTACTTCGATCCTTTAACTTTAACTACACGTAAATACGGATTAGAATCAAGTTAAAACAGCCAATACTGCTCAATTTCAAGGCTTTATTAAAAGTGCTTTCTGTTTTTCATTACTACTAGGGCATGGATTTGGCGCGAAGAAATGTGCAAGCTGCTGGACGATATATTTATAATTAAGATTTATGTCGTGTAATATAGGCCTGCTTAGATATTTATTTTGTTCATGACGCCTTAAATTCTAGGCGACCTTGAATTTCCTTATCACGTATCGCAATGCATTAATGCAACTCGTGCTGTGTGTAAGTAAAACATTGCTTCTGCTTGTCTTTACGTAACACAAGAATTTTAAAACAATGAGTACAGTAATAACCTAAACTAAAACAACAGGAAATAAGACTGATAAATGTTCCACATAATCTTTGACTCAGATATGTCCATAGCTTACGAATTTCAAATATATCTTAATGATATCATTAGTGATAAAATTTAAATGGTGTCCTGTTAATTTTCAGTGTCCGTAAAAAGTTATTCCCAATCGAGCCACTTAAAAATTACCGAGGTTTTGGCAACAACTCGAGAAATTAATTCAGGCTAATAATAATTTAGTTTTTAATTTATTTTTAAGATAACAAGGTAGTTTTCAATCAAGTTCCATTCTTTATCATCACAAATAACATTTATTTTACAGTTTAAAAGGCTATTTCTTCAAGAAGAATTTGATTTAGACATTTAAAAAATTACCGAAAAATTCACACAAAATATAATTTAAACAGAGAGGCCCAACAATTTCAGACTTTTTTCTTCTTGAATAGCTGTTCTCTGAACCTCTCCGCTGCCACAACTCCAGTTTTAAAATTCAATTTTAGATAATTTATATTTAATCTAAAAAGGGGTTGATAAAGTGTTCAAAAGAAATACTTTATTCAGTTTTAAAACAGGGCTTGTAAAAATGGTAAGTATGGTGATATAGAAAACAGAGCACGTAAATGGAAAATTGAACCTTAACAATAACAGTGTATGAAAAATTCACCATAGAAAACCCCTTCAAAGAAGAGTGTATATAGCAGCTAAAGTGCAGTGGTTATTCAGGAAGAATGTTCAATTAACAAACGTACACGGAAGAAGTATGGCCATTTTATTGTTATGTGAATTCTCTCGGCGATTTACGGCGAAGCAATATCGGTTGGTTTCAGCTACTTTGTTTATTTGGCCATTGGCATGGATGTTGTCGGTTCCGGTGTACAAGTTAAGCAGCCATTTTTACAAAGTCAACGCCAATAATTGGCCATGCCATAAAACATCTGAGGTACCAAATAAATTTATTCATTGTCTGAAACAACATTTCATACTGTATTCCCAGCCAACTTGGCGCTCTTCACCGTAATTCCGAGAGGATACAGTTTCCAACTTGAGGCAGAGCGAGGTGGGAGATACTTAAGTTAACCTAGGTTAACCTAACCTTGGAGCCCGACTTGATACCGGTGTGAGAAGTGAGCCAGGGAGTATCATTAGTTAACAAACATCAGTTCGCACTCTCGAGCAGCACCCGCATACTGTCAAAACCGTCTCCCCCTCCCAAAAACCGCCTCACCCCTCCCCAAAAAAAAAGCTGAAACTTGTTTGTCTCCGTCGGTCGCTACCCTTTACTGATCAAACGTTCAGTTACCAATTCAGGTATAATTCGATATATCAACCAGAGGTAAAATGGCAGGAAATGAAACTATTGCGACAGGAATATGACTTTCGCGTATTTCCCGCTTTTCGCAAACGCTGCATCCGTTTAGTTCCGTCCAGTTCCGGAAACGGTTGTTCAATAATCTTAACTAGTTTCGGTCGACTTTGACCGGAACTCTCGGCGGGTGCGGCTTTTAAGCCTATTCAATTACATTGAAGAAAACGACTTGATGGCAATCGTCCGTGTCTATGTGAACGGATGTAGGCAACTCGCCTTACATCTGAGTTTAGTGTGATGCAGACAACTTATTTGTGCCCACGGTAGAACCGAATTTCACGATAACTGGCCACATTTTTTTTCCGCTCCAACTTTTGCTGGAATAAGGTTCGGAACTTATTTTTTTTTCTCCGCGCAATGCGCAACCGTTCCTTAATAATTTATACCCACAAAATGCTTTTTCTCGATTCACCTCATTACAAGTGGCAAAAAAAAGAAACTTTACAGCACAAACAAAAACTACATGAAAATGAATTTTTTGGGAATAAAAAATCCGGAAACTTTGATAAAGTAAAATAAATCATCATTCTTTTCTTTTTTTTTCTCCTGGATGTAATAGGGTGTTTTTTTTTTCGACCGGCCGGAAAACACCCAGAATTTTTTCGGAGCCAATATGATCTTATTCTTTGGGTGTTTTCAAATTATTTATCTTTAACCAATGAAAGGTAAGTTTAATGATCGAATTCCCTACATATGTGAAATTCTTCAATCACAGCAAGAAGTACCATCAACGATCTTAAAAAAACGATCAAATTTCCTATATATGTGAAATTATTTAATCAAAAGAAAAACTATCAACGATCATCTATGAGAAAAATAAGATCAATAATTTTCTATACATGTGAAATTCTTCAATCACAACAAAGTACCATCAACGATCATTTAAAAAAATCTATTCACAAATTCAATCCTCAAATCCTGCATATAAAATCTCAAAAAAATCTGCACTAAAAAAATACAATTAAAAATAAAAAAAAACATTTTCTTTTCTTAATCGAAAGGTGCTCTTTTGGCACCTCAAGGTTAAAACCGAGGTTAAAACTGGATATGCGCCTATTATTACGTTTCGACGTCGGAGGGATGAAAATAAATATCGCCTACCTTGGCGTCCGACGGACTCATCGCACATCATTATCGCACCTTTTTGCAAAGCGATATTTTCACATAGCGAGATGCAAGGACGAAGTCTCGCTGTGGATGTTTCCTCTACACCATGGATCAAAAAGAAAAAAAAAGATCCTGGAGCCTAGCGGATGTGTGCAATATTTGCTCTGTTGTTAAAAGGTCGATGCTTTCAACTCGTTAATTGCCGTTATCTCTTTCAATTTTATTTCTAACATTGACTGATGAGTTGTTCAAGAATTTAGGGTGACCTTTTGCAAGGTCAATACTTTGCGTGCTGTTGACCCCGGCCGTCCGCTAAAAGTTCGGCAATCTCAAGTTTGCCTAATCCAGTTCGTGTCACTGACAAAGAGTACCTGTTGATCAGTCCTCTTATACCATATCTTAGGTATAACGTTCAACACGAAATTCGGTTGATTTTCTTTTTTTAAGGTTTACTGATAGCCAAATCAAACGAAAGGGCTCTAGGAGAACTTTAAGTCTATCTACTTTAAGGTGTAACTCGACAACAATTCATACCCAAACCAGTTTACCCAAACGGTATCAATACGACAAGTTCGCTGTGGCGACAAAAACATTTGTTTCTCCTCTCCTGATTTAACTTCATACCTAAAACAGATATAGGACTACCTCAAACAGGAATTATTTTTTTCTGTGTACCCATGGTCAAATTATCCATACAATTACGGATATGGACTGTCCGCCAAAGGAACCATGGATATCGTCGAATTATTCGTACTGGCATCGGATATCAATACGGATATGCATCTTTTATCTCAGATATCCACGCAGATATCCATGCGAAGACGCGAGCACGGATCGCTCAACCCGGGGAAGTTGCCCGAGGAAACCAACAGCGAAGTTTTCTTAAAATCAAGGTTAGCTAATGCCAATGAACTTTCCTCGAGGGCCGTATATTAAAGGATCTTAAAAAACAACATAAAGAGTGGCTGCATTTTGCAGAAAACTGGTCTTCCAACCACAGAATGAGGAAATCGATCTGATTAATTCCGGAAACGAAAACTCTGTGCACAAAAGAAGGGCAAACCTGATATTGCATTAGCAATCGCAACTTGAAATAACATGAAAGAGAATAAAAATGAAAGGGAAGACTACAATTTAAGTACCTCGTTGCATACATACGAAATTTCCCCTTACAACTTTTCTTGATGGCTTTGTTATATTGATAAAGTTAAACCGACTATGAACAAAAACTACACATATTGGGCGTTTTTTTTTGTAAATGTCACCTCGTTTTTAGGGAAAAAAAACGGCTTCACAATATTTATTTTTTTAAAAAAAGACTATTCACACGCTGCCCTAGTTAAAATGCATTAGGTTGTTTTCCGTGCGGTCCAGTCACCCTTGTATTAATATAGGCGTGCGAATAGAACTGACAATTTTTTTTGTAATTTTTGCCGTTTACTTTTTAAGATTTTTTTCTAAGAATTTCTGCACTATCTGATCAAACGCGAAAGAAAAAAAATAGCTGTTTTGGGTCCGATTTTCCTTGAACTGCGGTAAGGTGCTCTCATATTTGCCGAAGAAAGCGATTAGCTGTTGTGGGGTTTAGTTTTAGCGGATTCGCGTTTAGGGAAACTAAAAAGAAAACATAGACAAACATTTAAACATTTCCACCTTATAAAACGCAAATCTTTCAAAGATTAAGCGACTCGTAAGAAAAAATCACGTTTAAGCTCCGGTTTTAGCACTATCGGACCTAAAACTAGTACTTTTTTTGTCTATGAAGTACACCGACGTTTTGCATCATTTCTTCTCAGGAGATACCTGACCAAGGAGATAATCTGTTATGACGTCCAGCCTTTGAAACGGAACAAATCCTTTAAAACAGCACACTTCTTGAACGAAAGCTGGTCCAAAAGTAAGTGCCACTTTAAACTGTTGATTACATACGCAAGTGGTGCCCTCTATTATTTAGGTATCGCAGAGTCCCCTTTGTTTAGCATATAGACTCTCTTTTTCGGCGCAATCTCGACTGACAATCTGATTGCTGTAGCGCAATCTACTCGACGAAAATTAAGAACCAATTTTAATGCGGGTTAAGGTTGTCATTTCCAAGGTTGGAAAACCTGTATTTCACGACAATAAAGATAATCCTGCACGTGAAATTATGATTTATTGACCTTTCCAACTTAATAATAGAACCTCATCAAATACCTAACTTACCCATACGACACTCAAAATTTGAATCAGCGAGAATCTCTGACGTGAGATTCAGTGAAAATTCGCTGAATTTGAGTCAAAATAGCACTACGGATTTTTTTCAGCGGTGCTATATTGACTGATATTCAGTGAATTCTCACTGTATCTCACGTCAGGGACTCTCACTGATTCAAATAGAATGTACTTTTAATCAACCAAAATAGTTCGAGAAAACGTTTAACTAATATTCGAAACTTTAATCAAACTCTCATAATTTCAATGAAACTAATTTGATCTAATTTTACTCGGCCTATACTAAACCGTCCCTACCTCAATTTCGCCCAACCCATCTTTACTTCAACATGCTTGTGGGAATACTAAGCAGAGAAAAATACTTCACCGCCTTATGAATCTCTTATCCAGGATTTCCTTACTGAAAACATGAAAAGAATACTGGGACAACAAATATGAACTAAGGTGGGAAAAGCCATTTCAATGCAGGAAGAAAGCGTCCAATGTTTTTCCGGAAAGTTTTTCTTAACATTACCGTGGATGCACCAGTGAATATATAAGTGACCGGTATTGTTTGGCAACACTGTTTTAGCCGTGCCTCACGGAGCTAATTAGATCAATCAAGCGCAATTAATCTATATTAAATCGAAATTTGAGGCCGCTTGTTTTTATTTTGCTGGCTGCTCACATAAAATTAATTTTAAACGAATTTACCAAGAACTGCTCACTTTTAAATCGTTTAATAAAAGACTACTTGGGTCAAAGAGTTTGTGATTATATCGTTGTTCGTTTGCTTGTTTATAGCGATGGTGGAATGCTATATATGGAAAACTTCATCTTTCAAATTGACAGTGTGTATAAACAATAAAGTGAGCTGATTTTTATTATTTTCAAGATAGCGACGTGTTGTTTGTTATTATTTCAAAGATGACGACATTTTGTTTATTGATTTAAAATTAAAAGTGTGGGAGCGTGAATTGAAGAACAAATGGTGGAAGGAGATTGGTTGGCAAGAGAAGCATGTGTGTGCGTAAACAACAATAACAACGTTGCATACAAATGTCAATTGTAAGTTCCAAAAAAGTATACTAACAATAAAACGCCCACGCAAATTCTTTTTTCTTCTTCTTTTTATTTCACGCTTAATTTGAGCAGATGGGTTTTCAATCTCTTGTTTTTATCATCAGCAAGCCGAAAGGAAAGATGCCTAAGGCTTATCCACAGATTAATCTTACATCACAGCTGCCGAGCCTGAAACGGCTTATGTGCTTCTCGGCAGCGATAATTGCCTCTGAGAGGTAAGCGGCATCAGACTTGGCGATAGCGGAGTGATGACTCGAGTGCAATTAGCTCGTCCAACAACGTCTATATCAAAGCTTAGAGTGATTGAATTTTTTTGTTTGGACGAGTGAATTTCACTGGAATCCTAAGAAAGGAACGAGGTACAATTCACATAACCTAACCTTCGTTATAAACTTGACAAGGTAAACCTGACCCATGTGGTTGTATTTTGTTAATTTTAATGATGTAGCGGATGTCAAAATTAGACTGGATAACAAAAGGGACGAAATTCCACCTTTGATTTATAGTGTCTTTTGCATTCGTTCAACTCATCTCTCTAGAGTAATATCTCATTACGAGGAGAAACCTTTGAGTACTTCATCAAAGTCAAGTTTGAAAGGCAAGAGCTATTAACACCTATTAAAACTTGATACAGCTTCGTGACTTGATTACTGTTACTGTAAGGATGCAAAAATAATTTACTAATAGCGCGAAAATTTAAATTTGAAGGAAAAGTAGCTGAAGACCTTCGGCTTTCCTGACCTTTCTTAAGATTTCCGTTCTAGGGAACAGAATTGGATGGTAATGACAGAGATTAGCGGCTTTATGGCATTTTTGAAGTAATAATTTCATCTGAGATCGAGGTCTTGGGTATTCCAAACATTAATATTTCACTACGACAAGAATATCAACCGCCAAAGGGCTTAGAAAATAATACGGTTTAACGACTTTGGTAAAATAAAATCCTCAAAAATCGAAAAAAAAACATTATTCACGAAAAACTTTGGATTCAAGGAGTCTAAACTAGACACATTATTGCCTCACATAGGT
>Ga0058701_10005814_pt1 | contig 10317 bp, 1 predicted proteins | sample AgamicOrMae_FD_97039 | JGI IMG/M metagenome (GOLD analysis project Ga0058701, IMG submission 97039) | Agave microbial communities from Guanajuato, Mexico - Or.Ma.e | ecosystem: Host-associated > Plants > Phyllosphere > Phylloplane/Leaf | place: Guanajuato, Mexico | collected 2012-06-04 | reverse complement strand
AGACGGATTGTCCAAAACCACTTTTCTCGACGTTTTGGGGGTTGTACATCCCAAATCCGGTCTTATCTCGAAGTCGATTTTTTGCACGATGCCAATACTTCCATTGACATGGAAGTAAAACGGAACACTCGTTTCGGGGGTTTTTATGAGTGGTATGAAAACAAAACAAGGCTGTGGTACGTATTTTAATTACTTTTCAAGATAGACGTATGTTCAGCCATAGAATTCACTCTCGACGAGAGCTTTACACTGATGTGGCTGAAAATAGGTCGATCCTTCAAAAAAACTAAAATAGTACATCCTTTTATAGTTACGCAAAATAGGTGCAACTCTGAAACAGGTGTTTCGTTTTCACTGAGTTAACCAGAGCGCTTTTCTGATTGCACAATAGGTTGTTGATATGCATTCCGTAATGGAAGATTAAACCAGGGTGGAATACAAGCGGCGGACAATTCTACCTTTGAAACTCGCAAATCGCGTCGCGACTTGCCCGGTGTGTTAAGTGGCATGGGGAACTGGTTCATTGGGGAGCGCGTTTTGTTCTCTGAGTTGGTGCGTAGCGTCGCCATAATCAAGGGCTGCTGATTGGATCGCGAGATTTAATTAACCTCCCGCTAATTAGTGTTTCCGGTGCCCTGAAACGCGGTTCTTTTCAAAGGAGTCTAAACCTGGATGCCTTCCAAATTGAGTTATTTGCTTTTCTTGGCGTTTCACACCGTTTTCATGACCGTTTTTCAACCCATAATAATATGGCACTCATTTTCCATGTTTTAAAGCCGCCAGCTGTTGCTCTTAACATCACATGTTAGATCTGTACATATTACCCTTTATTTTAGATTTACATTTGTAACCTAATAAATTTTCATTAAGGCTGAACGCTGAAGATTTGGAATCCTTCTTACGCTCAAAATAGTTTAACTCATTTCGGAGAAATCAAAAATCTTTTCAAACTTGACTTGTATGACTGGCTAATTATAACTCAATGACATTTTGTCGGAAGTTTTAGCTATAATTTTTGTACCAAACAGTAGTAATTCTTTACAAGTCAACAAAATTCTGTGCGGTTTTTCAGAAACTTTTCAGAGCACAGAAAACACAAAACTCCGTTTTCGGGAATACTATACCTGTTTTGGGTGTGAAACCAAAACGGGAGTGGTACGTATTTTGGTTATTTTTCAAGATAGACCTATGTTCAGCCATATCATTCAAAAGGTCTCGGCGAGAGCTTTCCATTGATGTGGCTGAACATAGGTCTACATTGAAAAATTACAAAAATACGCACTACCCCCGTTTTAGTTTCGCATCCAAAAAAGGTATAGCATTCCCCAAAATGGGGTTTGTTTTTACTGTGATACTCGCTGTGATACCATGCTCACCACAGCACCTACCCCCTCGCGAATGCATTAGCTGGCGCTTCTCTTATAGAGAAGGAGTCCGATACGAAAGTTAAGACCTTGACACTGACACAGGGTGTCGAAGGTGCTTCTGAGGGTCCGAGGCGAGGGTCTGCCAGCCGAGTGGCCACTGCCAACTGGCACCTGCCAACTGGCACCCACGCAACCGCAACCAATCACTCCGCTCATTTGCAAGCCTTCAGTCCAGAAGAAATACGCCCTGAGCCATTTTACTTTTAACACGTTCCCATCTCAAAGTAAATAGCCCCCAACTATTAATTTCGTTTGGCCACTACAAAGCATTTCCTTTATAGGTACACCGTAAATCAAATAAGAAGCACCTTATCTCTGGAGTTCTGCCCTTCTCTTCGTTTTGTCTGTCTTGATATTTTAAGGTTGAGCGGCAAAGGAATGCGAAGGGTGGTTAAGGTCAACCCTCAAGCCTCGCTTTGTTAGCGCTCGGCCATCAACAAGCCTGATGCCGCCTACTTTTCGGTGGTAACTGACGCCAAGACGTGACGGAAATAGGCGTGGTGATCGTGGTAAGGTTATTCTGGGTTGGGTTAGGTTAAGGTAGGTTAGGTTACGTGTCTTGTGCCTCAGACCGCTGTCGCTTCTCTCGCCTAAGTGAACATGAAAAGTCGAATATAAGAGATGGGAATTCAACCTCTGAAATTGTCAGTGTACTCCACCGATGAGTATTGTAACATATTTTAAGTGTCTGCGGGAGTCTTCCAAAAAGTGGAACAAGTCTGAAAGCCATTAATTCGACATACCAGAAACAAATCCAGAATAATTCATTATCTATGGACAATAAATTTTGAGAAGACTGGCGGCCACTATAAAGTAAAACTTTCCACTGAGATCCAAATAATTTTTCCTCTATTCGGAGAGGAATACTTTATGGTCAAAAATTTCTTCCTTAAAAGTTTTTTTCTTTTTTTTTAGAAGCAGCGGTACAAAGACTGTGTTCATGCTCTCAATATTGTGTTAACTACAGTATTCACATATTTTTGTTATTTTAAAAGTTTTGAGTTAAACTTACATTTTAAAATCAAACATTTTATTCATAGGTCATTTTTCAAAACCCAAAGTATTATAAAAACAGTACCAGTATGTCCAGTCTACATTGTCCCTCGAGTCAATGTTTTGCCTGTTCCAATACTTTTGCCAAGCAGTAACAAAGACAATAATCTTGATCTAAGAGAACAATCTCACAATCAGTAAAAAGTCGCTCCTCGGCAAACTTTCCTCGCGGCCACGCACGTGATAACTCGCAGCGATCTTTGTCGGGAGGTCACGTGGCGGGGGGGGGCACTGACTTTACGCAATAGCAGCTGTTCCAACGAAGCAATAGCCGCGATGCGACGCGGTGGAAGCGCCAAACTCGCCGCGCCTGAAATAGCCGCGGGGCGGCGGCGAAACAACAGAAATGCAGTCTTGTTAGGACACATGACACCGACACCGCGAGGAAGTGGACGCCGCCGTGATCCAGCGGCGCGCAGCCTCTCAGGGATCAAGTCCCCAGCCGACTCACTTCAAGTACGTTACTAACTGCGACGCCTTGCCTTGCATAATACAACGCAAAACAAACCAATGTAAAACACCTTATAATCCTCTCATGTCCCAAACGAAGTAAAAACAAAAACTCATTTTGGGGAATGCTATACCTGTTTTGGATGTGAAACCAAATCGAGGGAGGTACATAATTTGGTTTCTTTTAAAGATAGGCCTATGTTCAGCCATATCATTCAAAGAACTCGGCGAGAGCTTTTCATTGATGTGGCTGAACATAGGTGTATGTTGAACAATTGTCAAAATACTCACTACCCCCGTTTTATTTCCATACCCAATACAGGTATATCATTCTCAAAACGGGGGTTCTGCTTTTACTGTGAAGAATGTAGACCTCCACAACTATTTTTCCACCGTAAAATGACGATTAGACTTTTTCTATAATGGGGATTATCAAATTCAAGGACAGCGAGGCTGTTTCCTCAACCTATTTTATTTTATCTCACAGGGTTGTTTTCGACCCAACAATTATTCAGATATTGAAGGGTGTTGCTTGGTACTCACACTCGGCCTTTCTGGCAAACCACAAGGTACCCAGTAGTATGGCAGAAAGGTGCGAGCAATAAGATTTACGCGTCCATAATATCACCACTTCGTCCAAATCTGATTAGACCCATATTATTGTCCGTTTTGACAAACTTTTCAATCGCTTGAATAAGTGCACGCGTCCTTAAGAGACTCGAGGAGACTTCTTTACAAGTATCGGTAGCGCTCAAAATTTCCTGCTAAATGCGTCCAGAGGACGATTCGGACGCATCAGCGCCCTAGTCTCATTGAAGCATACTTCCACGACAATGTCAATGGAATAAATTATAATGGCGCAGATGATCCACTTGAGATAAGACCGAATCCCGTTCACAAAGCTTTTAATTTTTTTTTGAAGAACACGTTGATGCCCAACTTAGGCTCCTGCTTCAAGTAAAGCATAGTTTCTTAAAATAAGCATGCGTTTTTAAGAGGGTAGGTAGCGGGCAGGTTTTTTTTGCAGACTCCTATTTTTCTGCGCTCAATGAACAGCTGATCTCGCTGTTGGCGGGCAAAGCAAAAAGACCACCAATTGTCACCAGACAACAAAGGGTATTATACTTGTCGCGCGCTCGTTCGCTCACACGCAAACACCTACCCTCCTCCCAGTTTTGCCTCGGCTAGCTCATTTTCAGATGCTCTTTAACCAGTAAAGATAAACTAAACATCAACTCAATTTTTAAGTCAAGGTGGTTCCATAACGGTAGTCACTTCAGGCCTTATGCACGGAAAGGGAGACGTTTTCTGACGCCACTTGTTTGAGCGGGTTGCCTACTTTCAGGACGAAGGGCAGCTTCCTCGGGTGGGTCCGGAGGAGTTCGGCCTCGTCCGGCTCGAGCAACGACTTGACTTGCCCTCTGTCATTGAAACAATGTCCGTCCAGTCCTCTGGGTCTAGCCTATACTAGCAGGTGTAATGTCGGACATCTGCGTCAACATGGTTTGCGGAAATCAACATCACTTGGAAACAGACATTTTTTCGAGTGAACACTCTCTAGATAATGACAGGTGAGGGATATCAAGGCTACGATGCGATAAACTTGCCGAATGATAACCACACCCGCCCTAATTGCCTCAGCATTAGCTTATATCATTCGAAATATTTCCGAGTGGGAACACTACGAAAGAAAAGTACAATTTTTTTTAAAATCTTATTTTTTTTTAGCGAGCCGTTGGAAAGGAGCGTCACTGTACAGATATTTTAATAACGTTGAAGTCGCTATGTTTTTCTACTTACTTTTAGCTAATTTCTCTGGGGTCTTCTATAAATAGCGGTGCGTTGAAAGAATCGAGCCAAGTGGGTATTTCGCGTCCAGTCACTGACCTACTGCCAGCAGGTGCCAAACAAACGCGTGAATACCCGCTCTCGAAATACCCGCACCCGCGTTTAAATAGGTACACTAACTCTTTCAGCACCAAACAAAACAGAATGAAACTTAAAAATCGTTGATGTCGCACGAGCAAAACCGCTCATTTCAAACGGAACATTTACTATCATTCAAAGCCATTTTTAAGCGCAAAGCTGCTTTATGCAATCCTGTCTTTTTCTTTCTTTTTTTTTAACTTGTAACGGTCATTCTTGCCAAACTCAAGCTATAAAATGCCATTTAGTCTCGTATGACTAAATGTAGAGTAACAGTGCAGGAAAACCAATAATGACCTCATCCTTTTTGGCTGAGGAATTTCGGCGGTTTTATGATTTCTTGCCGCAATTGAACCAAATCCAGCTTATTGTTTTTCGTGTCCTGTCATAATCTCCGGTTTCATCCTATCGCTCCGCGCTTTGTTTTGCAGTAGCAAAACTAATTTCATCCTTCTCCTATGTTTTTTAATCTTCCCCTTTTTTAGAAGAAACAATACGGCTTCATATTCAATGCGCCAACATATAGCTGCAAATAAAACTACTGGTTGAAAATGCTCGTTCAAGAATGTACTAATACCTATGCTTATACTAAATTGCTGGTAGTACAAATTTGAAACAGCATTTTCAACCAGTACAGTTCATTTGAAACCATCGAATTTTAACTTGGTTACGAGTACTGTTTTGACACGGGTAGTTTTTATAGAGAAAATTAAAAAAAATGGTCAACTTTGCCCCATTTTTAAAAAGGTTTGTTTGACACTTTCGTACGATCCTTAGGAGCAATATAAACTCTTTTCCCCTGCCAAATATTTCCAGGCGAGCGCCGATTTTAAGTTCTATCAAAAAAAGAACTTATCATGGTTCGAGTTAATGTAGGCCGAAGCTCTTGGCGCTAGGAATAAAGCAAATTGTTACCACAGGCCATTAGCGGATTCCGCTATACGCACGCACGTCGTTCCCGTTACCAAAAGAATGACTACTCCAGCCTTCGTTAAGAAAACACCAAAATGCATTGTAATTGTCGATAGCGCAGTCTCGCCTCTCCGTCTCACATACGCTTCATGTGGCGAGCCAAGTGCGCTCGAGAAAGGTTATTACATTGTCCACATCTTGTGTTACACAGCGTTCGTCGCTCACAAGGCACGCTCTGAATTTGAATCAGTGTCTCTGAGATTCAGTGAAAATTCACTGTATCTCAGACTCACTCATTTAAATTTAGAGTGATCCTAGCCTAATCTAACCTATAACCGCTACCAAGCGGAGCGAGAAGGAAGTCACCTAGCCTCACCTTGGTTAGCTTAACCTCGTTGTACTTCGCTAAAACTCGGATTGCAACGAAAGATTAAATCCAGGGTAGAGATCAGAGGTATACAATTCCATGAAGCGAGCGATGTGCAGTGGATAACATGGATGCCTACTCTTCATTTCAAAAGTTGCATTCTCTTTCTCTCGCGCTCAACCTTTCGTCGCCAATAAGCCCAGAGGCGCGATAGCAAAGGCATCTGCAAATCTTACGTTATCTCTAAGCCTGGATGCCGCTCATCGGCGGCTCTAAGGCATAATAACAGCCGAGTGCAGCAAATTAGCAGCTAGGTACCGCCCAACTAACCCAACCTTTGCGGCTTATCGTCTCGACTTAAGGTTAGGCCAAGAATGCAAGTGGTCAAATGTAATGCTGTCTTCAATTTCAGAAGTGTTTGCATAGGAGCGCATCTTAATCTCAGTATTTTGTTGTATTCAATAAGAAAAAGTAGCTGGGCTAGCGGAGCGTTGCTTAGGTTAAGCCAATTTCATAAATAAATCAAGTTTCTTTCCCGCATGTGAAACAGAAAGGATACTCGGTACGAAAGTCCCCACAGATTTTGTTCAAACTCGCAGGATATGTTAGGTCTACTATATTATGGTCAGACTATTCAAATAGTCTTCTGAAACAGAAAATTTCCTAAAAATTTATTTCATAAAAAATGAAGCACATGCACGAGGTAGGCAAACAGCTTTGCACAGATGTAACGCCGGTTGCGTAAGTTAGCAAAAGAATTTCAAACGCGACTTTGAACTTGACGCCTTATAATGCTTCGTTCGCAGTATCAACACAGATACATACTACTAAATCAAGAGGAAAAAAGGACACGAAGAGGTCATGTTTGTCACCTCGCCTGCCTCAGGTCAAAAATCGAGTTTTTCGATATTTCGAAAAAAGGTGAGCGCTTAGAATGGTTCAAAATGGTTGATGGCCATAACTCTTTTTATGGATATTTACAGTAAATAGTGTTAAAAATCAAAAAATCAAATGGAAAAGGGTTCAGCTGGAGTGTTCTAGAAGCGGCGTGCGCTTAGGGCCTAAGACATTTAGGCCCCTACGCGCCCCATGGAGCATTGAGCAAACAAAACATGCTTGCGTTGGTTTTAGACATACCCTCACATATCCTGCGCGTTTGATTAAAATCTGAGATGTGGGGAATTTTCCCCTCCTTCTGCATTCGTGTCCTTTCACGACTTTCAAGACTGACAGCGAGATACCTTTTTTTTCCAGTCCTGCGACAACGTCATAGAGCCAAAAATGAACATTTAGAAAATCGTAAATCAAAATTTAAAAATACATACTGTATGGAAGACTTGCTGGATACACGCATATTTCAGGAGTGGTGTAAGTTTTACCTGAAAACAACAAAAAATAATAATTAAACAAGAGAAGTAAACCGTAAATCTTTGGCAGGAATCAAAGTCAATTCAACAGCCAGATATCTGAGCAGCCAGAATAGCGAATCATCGCAGCTGAAGACCAGTGTCTTAACACCAGTTTTTGGTCTAAAATTGATCAAAATATTCACAACAAAATCTTGGACTTGATTAGCCTGTAAAGGTAAGGTCAGAACGAAGGCAAGGAACGTTACTATCATTATCTTCGCAATTTCTCTATAAATCCGAACGCTGCCTAAGAATTGAGGATGTCATTCCTGATTTGAAACAGCGGCAATCAGGGAACGGATTCTGCAGTAAGCTATAATTTACTCGTTCCAAAGGTGGTGAATAGAAATAAAAGGGGTACCTGAATGCAGTACCCAGGATGGTACCTAAATGGGCGAAGCCTCGTTGGCACAAGTCAGGCCATCCTGCAGTACTTGAGAGGTTATGGCTGGCTCGAGACAGACAATATTATTGAACGCTTTCCGCAGTCCTCTGCTCTAACAAGCTAGCCAAAACAAAGTGCAATCACGCCGAAAAGTGGCTCGGAAAACGTAGTGTAAACCTGTTTCTTGTCGTATAAAATCTCGATTTGATTACAGGAATGTATACTTCAATACAGGACAAAGTCTCATGAATGTAAAACCTCATTATTAGGGTCGGGAACTCATGATCTGGTCCCTTTTGCACTTTCAATGTCGTCTTTGGTTTTATGAATTTTTCAACGTTTTTTCGTTCACGTTCTTTGTGCTGCGTTATCGTTTAGTTAGTTTTTTTTTGTTTTTCCTTTAGTTTTTCATTTTTTTTACGTTTCCGTGTTGTCACTTTAGAGCTAACTACAGCTCTGTTTTTTGTGTATTTGAGCGTTGAATGTGTTTTTTGTTATTGCACTCTATATTCGAATCAGTGAGAATCTCTGGGATTCAGTGAATTTTCACTGAATCTCAAAGACTCTCACTGATCCCAATGTAGAGTGCGCGTGAAGGAGTTCTATTATTTTAATATTTTTTAAATGTATTTATTTTTCCGTGGAAAGTAATATTTCCGACAAGCTCCTGGCCTGCATTCAATTTACGGTACTGTACAACTCTGTTCCGCTCGTCAAGGTCTCTAAAAAGGTTTTCGATACAGTTTTTTTCTTCTTTTTTCCTGCAAAAGCTATCATCGCAACAGAAGCGAATCAGAATGTTCGCTAGCAATCATTACGAGTTAATCATACTCATTTTCAATTACCTCAAAACAAAGCAGAATTTTGAAGGTGGCTGCACTGGCCCACACATCAAGCAACCGATATCCGCAATGTTGCCACATTTCGCCAAGTGTGATTAACTTTTTAAGCGGTCGAGATAAACGCTTACGGATCGCTTAGAGGAATGATCAGGAACATACCATGAGTACAACATGAGCTTGTATCGCTAATGGTTTTTTTGGCTCCTCTCAGTTGACTTTGACGAAGGCATACTATGTTGTAACACTTTCACCTTCGCTCCGTTACGTTTCCGAAAACTCCGTTCGTTATTATTTAAAAAATACTCTCAAACTAAACGTAAAAATGTTTTCGACCATTCGATGAACTTCCTTTACAAAACCTAGTGCCCTTTTGATGTATTAATTTCTAATAAAGTATTTTTTTTCGTATCACGTGCAAACCCCTTTTGCAATCAAGAAAAAAAAGTATTTTTTGTAGTCCTACAGATTTAATAGGTAGACCTCTAGACGAAACGTCAACATGCCATGACTTACTTTCTTTTTAAAGGCATAGGCCAAAGCCATGTCAAACGAAAGTATTTAGCGAGGATTTCTATTGTTATGGCCGATTGATGATACACCTCATATAATTACTACATATATATTTACCTTATACCAAAATGGTATAGCTGTCGACAATAACTGTAATTTTGAAAGATAGAATTTTCCACCTCTTAGGCTGCACTTGTCACCAAGGTGCGCAGAGCGAGGCAAAAGGCATGTAACCTCACTTAACCATGTTTAACATTACCTAAGGGGGTTGAGTGTCGTTACTTGTCTTCTATGTAAATGAAGGTTTAAGCTATCACGGATAGAATATCCAAAGCTTTAAAAATGAGAATAAATGCTATGTTTCCATCTGTGTGGGTTATTTGCCTACGTGGATGGAATACGTATGCCCTTTTTGTGAAGGGGAAAAGACTTCGATAAATCTCGAAAGACATTTACAGTCGGATAAGGCCACCGCGTAAAGCGACAACCACCCCACGTAGACAGTCATAAGTAACAAATAAAAATATGAACGGCGGTGGGTGGCTGGGTTGGTCGCCATCTTGGCGTGGGTGCGACAGTGGCGCACCCTGGTGACGTGGTCGTGAGATCGCCTCTCCGGGGGTTATTTCCGAAAGGGTTGCAACCAAATTAGACGGGAAATGCGTCCACCTGGCGGCACTAATGCGGATAAATATTGATTACAGGCCATACGCCTCTTGTTTTTGGTAATCGAATGGGGAGAACGCTTCCCCAAAGCCGTTTTCACCCCGTAAAAGGAGAACATACATGACCCTAAATTTCGATGATGGGACTTTTCGTGTCTTTCGTTCCACCTTATCAAGCCGAGCAGTCCCATAGTGAAGCGATCAACAGAGTAGCTGATCTAACCCTCTGAAACTGGACCCAGCTAACGGACACGTTTGTATGCCGTTTACACAGAAAAAAATATGTGATGAAGAGTTGAGTGAAGGGATGGAAAATTGGAGATTTGAAACTTATTAGATTGTACAGTAAGTCACAAAAGTCACGACCCTTT
>Ga0058701_10005813_pt1 | contig 10318 bp, 6 predicted proteins | sample AgamicOrMae_FD_97039 | JGI IMG/M metagenome (GOLD analysis project Ga0058701, IMG submission 97039) | Agave microbial communities from Guanajuato, Mexico - Or.Ma.e | ecosystem: Host-associated > Plants > Phyllosphere > Phylloplane/Leaf | place: Guanajuato, Mexico | collected 2012-06-04 | reverse complement strand
TTGGGGAGGTTTTCTGTGGTTTCCCTCCCCACCTCCAGGTGAATACCGGGGTGGTGCCACTACAAGTCGGCCACAGCCGCATACCTTCCTCCCTTCCTCACCTTACAGTTCACTTACAGTTCATCCTCACAGAACTCGCTAATGACCTTAGCCGTTGATAAATAACAAAAAAAAAGTTAACATTTTCTTGAACACCCTCTTCAACCCTGTTGTCTTGAATAATCGTCGTTTGAAAACCTGACCGTCATAATCCCCTTTTACAATCTTCAAATAGCACTTCGACAATAGAGTAGAAATGTTTCGAGCAGTTGCTGAAAAGTGGTTAACGATGAAAAACGGCGGCTTTATTGTAAATGTTGTAACCAAAGCTATCTTGTCCGTGATCACTTCTTGGCGCTTAGCGCCGCACTGTTTAAAGGGCACCCCCTCCCCCCTTTTTCCCTCCCACCCCTCACCTCTTCCCCCTCCCCTCGACGCGACCGAGCTCTCCCTTGGGAATCCACGGACACGTCGCCCTTTTCATGGCAATTGCACGTTTCACAGACTTAGTTTCTACTTCCATTGTTAAGTTTTATTGTTGTGTCTCCCTTCGAAACATCGTTGCTTTTTTTTTTCTTGATTGTACTTCAACAATTCTGCCATGAACCTTTTTGTTGAAATACTATCTCAAAACAAAGTGTTTAAAAAAACTGCAAGGACGTTTCTAAGGATGCCTGTATAATTTTTAGCCAAATGCCAGACTTTGTTTCATCACAATTGTGTAGCGCTAACATTTTTAATACTAACGAGAGAGATTATTTTATCCTACCAACAGTTCGTTTTAATATTTTTTGAAGCTTTTTTTCTTAGAGGTAACTAAATGGGCTCTAGCTAAAACTCTTTTCAGGAAAGTAGATGTCGATTTTAGAATGGGATCCTTAATTCGTAAATGCCGACACGTTTTCGTCCTTAGTCTCATTAAGATCAAAAGTATTTGCCCCTCTTTTTTTGACGCATTCTTGTAAGAGTCACACAAGACGACTTTTGATTACCACTGTACTTGTACAATGCTGATCGTCCATCAAAAAAGGATAAAAGATGCAAAAGACAGTACATGGCAAAAAAATCCCTATCAAGTTGTGTCGAATTTCATAGTTCTAGGCCACGGGGTAATAAAAGTAGTGTTTTGCGAACACATTCGCTGGCTCAGCACCCACATAGACCAGCATATAAAACAAACTAGGTGAAACTTTGGGGTTTTATTCTTTTTTTCCTTGTTGGGCGCTTCCGGCGGATATGAATGACCAATCAGCGGCGGGAAGCGAAAGTGGCGGTCTTTTCAAATGCTCGCGGAAGAGTCGTTATGACGAAGCGACGTCACTGCGAAATAACTTTGCGTATTAAGTGTGTTTACTGGATCGGATCGTGTTTTACTGCCTTGTAAGCTATTTTGTATGAGAAATTGCGGGCCCAGAGAGAATACGGGCGAATCAGCAACGAGAATGGTGACAATGGGTGTCATGCGAAGGACGACTGAATGAAAAAACATACCCAGTCAAAAAATTATAAAAGATGAGGAAAAAAAGTAGAATTTGAAATTTCTCCCATAGAGAATAAATGTATCCTTGTAAAAGAAAAAATTCGATCCAACGGCAGCATTGCAAATTCTATGTACCGTCTAAGTGACTTGAAATGTCATTCCTTGCGGAGAAAGTTTTTCGATGTCGATCCAACGTTGGCTTTGCTGATCACCCTTACGAGAGTAGTGTAAGTTTCACCCGTAACATTGTGGTGCTCAGTTTAGCATTTTTTATTTAGCTTTCCGTTGTACTCGTACAATCCATGAAAGGGTTAATGGTCTGCACCCTACTTTTCGAAGGGTATCTGCGGTCATAAATCCTTTGAAACCGATATTAAGTTCAGTGGGGATGAAAACAAATCGCCGTTGAAAACCCCCAAAACAATTTCCTTGTACGTTTTTTGCCCAACAATTGGTGACGATTTATCGCCTCTTGCAGCACTGCACAACATAATTGGGCTGGACAGCATTTAAACTGCGCTCGCGCTCGTAATCCAGCACAAAAAAGTAGAAAACAAATCCTACAACAGGAAGTGCGTCCTGTCCATTATTCCATTCCACATACAAACAATCCCATTCAACGCAGCTCCGCCATTTGGTCTTCTTCCATTCGCTTTCGAGAGTCCTTTGCTCTAATAGATCATTTCTCAAGGGCGGGAAACAATAGGATGCCTAATGTTTAGGTAGCTTTTTGTTGGTTAACTTAGATTAACTTAGCGCTCAATAGATTTAAGAAATCCTGGACTAGGTGCGTTTCTCGTGAGTGATGTCTTTGAATCACCAGTTTTTCCGCTTATCATTTGATTGTTGACCCGATGATGTTGCTTTTTTATGGGAGGAGAAATGAAAGATGTTTCTGTAGTGTAGCTTTAGCATCCGTTCTCCGCGTTCATCAGAAAGAAAATGTCATAGAATATTATGAGTAATGGCAAGTGGAGGTATTGTTCGAAAAGAGATCACCACGATTACTTGTTTTAACAAAAACGTCACTTCTATCCGCACTCCTATGTTAATACAAGGGAGCCTTTAACGGTCGGAAACCAACCTAATACATTTTAAATGGGGCAGCGTGTGAATAGTCTCTTCTTAACAAAAATGCCTGAGAGACAAATTACTTTCATGTGTACATCATCTACACATTTATTTGTACATCAACTGGGTCAGCTTAGGTTAGGTTAGATTTGGGGTCTCATCTCGTTCCGCTGTTGCCCATCTTGGCGGCAAAAAGTTGAAAAGAGATTAAAAAAATTCCACGTTTGAGTACATATTCGTTGCAGATAACTTTTTTTTATCTCTAAACGTAATGCATAATTTCACCAATATTATGTTTTGTGTTGCCCTAAACTAGTTGGCAGCTACCAAATACAAATCGCTTATGGTTGCTTAACGGTCCCGGACAATCTATTTCAAACGTAGCCTGTTCTAGTCTGACCGGCAGCGTAATTTCATTTTCTTGTTCCTCTTACCTGATTGTACGTAGTGCAAGATTGAAATTGGGGCAATCTGCCACCTTGTTGGACGTGGACCTGACATGGGCCATGGGCCCCTTCATGGGCAGTGCCCATGGGGGAGGGGGGCGACCCAAGCCAGCCTCCATCACACTGGGACTGGGAGCGGGGTAATGCGAAAAGTTTGGGGTGTTAAGGAGGGGTATCTCTGGAGGTATCCTCCCCTCCCAGAAAAGTCTGTAGGGAGGTTGACGAGGAGGCGGGGAAAGTGTACAATGTCGATTTACCCTATCGCTAGAACCAGTTTGCATAGTTAATGCGGGAATGGACGAGCTATTTCATTAGGTGTGTGGAAAAGGCTTCTCGTCATGTTATCTCGCGGAAAATGACATTTTTCTTGCTGTTTCTGTAAAATGAAATAAAGTTGAATAAACTTTTTTAAAAACTAGTAAACCAAGTAAACGTTATATTCTCGTATTAGCTTAATATCGGAAGCCTAAACATAGGTAGCCTGTTTTAATAGCTTGCGGTTCGATTTCATGGGCCGCAAGATCGGAAAGTCAAATTCTGATGGATCAGGCCACTACCGCCCAACGATGCCGTTCGGCAACAGAATAGTTTATTTTAGAGAATCTTTTCAGTTCAGTATTGTCACAATATAAATGATATCACCCTTCTGGGAACCTAAAATTTAATTATTTAGGCATTTTCCAAAGCTTAAAATTTCGTATCTTCATGGAAAAATCTTTTCAATTTCTCTTAAGTCGAATTTCACTCCTAATACTTTGGGCTGATATGGGTTAAGTAGATTTTCTTTTCAATAAAAAAAATGCTTCTTTTTGAGATCAATGTCACACAAATTGAAGGTTTTTTACTTATTATTAGTACAGATTTTGACTTGAACCAGCGTTGAAACTCTGTTGAGAAAGTGTAAATGGCAGCTAAAAAGCGATTGTTTCGGTTTCGCAGTCCGTCCAGTGTGTCGGCCGGGGCAGCAGGAGAGGTGGCTGGTTGCTCGCGGCGAGACGATCAACATAACTTGCGACTTGGAGGCGAACCCCGACGAGGTATATTTTTACTGGCGTCTGAACCACTCTGCGGACTCGTACGAGTTCAGCCGGGACATGCACGTGGACGAGCGGGCCCGCTCCTTCCTGCAGATGGCGCCCAAGTCGGACCGCGACTACGGGACCCTCGAGTGCTGGGGGCACAACAGCCAGGGCAGGCAGGAAAAGCCCTGCACTTTCACTCTCATAACGGCAGGTCAGTGCTCACGTGACCTTGATAGAAATAGAGTTTAGGTTACGTGACCGCTTGCGGGACGCATGAAAGTTGTCAGCGAGTGACACATCTGGTAGTCACGCGTGGTCACGCACCTCTGGGGAAAGTAGGCGTGACTTGATTCGCGGCGGCGTCGCGGAGGTAAAAGGCAATTCCTCTCCGGCGAATCGAGCTGCCTCAAAAAGCCATTCTATCACAGAGAACCGTCGCGCAGCGTCGCTTTCGCTCAGGCCACGCAGCTTCGGATCGTCTCTGTGCCCCCCCCCCTTCTGCTTCCCCCCCTTGCTTCACCCCCTCCCGGTAAACAAAACAGGCAGTTGCCCGGACGGGCTGAGAGATGCACTTTCCCTGTGCGGGCGCAAGTCAAGGCCTTAGGTAACAAACGGAGGTGCTACAGACACCCGTAAATTGTGTACCGGAAAATCGGCGCGGAACGGTCGTAAGAAGGAGAATGCTGATTTCCGGTCGCAGCGCCTCGCCACGCCATGAAGGTGTACTCGGGGGATTTCGGGAGCTATTCGATAAATCTGTGATCATTCGCTTTGCCTTGCTATAAATATGCTGCGGTTTCGCTAGTGGAGTACTTCGGATGTGGCGTCGCGTTGTAAGTGCTCGGTTCGCCCGTTTTTGCGAAAAAGTGGGTAAAATGTGGAGCGGATGAAATTCACGTTTTTCCCGGAAAGTGAGGTTTCTATATTTCACCTTATTTTCTGATTGTTCCTTGAAAGAGCGATTATGTCATAATGTTTATCCAAATGAATTCGATCTTCTGGAAATATTGCTCGTCGAAAATCACTACTTTGAGCACTTTATGTAACGTTACGACTCGTCCAAAACTAGAATTTGATTCCTTTTAAAATGCCAATTTACAGAATTCAAAGGCATAACGTCTCTTGCTATTTTTTTATTATTTTTTTCCAAATTAGAACTTTTTAAGCATTTACTTGAATCAGTGATGCACAACAATATCTTACAAAGGGAATAGTAATTGTTGCCGAAGTTACCCAATTCTTTCGAATATTGTTTTTTAATGCTAATGGCACAGGGTTCCACGGAGTTGATTTTACAGGTGTGGTTATGCTATTGATTTTTTGGTTTGATTGAGGAAACTAGGCAGTGTTAGCTCATTCTCCTAAATCGGAATTTTGATGTGCTAATCATTTATCCAAATTAGCGGAATCGTAGCGGATCCGCAACACCCTTTAGAGGAAATTCGTCAGCGACCTCGAAACCCCCCCTCCCAGAAGCGACATGAGTTTTTCTCGAAATAGCTGTTAACGGATCCGTCGCTTAATTCGAGGAAAAATAAAAGTCTGCCCACGGATTCGTAATCAGAGACTCCAAAAACTCCGAGCAGTGACATTCACGGCAATATTTTTTTTTTACAGAAGTAATTATTAATTTCTTGAAGTGCCATTCAGCCCGATGTGCGTGGCGCAATATTTTAAAGGGAACCCTTGAAAGAAGCCTCCTTGACTTTCGGGTGATATAAAATATTTCCACGACTTACGACATTCTGTCCCAAATATAGAAACCTTTGTCCGGAATTTGTAATAAAAACTGAAAAATTCTGCCGGCATTTTATGCGAGCCCGACGAGAGTCTTTCTCTCCTCCCACTCTTCAGATTGCGGTGCGAATGAAATTCTAGTTTGCGCGGGAGGAGGCCGTGACGAAATTACGGGAGAGAACTTTTTTGTTGTTTTCTTTTTTAAGAAAGAAAAAATCTACGGCGATATTTTGCTAGAAGTGCTTTATTTCTGGAAAGAGGACCACGGATGCAAAGACAGACCAGTTTACACAGAGCTTCATATTTAGTCTCAAGCCAAATAGAATCGAAAAATCTCTCCACATGAATGAGAGCAGCGAAATTTCTATTCTTGTATTATATGGATAATGACATAATACGCCTATGGGAAGTTTGATAAATTTTCTATGGCGAGAAGTCGTCACGAACTAAGAAATTTAAGCAGCTTGTATCAAAACTTACTTTTATCCATGATTCATTGATATAATTATTTATTTATAGTCAATATCGCCAAAGCGAATCCCTGCTCTTCATATGAATTAGAGAAGAGCAGCAAAATCATAACTTTGATTCAAGACATGTGATGAAGGCCAGGAAAGAGAAGATTTTAGTCTATGGCCACGGTGTATCGGGAGGGTTGTCCTCTAGCCTGGCTTAATCAGGAGTATTGCAGTAGAAGTACTTTTATACTTTATTGCGGGGCAAGAAAATGACGGAAGCCTGGGAAGTGTAATGGTTTGTCTATGGAGTGGTGGTCTGCGGAATTTATACGGCTACTTTATTTTTAGCGGTGGATTTACAACTTGCGGGTAAGGAGCGATTGTTAGTCGTAATCGTTGGAGCTCTCGTCGATGATCCACCACAAACATGAAAGTTTGTTTATGAGGAATGAATTATGGCACGAATAACAGACTTTATAGTCACCTAAAAATGGAGTAGTAGTATGGATTGATAACTTAAGAGGAAGTAATCAAAGGAGATGAGATTTCGGAACGCGCCCAGAACACTGTCGGCATCCCATCTGGTATCTATCGAATCAATTGATCAGCGAACAGTGCATATATTTAGTCAATTCCAACATTTGGATTTTGAAATCCTTTTCAACTAACCTGTAAGTTCTGAAAGATTGTGTTCTGACAGAGATGAGGAAAACTGGAAGTGGACTTCGAGAAAGGTAATCGGGAAACAGACCTTTGTTTTGAAATGATTCGCAGTCTTAGTTCGTCTTCTTCAGTAACATTATCGCTAAAAAAATGCGCTATAGAGTGTTGTTCATCATCGCGTTATTACGTGAACGCTCGAGAGGGTAGTACTGTGGATATAGTTATTATGCAGTTCATAGCGAATTCCGTGGTAAGTTTACTTTTGCGTAAGGGAGCGTGTTCGTGGTTTTAATTTTGTGGTCTGTTGGTGTGATAGACGAATAGTAGCGACGTAACAGGTTCACGTAACTGAATCCAACCACGTAAGCTTCTCGTATTGACAGGCGTTATCTATGCATTTCTTTACGTGACTCGGCTACCAATGGAGATCATTCGTCTCATACTCCAAGTCACCCACGAAGGCAGCTGATCACTGCTATGCGATGTGCCAAGCCGGTATTTTTGTGCTGGTTGGAATACATAAAAAAGGCGCCAATCTTTTTTTCTGGCGGGAAACGCGATTTTTGTTTGTCATATTTCAAATAAAAAGATGAATTACTAAGACGTCTCAAAGGCCAGATCCTTTTCTTCATGAAACGCTTTCTCACTATCTCTTCAACTCATCCACTCTTATACGCTACAAGTATCTTCATTAATTCGGAATGGAGTATTTAAGTTGAGTCTCTACATGTATTTGTAGAAATTCCTGTGAAATTTATGGGTTGCCGGAGTCAAAAAAAAAAAAACTTGAAAAAAATCATTCAAAGGGAAGTTTGGAAGCAAATTTGAAGGTCATTCTCGTGGCCGTGGTATATACACATTTTATTTTAAAATAAGAAATGTTTTCGGAGATATTTCGTGAACTCCAAGTAGATTCCCCCTTTGAAACACATGCTTCCCTTCTTGAGCATGGGAAACTCTTCGCGAGGACTAGAGATTTCGTAGAAATGTCTTTCAACCAAATTTTTAATGCCGTATTTCAAGTGGAGACTTTTGTGTATAGGAGAAAACACGCACTCTGCTGTATTCAGAAAACTTCGTGGCTATTTTTTCAGGAGCCGCGATTTTTTTAAACGGCTCTTTACGGATAGGGGGGGGGGATCCGTGAAAGAGGTGCCTTGGGTCAGCGCCTAAGGAACCTGATAAGTCATACTACGTGATCGCCATAAAATATGTAGAACGCTGTGAAAGATCAAAGTGTGCTCGCTGTTCCTCGGGGGGGGGGGGCAGAAAAGTTTTGCTCATCTTGAAATAGCTCATTTTGTTTCCTGTTTTCAGGCAAACCGGAAACGCCATTCAACTGCACTCTGCAGAACCAGTCGACGCATTCGTTGACCGTCGGCTGCAGTAACGCCATCGAGAGCCATCGCCGAAGCGAGTCGACCGGCCACAGCCCGCAGTTCTACCAACTCGTCGTGGTGGACGCCGAAAATAGTCACATGGTCAGAAACTACTCGTCGGAATCGTCGATATTTTTGATCGATAAGTTGGAGCCGGGTCGGGAGTATAGGATCGATATCCACGCCGTGAACAACCGAGGACCTAGCGAGCCTTTCACGTTAACTTCATTTACACTAAAAGGAGCTGAACGACATATAGGTAAGAACGTTAAACGAAACTGTAAATTTGAGATTTTGGATTTCCTTCTCTTGTGTTTGGTCGCCTAGCCGAGAGGAGCGACCGCGGAACGATCGAACAATGTAGAAAACCCAGTCTCTAAAACTGAGGGCATGGCAGTCCAAATCTTGATCAATGAGACAATAAAAGTTGGAACCTTTTTTAGAAATCCCTTTAATTTTCGCTGGTTTAGATTCAGATGATAGATGCACGAGAATTGGCGTCAAGATATCCACTGGAATGGCACTTGAGAGCTGACAGTGAGTCCTGTATGGAGAGCCCCTGCACACATTGGGATAGGCAACCGAAGCACACATGTGTAGTGCGTGCTGCCTATCCTACGTTTGTATGGGGCTCTCTCGACAAGACCAGGTGAGAATCATTCTCACCTGACAAGACGGTGTGTTGTAATGTTAATTAACCCTGGATCGAGAATCTATGGCAAGTCAGTGCATGGATATCCGCATAAATCCATGGATATACAAGTGGATATCCATAGAAGCATGGATAATTGAAGACTGATATCCATAAGAACATGGATATCCATTTATGGATATTTATTGTTTATGGATATCCATTGCGGAATGTCCTTGCAAGGATATCCGTGCTTGGATATCAATGTGGATATCCACACTTGTGTGGATAATTGAAGACTGACATCCAAAAATCATGGATATCCATGTTGATATCCGTCGATTTTTGGCAATCCATGCAGGGATTTGCTATGGATTTTCGGACCAGGGCATGAGTGCTAGACACATGGCTGACTAAATTCGTTGCTAAAATCCAGTATTGGAAAAGTATTTGATAGCTGGACGTTTCAACTAGGACATAGGGAACCTAGAAAGTTGACTGAAATTTTGGGTGTGTTGCTTGCAGGTGGATCGCCCGTGTCGATGGCGCTGACGCCGCTGCTGGGCGCCGTCGGCGGGGCCTTCTCGGCCCTCGTCCTGGCCGCCCTGCTGATCGTGCTCGCGATCCGCGCGCGGACGCGCCGCGCCAACCTGGCCGCCGCCAACCGGGACGCCGGTAAAACCGCCGCCGCCGTCACGGCCACCGTCAGCAACGGAGACAACGACAAGGACGAGGATGACAACAATCCCGACCTCATTCCAGGCAAAGGTGGTTGGTATATCACAGCCCTGACGGGCATCTATAGTCAAGACTCTCTCAGTTTTTTTTTCGTTTTTTTTTCAGCTAAAATCACAGAAACTCCTCTTTTTTTGGGGGGGAAGGGGGTAATGAGAATAAAACTAGGGTATAGGGATGTTGCACATACTACGTACCCTGAAAGGTGGGAGGAGGGTCTCGAGAAACACCATGCTTAAGACTCTGGGTGCTCCTCTTTGCAGCTCCGGCGCAGTCGGGACTGTCGTCAGAGCGGCAGAAAATATGCGATTAGACTTGTTACCCCTCCCAGTTTTCGTTATCGTTGCTCATGTTCATGCCGCACTTCAATGTGGCGTCGTGGCCGAGTGGTCAGCGTGTCTGGCTGTTGATCACGAGGTGGTGGGTTCGATCCCCTTTTCTCTCGGCCGGGCCTCGTCATTAAAGTATACTTCTTCTGAACACCGGTAACGAACGTCTTCTCGGTGGCCGAGTGGTTAGCGTTGCTACGTTGCTAGTGATGGTGTCGAGACTCGGTTGAGGTTCGCGGTTCAAATCTGATCCGCGATTAAATGCCGCGGGCAGCCCGTTAAAACCCGGGAGGGGTCCTTGGAATCTGGCCGGATGGGTAACACCTCG
>Ga0058701_10005812_pt1 | contig 10318 bp, 5 predicted proteins | sample AgamicOrMae_FD_97039 | JGI IMG/M metagenome (GOLD analysis project Ga0058701, IMG submission 97039) | Agave microbial communities from Guanajuato, Mexico - Or.Ma.e | ecosystem: Host-associated > Plants > Phyllosphere > Phylloplane/Leaf | place: Guanajuato, Mexico | collected 2012-06-04 | reverse complement strand
TATACAAGTTGGATATATGTGCTCTCAATGATAGTCGGGTTAATACTGGCGACTCCCGTCGCCGACGCTCGTCCACGCCCGCCACTTGGCGGGATATTTGAAGCGGGCCAATGGGTATTACACAAGTGCCTCTTTCCAGATTTCCTCTAAAGTGGACTCCCTGCAGCTCAAAGGGAAGACAATATCCCATAATAATCATTGATCAAACGATTGAAAGGCGAATATTCAAGCCTAGAATTAAACTCCATCCTCGGCCACAATTGGCCACAATCATCCATCGGCACTGCCAACAACAACAACGCAAGCAAACACAAGCCAGAGCATACATTATTCTAGATCCTGGCCTCTGCATAAGGCCCTAACATACGGCCTACCATTAATTAGACGGACAAACAATTTGAATAATAGTAAGAAGTAATAATAATCATCATCATCATTATCTTATCAGCTAAAAATGATCAGTTTGACGGGCTTTTTATTGAAACATTTATACGAGCTAATGTCCGACGATGCTGATGAATCGAGCGAATTTGAGCCAATTCTCATGTTCCTAGCTAATAATCAGCTGCCAGATTTGATTTGTGATACTTTCATCGAATTGTTAAGCTTTGGAGTTGTGTTTGCGCTGATATGGGTTTTTGTGGCCATCACTGAGATGCACGAAATAGGCGGATCTCATTGTCATCTTGTCTCCACAATTGGCTGTCCGAGCAAGATAATACTTGACTTTATCTGACACCCTTCATTGTCGTTATTCATTTGTTGCCCCCCAACCACACTCCCCAAAGACGAGAAGGAGAGAAAATTAGAGAAACAATCAAAAGCAATTTAGGATTTTTAATAATATATATACAGATATATACACGAAAAGATAGATTTAGATGTTTAGACCTTCAAGGAATTCAAGCGCGTTCATTTGCCTCGATTAGCGGAGCATAAGTTCAGTTAATTTGCTCCTTCAGATGACAGGACGATAAGACGAAGACCAAGTTTCCAGTCAAAAGTTGCCCTCAGCACAAGGCACAGAGTGAAAACACGGAAAGAGGCGATGTCAAGTTGGATTCAGACACTTTCAGTATAGCTCGCCAATCTTGTGGACAACTTGAGTGCGCATTGCCATTGGCAAGCCGCAAGAACGCGCGCGCGCGCCATCTCTCAATGCACACTTGGCCACACTCGCCGCCACCACACGCAGACGCTAACTCAAACACAGACTCTCGCGCAAAAGCAGAAAAATAAACTAGACCGCTGCACTGCCACAAACAAAAAAAAAAAACACTGACACTTATTCTCCATCTCTATCATCTGCCTAAGTCATCCAATCAATTCCAATCAGTCCACTATTATCCACCACTTGCACCCCCTTCAACTGTCCCCCTCGCCCCCCGACGAAACACGCACTATTCACGAGCTCACCGAGTCATTGATCATTGTCATCTCAATCCGAGCTTACAGCCATCGTGATAGGCTCTCCAACGGTATCATGGACCAACGGTGACTAGAAACACCAGATAGGAACAACGATAATCAACGAACACCAACTTATTAGTGGTCTTCCAAAGCAGGATGGATTGATACATTTTTCATTCTAGCTTGCGCCATTAGAAAGACTCAGCTGATATCAAATCTTCTTACATATAATCTCACTCAGATGGCTTAACTGTTCGAAGTATTCGGCATATAACTCCAATATGCCTGAACCAATTTCAACTCCGCCACCATCCTCATCATCCTCGCGAATTAGCGTTCAATCAAGTCATCATCATCACCACCGCTACCACCGCCGTCACCAGCACCACCACCTATCGCATGACAATGCCAGCAAACCAATCGGAGTTGCCTTCTTTGGGGCATTCTTCAAGTTCAACTCTAGATCGTCGAAAAGGACCTTCCACAAAGCACTTGTGCTATGCATCACATTCATCTCATACACATGCTACCATATGGGCCGCCGTCCTCTCTCGATAGTGAAAAACGTTCTCAATAGGAACTGTTCCAATGTCCATAATGTGAACCCATTCGACCAGGATTATTTTGATTATGACCAGCCAAACTTTGATCAGTCCCTTGACCTGATGGGAAACAGTGCAACCCCGAATAGCACTTGCATAGATTGGCCACCTTTCGACAACGATGCCACAGCTAATCAACTTTTAGCCATGTTGGACTCGGCATTCTTATTCTCTTACGCCATATGTATGTTCTTCAGTGGCTATTTGGCCGACAGGTGCAATCTAAGATATTTCCTGTCCTCGGGCATGATCATGAGTGGATTTCTTCTTTACGCGTTTGGGCTATCATATCGATTGAATATCCATTCGATGGCGTATTTTGTCATCATACAGATACTATCCGGTGCAATACAGACAACAGGTTGGCCCTCAGTGATAACTTCTGTCGGAAATTGGTTCGATCGATCATCACGTGGAGCTATTTTTGGACTTTGGAATGCAAACACAAACCTTGGGAACATATTAGGCGCGGTAATTGCTGGCTATTTTGTTGAAGAGGATTGGGGTCTCTCTTTTATAGTGCCAGGATTCATAATGTCCTTCTTTGGTGTGATAGCGTTCTTATTTCTAGTCCCAAGGCCAGAAGATGTCGGCTTGCACCCTCTGAAAGCTCAAGCAACGCCCACTGATGAGCACGATGTCGAAGGAGGAGCTAGAACAATAACTGAAGATGAATTATTAGGAGGAGATGGGGGCGAGGCCCACCATAGAAGGAAGGCGGCGATCAATCACGGGTCGCGCGACGAGTTCGATCCGGCCGTGTCTGAATCACCAAATGAAGAACCTATCTTAGATAACGACGATCTTAACTCAAGTGGCAGCAGACTTAACAGAGAGGATAGTCCTCTGATTGCCGGTGGTATGGATTCAACCATCTCTTCATCCGACTTATCTTCTGACCACAACAAGGCTGTCTCGTTTTGGACTTGCTTGGCTATTCCAGGAGTGATTGAATACTCCCTTTGTTTGGGGTTTGCCAAGTTAGTAAGCTACACATTCTTATATTGGTTACCGCGTTACATATCACAATCAACATTGAATAATTCAGAAGATTCAGCCTATTTGTCGGTGCCTTTTGATATTGGTGGAGCGTTTGGAGCCATAGTGGCGGGAGTATTGAGTGATAGATATCGTAAAAGTGGATTGACTTGTACTATAATGCTTTTGATGGCAATTCCGTCCATGGTTATCTACGAGAAGTTTGCCTCGACATCGAACTTTTGGAACATAGTACTCCAGCTGATAGCTGGCTCCTTGGTCAACGGGCCATATGCCCTGATCACAACAGCAGTCAGCACAGACCTAGGCAGTCGAGTAAAGAGTGGAAAGGCAATGGCCACTGTGGCATCAATAATAGATGGAACTGGCTCCATTGGAGCTGCGATTGGTCCACTGGTAGCGGGTTGCATATCTGACTATGGCTGGCAGGCGGTCTTTGTTATGCTGATGGCATCTGATCTTATAGCCTCCTTTTGCCTGATCCGAATAACTTTGAAAGAGTTGGGCTTTAGGTCGTAGTAAAAATCAGCGAGACGATTAATGATAATAGTAACATAAGTTGAGAGAATAAATTGAAACAATAGGTGATCCTCTCTCTGGGTTGAGTCACCACCTTTGTGATAATAACTTAAAACCTAGATAATCAATATTCATTAGACATTTTACCTCACGATAATCCTAGTCAATTATTCGGGTTCCATAGTTTGCTGTGCAAGATTTCTAAGATCAGTACGAAGAAAGAAAAGATGATGCACCCAAACATTGCCTTGTAGAATGATACGAACTGTGCAATAGAGAGTGGTTTGTATTTATGCTCGAACTTTGTCGACAGTTCCGAGTCTTCTTCCTTCTTCTGATTCTTGTTCTTTCCCTCATCAAAGTCGTAGAATTGTATATATGTATCCTTCTGGGCTTGGTACCAGCGATGAATCAAACCCATTTCAAACATCTGCACCAGACCTCGGCGCAAATTTGTCTCCAGCTTGGGGTCAAGATCTTTTCGGTACATAATCGAGATGGGGTACTGCAAATAGGTTGTTTTCGATTTGTGTAAAGCATAGTGCTTGTGATAGAGATCGTATATGGTTTCAATCAACTCATCGTCGCCCAGCAGGGCGACCTTGCGCCGCGAGACACTCTCTATGAATTGCCTGGTGTAAACTTCTTGTCGAGGAATGATGCGTGTCTTGTTGTGCAACTTGAGCATATTCTCGTCGAGACTCTTCAGCATTAGATTATAGGTGAAATCGTCCTGCCTGATAACTGGTTCGATTGGTGGCTTGGAATTGATCAATTGGGATATGGTGTCGACATTTGTGTCTGCATGCAGCAGCATGACAGCCAACATTTCGCCCGAGTAGATGCTGGCGATAACGAAACAGGCCGCCGACCACATATAACTAATAACTCTTATGGAGGTCGGAATTAGACAGCCGACATTTTGTCGCTTGAGTTTCCATTCAAGGCACCGTTCATAGGATGATTTGAGCTGTGGATTAGCCTTCAGCATTTGCTCGAATTTCTCCTTTTCCAAGGCCAATAGAGATGGATGAGGCTCTTGCTCAATGTGGTGCCATATACTGATGTTGTTTCCAGTTTTGATGGTGCGCAGGTTTTTCCTTTTCCTTCTACTTCTCGCTTTACTCCATTCAGACCTTGGCCAAATGAGCTCATCGAATTCCAATGAGGGCTTATTGAGCAGCATGGTGAAGTAAATGAAGAAAAAGTTCTGGAATGTGACTAGTATGGAGGATTCGTGACTAGTTGGCGCCTCATTGATTCTCTCAGGCTTCATCCGATGCTCTCGATGGATGAGGTTGAAATTGTTCTTCAAATAGATGCTCTCCAATGCTTGCTCGACGTGCCAATACTTCTTTGCTCGCCAATCAGTCCTGAGGCCGGCCAGGATGGACAGCGCCAGCAGGAGAGACAAAATGACCAACCAAATTGGGCCAGTTATGTTGGTGCCAAAGGTCGAGGCTTCAATTTGTCTGGAGCTTCCAGTGAGTAGGACCAATTTAGACTCCACCGCAAAGAAGGGGCCAAATTTGATGTAGGGGAACTCCTCGTCCCAGGCAAGAAAGTTGCCAAATGCCAAATCGTAACTTATGGGAGATTGTCTGTCCACAGTGAGCCCCTTCATCACACCAGTCCAAGATCCATTGACGAGCTCGCTGCGACCTTTAACTGGCGGCTTGTACTGCAAGCCCTTGCGCAAGAAGCCAGTCGCTACTCCAATTCCAAGCTGAATTTTAATCCCACAAAACATTCTTCTATCCATCTCGCTCAGGTTCAATCGATTAGCCCTGCCCAATGCAAGCATTTGTTCCTTAGAGTATTCTTCATTCTTTCTGGTGAACTTAACATAATCCAATTGATCATTATCCATTGTTGCTAGCGTGCCTTTCGATGATCTGTTTGTCTTGTTCCTGATGACCAAAGAGTCACGATTGTTGGAGAGCGATGAATTTCTTCCAACATCAATGATCATTTTGAGCGACTCCTTATCTGCGAGCCTCTCTCTAAGCTGTTGCTCATTAAGCTTCCGTCTAGGTGCATCAACAGTCAGCGATTTTTTAACATGAAAGGCGTCCTTTTCGAAGTATTTGATCTCGTCTTTTTGAAATGTGTAGCAATCAAATCCATACGGAATGTCCATAACTTCCGTCGAGCTAAGTGGGTGCCACAAAGCAACGGTCAAGAGTCTCTCCAAGAACTTCAAGTCCGACCATCCTTGTCCCGGTTCTCTAAGCTAGTTCTTTATGTTCCTGGCTAGGAAGAGTAATAAAAAGGTCTGGATCGAGTCGCGGAATGAATTATTGTTATCGTTTGCTTGCAGCCCATTTTCATGGCTAATTTTCAGCCCAACGATTGGACGCGAGCTCATTAGAAGGCAAACTATTCAAGTGCTAAGGATACATTGGAACTGTCTCGAATGGAGAGGGTTCTTGCAAGTCGTAGCATGACAACGGAAGTGTCAACTGGACAGCTCGCAGTGCTCTCGGTTGAGCCGACGAGATGCTCACTGAGTGCATAATTATTACCTGTGCTCTATCGATGCTCGAGCGTGGGAAGTCTCTTCGATTTGGCATCGTTTCAAGCCGATTGTTTTAGCCCCAAAGAGGCCAGCCTTCTCAGAGTGAGCACAAAGAACAAGCTTGGTCATTTCCGGCCATTGGTCGTTTTGAGTGGAGGAGAAAGAAGTGAGCGAGAAGAATGGAAGAGCAAAAAATGGGCCATCATGGAGATGATTGTAAATTTGCTATAGCCTGCAAGGAAGGAGCGCGAAGTTGTGCTTTGCGGTTCTAGTTTGAACGAGATTGTTAGGCAGCCAGAGAGAAATGGAGATGCAAATGGAGTGCTAAGAGACGAAGTTCAAAGGCGAATTATTTGCCTCCCTCATGGCACACAACAAAGGCGAATTTTATTGCCAATTGCGGATGGGAGTTGTTGAACCATCCGATTGTCTGATTGTTTGGCATATTTATGCGGCCATTTTGAATGTTTTTACGTCATTTGTGTGTATGACTAGTTAAAAGGGAGACGATGGCAGCAAAGCAACGGCTGGATGGAGTGAACCTTGCAGCAAGTTAGTGAACAGCTTGGAAGTTTTCGAGCTGGCTAACCCTTTGGAGAGCGGCGAGAGGAAGAAAAGAAGAAGTTATTTCTTTCCTTAGCCTGTGCACAATTAAGCCTTACAAACGAGCGACTCAATTGGCTTTATCTTTTGCAAACCCATTGGTTTCCTACAATTGAAACTCTCTGGCCAAATTCTCAAAAGGTTCTCGGCTTCCTTCCAGCTCCAAAGAGGAGAGCTACACCAACCAAAACCGCAACTATCACGCTAGATTAACGAGCACCTTTTCGTCCTGTTCTCCTCATTGCTCCCCACCACTAGCACCACCTCTTTTTCTCTCTCTCTCTCTCTCCCTTTCAGCTTTTTCACCCAAGCAATACAAACAGTCAAAACGCTACATTAGCCAATCATAATGGAACTGAGGCGCAGTTTGTTTGTGTGTCCCTTTGCGAGAGCTTTGGAAGCTAGTCTCTGTCGGATTGGGTGATACAACGGCGGCAAAAATAAATATAATCTCCCATGAGTCACGACCCAAACAAAGAGTCCAAAGCTCGTCGAATAGAGCGCGCCGAGAGGCGAGAGTTCTGGTTCGGTATCGAGAGGCAACCAGGACCAGACTGTAAACAGTTGCGCCAACTAACTAGTCAACTAACAGTTGACGACTCAATTTACTTTATTTCCTGCAGGCCTGACTTCAGGGAGACAGCAGCTCGAGCGACACGGTGCCTCTTCTTTTTGCCTCCACTCATTGTTCGACACTTCAAAAAGGTGCCAGTCCACCAAGATCCCGCTCGGGTTGATCCTATTTTGCGGCCGAGCCAGAGACAGAGAGAAAGGCAGTGAGAGCAGGAGAAAAATTGATCATGAAAATTGGGAAAACTACAAGAGTGAGATCAAGTAGCAATTTCGCGCCTTCTCTTCTACTGCTTTGCAACATTTCCCAAAGGGCGTCTGGTGCCCCCAAGTGGGTCGTGTAGCGGACGAGAGCAAATTCCATCCATGTACAGGAGCAGCCTCGGCGTCTTGCTGCACTATGTTTCTGCTCGTGATATCCTTGCGTGCACCTTAGGGCGGCCTTTGCGGCTTTTGCAGCCCACGCGAGCGAGGAAATTACCACCCGATCGTCATGGAGCAACTAATGAAATCTAATCAATTTCAGACAATTGATCTTGCCGCCTTCCAGAAACTTCTCTCCCGCCAGTTCTCATCTGAAGGGGACTACCAAACTTGGGTTGAGCTGTTGTGTGGATACAAGTCAGAGTGAGAAGGCGGCCGAGCGGCGGATGATAAGCTCCCGTTTCGCTTGGCGGCGGCCAATCGGAAGTGGCGCCGGGAGGAGCTGCATTCGTCTATAAAGAGGAGGAATTTTAAGATAAAGCATCTTGAAATTGAAGCCGCCCGTTTTGGAAGCAACAAGACGTGACGAGAATGACAAACAAGCAACAAACAACAATGCACAGGTCGGTCGGCTCGTTTGCCCCTTGTCCACATGGAGTCGAGCCCATGAAGCCGGACTAACAACAACAACAACAACAATCGGTCACGCCAGTTGCGTTTGGTGGGCGCGAAAGTGGCGCGCACACTTAGCTCTTCCTGCGTCCATTGGCAGGCAACTGGCAACTGGTTGCAGTTCCATTCGGCTCCTCGTCTGCTTGGCTATTGGCGGTTGCTCTTTCTGGCAAGCTTGGCGGCAAGATTGTCGCCCATTCCCAAAGGCGGCCCATTGTTGTGTGATGCGGATGGGCTGCAGCTGGCGGCCGGTTGCTTTCTTTGCCGACCGTCGAGTGGGCCGAGATTGTGTGTGCCCATTTTGGCTGGATTGTTTTGTGCAAACGAGTAACGGGCAGGAGCAAGCTGCAGGATTGACGGGCGGCATTGAGATGGAGATTGAGGAGGAGGAGGAGGAGGAGGAGGAGTAATATGACGGCAAATGACACGGCGGCCAGTGGGCTGCGATTTGGCTTTGGAGTGCGCGTGGTGGCGAGGAAAGCAACAATAAATCTGCTAGACTTTGTCAGTCTTGCCGCAGGACTCGGGCACCAGAAAAGGGGAAACGGAGGAGGAAGGAAGGAAGCATTGTGCTGGCATTGTGTTTGTTGTTGTTGTTGCTGCTGAATTTCTCCTCCTCCTTCTCCTTTCTCGCCCCTTTTCGATCGCCGCAGTCTGTGAACGCCGGTCGGCAGCGGTTCTGGTGGTGCCTGTTGATCTTGGGCCGGTGCGCAAGCAGAGAGCAACAGCCGCAACAACAACAGCAACAACCAAGCCGAGCTCACACGCCAAAACGAGATAGGGACACTTGAGCGATTGCGCGGGCGGGCGTGGCTTTGGACCGTGATTGGTTTGGAGTGTTGTTGGTGGCTTTGGGGCGAGCATTGTGTTGCGCCGGCCGCCCATTTCATCGTTGTGATTATCTGCGCTGGAGAGTTTGGCCGGTGAAGCTGCCAGTCAGCTTGGGGCGGACACAACAAGCCGGCGGAGAGCAAGAAACGAGGGGGAAAGAGCGCCAGCGGCCCGGCCAAGACTGAGAGTCAACAAGTGCGCTTAGGCCGCTTCCTTGGCGCCCAAAATACTCGCCGCTTCTATGGGATCTGCGCGCCGAGACGCTCGGCAAGGAGCCAGCACAGCCCGACTGGCTGCCTTGGCCATCGCTCAAACAACGGCCCTCAGTCACAACTCGGCCCGACTCCAGTCCGACGCCTCGTCTTCGCCGAAATTGCCAAAATCTCGACCTCAACCCCAACCAAAGAACTCGAACTCACTTTCTTGATACATTACCCGCCGACCAAAACAAGACACCAGTGAGGAACCAGCTCTCAAGCAACGGCAAACATCTCAGTTTCTGTCAAGTCTGAGGACCTCACCCTGAACTCTTTCCATCCTGAGGTGATCACACAAATAGTTGAGAAAAGAGTTTGACAAGTTCCTGAGTTTTTATCTAATCAACCACGCTCTTGGAGTACTGGCAAGAGGACACTTTCGCCGCCAGACCATAGCGGCCCCTTTTCGTGTATCACACTGAGTGATGGCGCCGGGCGGAAGAACATTGGCCGGCAGGAAGTGAATACTCACATAGACTTTTGCACGCGAATACAATCGCACTAGATCCTTTTAACCCTGAAAATAAAACACACAGAACATAGTGGAAAGATGTCGGACCGTGAAGGCGATAAGAAGAACGGCGACGATAGCAACAAGGACAACCAAGACAACAAAGATAAAAACAACAACACTAATGCCTCAAATAGCAATCAGCAGAGAAATAAGCACGATAACGCTCAATATCAAGCACTGTTCGATTCAATTCCTCAAACTGGACTCAAATGTGACGTATTGTTTGTGGTGATTAGAAACAGAATTCAAGAAGAACAAGAGTACGTGAAACGTCTGCGTGTTGTGTTCCAGTTCAATATATTGAAAAATCAACAACATGCAGCCACCTGGACCTGCGACACCAAGACCACGCTCGAGGGCGACATCTACAGATCCCTGCCCAAGGAGGGAATCAAGCCAGACTGCATTCTGACAGTCGACGATGACGATTGGCTGCGCATAATGGTGGGCAAATTGAATCCCCAACGCGCCTTCATGATGTCCAAGTTCAAGGTTAAAGGCAACATAATGCTCTTGCAGAAGTTGCACTCCATTTGGCACGAAATGCGCCGAGCTGGAAAGACACCCGAACTGGACCTCATCCAAGAGATCATGGTCAACGAGCCCCTGCTGGCTGGCC
>Ga0058701_10005811_pt1 | contig 10318 bp, 8 predicted proteins | sample AgamicOrMae_FD_97039 | JGI IMG/M metagenome (GOLD analysis project Ga0058701, IMG submission 97039) | Agave microbial communities from Guanajuato, Mexico - Or.Ma.e | ecosystem: Host-associated > Plants > Phyllosphere > Phylloplane/Leaf | place: Guanajuato, Mexico | collected 2012-06-04 | reverse complement strand
TTTCATGTTAATATGATTTTAGTAGCTTATTTAAGGATTTTCTGCGTTTTTTCCTCCTAAATATTAAAAAGAATTGTCAGATATGTCCGTTTTGAAATGGTATCGACTGATTGGAAAGTTTAGTCATGTGACTTACAGTGATGATGTAGCCTTGATTAGGTAAATGAATAAACCAATTGGTTTGATGTTCTTTGTTCGGAGCGTTGGTAGCTGTCTATATTGCCTAATTAGGTAGAAAAATGAAGGAGAACGGCTTGGTGGCCTATTCGAGCAAGATTACCTCCCAAATCCGTATTTTTGTTACACTTTGCAATAATGCGCGAAGTCAATCATGGCTACAACTATGAAATTGCAGACTGTTCCTTACGTCGTCCAAAGATACTAATCCTTGAGACCAGCCACGAATGTCTTATTATGTTCGGTATGCTGCCCTGAACTCATTACCGGTACTCAGTGTACGGAGGCAAAGGTTCACAAGTTGAGGGACAAGGCAGTTTTTATAATCTCAACTAAAGTCAAAAGGACGAACTATTTAAAAACACCTAGACCTTTTGTTTACAAAAATGCAGTTTCAATCACAGAGTGTAGAAATACAAGGTCTTCTAATTGACAATATTCTAAATTACCGTATTATATCTCCTGATTCACAAACTTTTCAAATCAAATGCGACTTTTCTTATTATATTTCATTGTGTTTATTCGATATGTCTAAAAATGTGACGATTAAAACCGTCCTAAAATACCCTACTTACTTAGGTAACAGTAAGTTGAAGTACTTGAAAGAACGTTATATGAGCACTATCCTCTAAAAAAAGTTTACGTGAAAAAAGAACCGTCGGCGAAAATACACGGTAAGAGCCTAGCGATGCCATACGGCATCAGCAGCGATTTTCCGGTTGAATAACACAGTTATCTGTCATATGAACTAGAACCCATAGCTTTGATTACTTAAATGCAAGTCCACAAATTACATTGGATCATGTAAACGAGACTTAGCACCCACAGTTAGTTCTCATGCAATGAGCGATTTACTTCCGTCGAATGGTCAGTTTTGAGTCAAAACGTAAGCGCAAAGTAAAGGAGCTAGAGAAGGAAAGAAATACAATTTGGACGAAAGGTCAAACCCCTAACAAATGCTAAAAAATCACGCGGTCAGCTCGATCGGACCATCAGGATAATGGATCCAGGAGGGGGGCATAGCGCGAGATCAGGTTAAACGGTGCCATACGGCACCGCTAGGTCATGGGTTAAGCACAAAATTAGAAAAAACTTCTGTTATGTATTGCTCCTTCTTCCTGATTGCTCTATCACGAAGGTCATAAACATTCTCCGCTTCTACTAAACAAAACGTAGCTACTTTAACAAAATCTATTTTGACCGGAAAGATGTATATTATACAATAATATATGGGAATAAGTGATTTTGTAAAATATTTTATTCAACTATATTTAAGATATTTTGTCATTATCTATTAATTCGTAACGAAAATCTTGTGTTACTCTCATTTTTTCCCCAACCATGATTTTCGATTTTATGGGAACATGACACTATTCCACACTAAAACCAGGGCTACGAGATATTCTCAATTATCTGAAAGAAAAAAGAAAAAAAAAATTGTCAACTGACTTTTAAAATAATTGCTGATCCTTTTTTCTTTCTTTTTTAAAAGGTATTTTTAGAACTAGAATCGTTGCCCTTTGGGAGCCATGGCCCTCAGAGCAATAGAAACCCTTTTCTTGAACAAAGCTTAGCCGTTCCTCGAAAAAAAAGCCGCATTTTAGACATACCAGTACCTTTATTAGCAGTTTCGCTATCATTCTGCACTGTTGTACTTACAATCTGTAGCGCGGCTTCACAACTTGCTGCTAGTTTGTGTAGCGCTGCTTCACAAACAACACTTAATCGCATTCTGTCAGAAACAAGTAAGCAAGCAAAATAGTCCCCTGCGGAGCATTGTACTCCTTTGTTAGCGCCTAATCACAATTTTTTTGACATTCCTTTAAAGTAAACTTTGTCGTGAGAGCTGCGGAGGTCTATCTGAAAGTCAAATGGCTACTCTTCATCTAATGTCATCACGCCATATTGAAACCCTTTCCTTGTCAGAAAAAAAAATATCCAGCATTTGAAAAGTAGATTTTGTTTTTAGAACAAGGCCGCGAGGTCAAAGCAATTCTCTCGTTAAACAACAGGTGCAAAGTTTGTCTAACGTGTTAGGAGCTCTAACGCTTCACCTTCTGAGCATTCGTCCACCTATAAAGTAAGGCGAAGGTTTTGTCACGACGACTTTCTTTTGTTGAGACTGACAATGAGACTACCGGCGACCATACGCACCGTTCGGATGCCAGTAAACATGGCCCACAATTGTAGAAGTACTCTAGTTTTTGAAAGTGGCCTTTTTTGAGGATATCCATAAATCAGCCACCAATCCATGTGCCCGCCACAACTAAACTTACTTAACCTTTGTAATCGTACCGCATAGCATTTATCCTAACCCGTAACGAACGCGCGTGGGATACATGAAATGCTATACAGGAATGCTTTTTTACGACTAGGACCGTTTGGGGATATCCCTAAACACATTGGGGACATCCCTGAACTATTAGGGGATATACCTTAATTTCATTACATCCTTAAATGGTTTAGGGATATCCTTAATTGATTAAGGGACATCCATTTAAAAAGTTCGAGGTATCCCCAAATAATTTAGAGACATTTACACTTGGGGAATTTTCCACCTGCTCCGCGACCCACCCTAGTTCAACTTTCCACATGAGGATTAACAACATTTAACCACGCGTAAGTTAATATGCAGTGAGTACATATTACTAACTGCATAACCCTGTTGAAGTTTTTCCGCAAAATACGGAAGAAAAAAAAAGAACGGCTTTATTTGCAAAATCATGCACTTTAGAATGATTCATAGCAGGTCACTGGATCAAAATATATTCCCGTTTTTGTAACACTGACTGAGTTTAGATTTTTTCCCAATTAGCCCAGAAATGACACGCTTTTGTCCGAGAGTTCTCCGGAAGGACGTTTCACGTTAATACTGTTCGCTAGAATCATGGGTTCAAATAGATACTGTTGAGTTTATTTCAGGAATACTTTAGGGCAAGGGAGCCAGATTTATTGTACACAGCCTTCGACGTCCGTTTATTACACCGGGTGAGTAAAATGTATTACGTGTTACCAATCCCGGGTTAAGAAACGGCTTGTGCGGTTACCGCGTATCTCATTGTAGTTACAAGGAATCGAAAGCGGTTTTGCTAGTTTATGTACTATCGCGGACAAAGAAACGGAACAATCACCAAGTTTCCTCTTTTTCTAACTCTCGTAACTTTTCAACCCGGTGAGGTATTGCCCCGAATTTTCGACTAAGTATAGATATACATCAAAAGAACAAGTGAGGAAAATTTGTTTCGTTTTACCTCACTTGATTAAAAAATTGTGCCAATTTTAAAATGAGCAAATCCAAGAGGTGTTCCGTTTCTTTTGTCCGCGATAGTACGAAAAAAGCGGGCGTAGCGGTAGGCCTACAGTTTGTTTAGAAAATAATAATGTTTCTATCGGGTCAAAATACCTACGCTTTCCTATGTTTGAAGCACAGATTAAACAGCTCCAGCTGCCCATCTAAGAATCAATCAATCGAAAAGAAAAAGTGGATGGCCTAGACTTTACGCAAACTTTGCTAAAAAAAAAGAAAGAAAAAGGAGTTTCTATAGGACCCTGTCAAAGAGAAAACTACGGTCATTCTCCATGATAATATGTTACTACGATTTTTGCGAAGAGGTGGATAAACATAGTGTGAAGGGCAAACATAGAGTGAAGTTAGGACGAAAGACAGAACGGTTAGTAAGATAAGCCCAGGTAAAATGATTGTTAGGTAAACAGAAGTTACTTGCTCGAAAGTAACAGATGTTACTTAGGTTGTTCCAATTAGGGCATACAAGATAAAGTGACATCACATTGTACGATAATGTAAAGCTAGATTACGTAAGCAATAAAGGTTAGCTTACAGTTAGCCTACCCCTACCATATAGTAGTTTGAGTAAAAGAGAAAATAAAGGTTACCTTAAGGATTGTCTTATTGTTCGATTGGATTAGGTAAACTTTGTTCTTAACTTACGTCAAGTTCCATACATGAGGTAAATTTGGTTACGCAGACTACGTAAAGTAAGATTCGGTTATTTGTGGCACCGTCAGACAGGTCAGATTACTTTGAATGAAAATAACGTAAAAAATAATCTGATTTTACTGCGATTAATTACGCGGCCGTTCCGCTGTATTATTCGCAAAATAAAAATCCGCCACCACTTTCCGCAGTCATCCGCCTTTTCTCAAGGAAGGTTTTAAATTGCGCAGATTCCGTATTATGGGCACCCGTTCGGCAAAAAATGCTCTAACAGATTCGTCCGTCGAATCCCGTTCCTCTCGAATGGTGATATTTGACAAAAGGCGTGAAATAATGCCTAATAGAGCGCGAACGCGAAGCTCCAACAAGTATATGAAACGCTTTCACCCAGGATGCACTGCAAGGTGCTGACGCCTCCCACCCCACCCGGCCCCACTCCACCCTCCTCTCCCCTCCCCGAAAAGGTGGTTCAATGTCGGGGCCAAACTCATCAATTTACGAGTACTTGCTCTTTTTACAGACATGCTTTCTGCGCGCGGAAGCTTCATTTCTGCCATACCTAAAAATTTGAAGATTAGCTGATTAATAATTCCTGTGTTCTACCAGCCGTGGCCAGATCGAACAGAGCCAGAAGCGAGGCACGAGGCATCAAACTAACTTCAGCGAGCCTATAATAATGTCTCCAATACTGTAGCAGTAATCTAGCTGTAATAATGTCTCCAATAACGCAATCAGGCCTAAAATTTGAACAAGGAAAGAATCAAGATGAACATGTTTTTGTCACTGCCATGGAAAGGCCCATTGCCAATGCAACACGACCAATGATCTCGATTGTACCAATGGGAGATTCAAAGTCTTATTCGGTCTTATTGCATGTGAATCTTGAGACCTTTTGTTTCGAGAAAAATGTTGGCAATAGCACTGAAATAAACTTAGCGAGCGGAGGGTCCTCCGTATTTAAGTACATTGGTGTAACCTACCAAAAATTCAAAAAGAAGAAATTTGCTAGGTTAACATGCGGTACGACTTTTGACCTCGTGTGCATATAGAAATAAATGTCATTTTTATTTGTGATCAATTCTAAACCCGCATTGTTTTAGAGGTCGCTGGTTTTATGTCAAACGAAAAAAAAAAAACATTCAGAGCAATAATTGCGAAATTTCGTAAGTTAGTCGGAACGACCTATTTAAAAAAAGCTAATGTTGATTTTAAACTTTTTAATGCGAAAAGTCACTTGAGAGCATTTGGCAGGGTAACTTATTTGGAGAGAGCGCTGTTGACCGAGTCCTTGTCTCTGCCGGATTTTTAAGCTGGACTACCAGAAAACCTGCTTCTGACCCGCAACCCGACCTTAAAAAGAAAAGAAGAAAGAAGTCGGCGCTCTCACAAGCTAAGATGCACAGACTTTGAAAATAAACAACGCAAGACGACTTTTGAGGGGAAAAAATGTGGAGAGTCACGAATCGTGCAGAACACAGATTATCTACTGGTGCTTTTCCCAGTCTGATTTGAAGTGTAAAAACTAGCCTATTTCCGAATCGGAAGATAATATGCTGTTTATTTTGATCGAATCGGCGCTCACCAATAGGATCTCATTTTTTTTTTTTTTGAAGATGACTCTGCAACAGAATTTAGAATAAGCCTATAAACTACTTGTTTGTCTATGGTTTACGCGAAACAGTACAGGGGCAAGTTACAAGACCGTGAGGAATTTTTGAACGCAACCCCCTCAACTTGGGTGCCGAGCGTGTGGCGTACTACGGGCTGAAAAGGCTGGTATTCAATCTGTATCAAGCAACAATGCATGACTCTCGCGTTGCGCGGGCGGAATTGTCATCTCACAGAAAATTCTCGGGGGCTCTTTACTCACTCGTCATCGGCGAGACTTCAACGCACGTTTAGATCACCACAAATTACCTAAGTGTTTTATAGGGGTTTCGTATTTACGCGAGGGACACGCGTGTGGAACATTATTATGTAATTGAGGTGGGGAACTGAAAAATACATTAGATCCTGCGTCAAACTCTCCCCCTTTTATGAAAAAAATGCGCGATTGTCAATGGTTTCAATGTTTTCCTAAAAATAAAAGCGACTGGCAAAACTCAAATATTAATAACTACAACTCAATATTACACATTTTTGAGACGCAGTGCGGCATTACGTCTGCAGTCGTGAAAGTGAATTGGCAAACAATTGTTGTCACGGCACCCAGGGTAGGCAGGGTTGAGGTTTCGCGCCGCCCGGCCATGCCCCGATAACGCAACCTTGAACGGCGGGACCCATCGGGACCTTGTCCCTGACCCAGAGCCGGCCGGCGGCGGCGCGGTCAGTAAGTGCGTGGCCGCCGATATGCGTGGCGCTGGAGCAACGCCAGCCAGGAAACCTGTCTCTCCAAGTTTGAAGTTATGTGCCGTTATTTGGCATCGTGGCTCTCCTCGGGGCTCGTCTCCACAGGCATTTTAGGAGGAATGCCCACTTTTCACAAAAAAAGAAAAGGAAAGGTGATTTGGGACATAGGCACGTGCAAAAAATACAGGGTTAACAGGGGCAGCAACGGCGTTTGATACAGCATACAGATATTATCAATTTCAACAGACATTGCCAACTTTTCAGTAGTCATTGCTAACGTTATTTGTGTCTGTTAGCGAGTTCGCAATGGCTACTTTGTAAGCAGACACGATTGTGTCAGTTTATTGCAGACTAGCCCTTGCTAGCGGATAGCTAACGTTAGCAAATGGCTGCTGAAAAGTTAGGAATCGTTGAAATCAAAAGTACCGGCATGACCTGACGCGAGTGCCTCTGGTTCCATCCTTCTTTTTTTTTGCGTGCGCCTTATCAACAAGAGGATCTCCATAAGAAACCAAGTAAGGAGGCAATGACCGAATGCCTCCCCCCTAAAGATTGACATATTTATGTCTCACAAAATTTATTTTGAATTGACCTAATACAGAATTACAAGAAGTGTCTGCAATAGGCTGTTTTTATGCCCTAATAATATTAATACTCGAATTCTCAATAAAAAATCAAAAATTTTAACTATTGCAAAAGTTTTTTTTTTGTGTGTTTTTCAACAATTATCGTTGAGGAAGTTTCTCTTTTATTTGTATTTATTTTTTGTTCGGAATCAAGAGACCAACAGTTTTTTTTAACTTTTTTCTTTTTTTCAGTATAATTTTCAGGTGGAATAATTACAGACTTTATCTTTAGAAATTGTTTTTAAAACTATATTCATTTTCATGTAAAGTTTTGACATTATTTTGTCACGCAATGCATTTTTAGGTGGAGAGAAAATTTCTCCTCTGGAACAATTGGTTTGCCATCCAGCTTCTTTTAGGCTTCCATCGGCTGAAGCCTCTTTTACGCGAATATTGATTGCCGATCCGCTGCAAAGTACCGTATGCTAAAGTTCAGCTATGAATGAGTACAAGTGTGTCGCTTTCCTTAACACTAAACAAATCATAGTGAATGTCAGTTCGTTGGCGATTGCCACTGTATCACATTCGGGACCGGAACACGGCACGTTGTGCCCTTTTTGTAAGAGTGGGCATGGCATCTTACCTTCCGCCAGCCACCATCCCCTTCCTCTGGAGGTGGCAGACAAAGACAGGGAAACTTGGCTGAAGAACATAATATGCCCAACATTTGTTCAATTCACTGTAGACATTGGGGGGGGGGGAAGAACACTTTGAGTGTGCGAATAAATGTTTATGGAAATTCTTACAATAAATGTAATGATAGGTAGGTCACCCGTAAACAAGAACACATGAGAGAGTCCTTCGCTGGACGTCGGTTGCACTCCAAGAAGGGTGAGACGGAGATAGAATGTCGGAAGAGGAGGGTGTTACGAAGTAACCCAATTGGGGTCGACGTGATTTTTGGATGCCCCATAGGTCGTGTCAGCAAGGACCTATTATTTGGGGTATGATACGTTAGCGCGAAGTGGGTAGGGTTAAATTAGAATCGGCTGGGTTAGTTTGAGTTACAGTTTAAATAATTTAGGGTAGGTTAGAATGGGTTGGGTTCAGGACACACTAGGTTAACTGAAAGGTTAAGCGATAAAGTGGGAGGTAAGATTAAATTGATGCAAGGTGGGAAAGCTTATATTACGTTAGGTAGCGTCAAGTTTGGTTTAGTGTAATGGATATAGAACCGGCTCGGATGACGGTTAAGTTTGATGAGTTACATTGAAGTAAGGTCAATATTGGATTGGCTAGGTTAAGGAAGGTTAGGTTAGGATACGACACGTTAGGTTAGAGAGGGTTTGATAAGAGAGTATAGTATATGAAGGATAGTAGGCTTTGGTTAAGTAAGATAAAGTTAAGAAAGAAGGCTGATTTCGAGAACCTCCATGGTCGGAGGACGAGTGATTCCTGAACCTAAACAGATAACCTAAAAGAGAGACTGCGATGCTCGCTTGTCTCACTGGATATGTCGTTCGACCACTTTGTAAAGGAAAGCGATTTTCGAATAGCAGACATTTTAGAAGGGACAGATTTGGGGTATCACGGATATAAACATTCCAAGGAAAGTTGTTTCGAATGGAGAACAGAGAAACCGCCTTAAATACGTCGCTTCTTCCTCATAGCTTTCAAGGCCGTGACCGAGCAATCAACGCGGACGACCTCCGAGGCAGGCGCCGCCCGATATTTAACCGGCGGGCCAGGCAGCTCGCGTATCAGGTGCATTTGCCGGACATTGCACGGTGAAGGAAGGTTAGCCCAACACAGTAAAAACGGAACAACTGTTCTAGAGGGGTCTCGTCTGTTTCGGCTGTGAGAATAAAACGGGGGTTGTACATTTGTTAATAATTTTTCAAGGCAGACCTTGCTTAGAAACATTATTCAAAAGGTCTCGGTGAGAGCAAAAAATCGGCAAAAGTGCAGTAGGCCCACTTGTAAAAAAAAACCCGGCCAGCCCGAAATTCCAATAGGATTTCCGATCAGAAATTTTGATTTAAAAAAACGATAGGATCCGATCGGAAAGTGAACAAAAATCCAACGGGAAATCCGATCGGATATAAAATTCAATCAGAAAGTTGATCGGAAATTTTACCGGAAATAAGATCCGATCGGATTTCCGATGGGGAATCCGATAGTCGATTCCGATCGGAAATGAATTCCGCTCGGAAATTTCTATCGTATTCTATCGTTATCCTATCGGAATTCTGGGCTGGGAAAAGGTTAAAAGAATTAGAACACATTCCTTTTTTTTCGTGTAAAGCTTCGTGTTTCATTAAGCAAAAGTACGAAAGGGTACAAGAAAACAATAAAATTAAAAAAAAGAAGACTTAAGTAGCTTTGCTTATCTCATTACATTTTACACGGATTGTTTAATATCTTTAGTCTTCATTTATCGTATGTTCCATGTATTTTCAAGTTAAACTCTTGTGTAGTTTGATATATCCTTCTCGTTCCGTTTGAGCATCATTATGAAAACTGCCCTGAAAAGTGGGGGGGCAAAAGATAATATTTGCTCCCCCCAGAAAAAAGGGCAAATGCCCACCTTGTCCCCCCCCTATCCGGCGCCTGCAATAAGCTTGTCGTTAAAGGGTGAATGTAGCTCGTATTATGCGGACAGTTCAGGGAGCACACCGTGGACATGCCGTGTAACCGGCTACAATGGGGGCTTTTGGAAGTGATTGCGGGAATCCACTGTTGCCCGGGGCTATAGGCCTAGAGTTCAAAATCCAAATTAAATTGGCGCTCATTGCTCGAGAAACCATAAAGCATCGTTTTTCTCCGCTGTCTTCTCCGTGACTGTGATTGTGAGTTATTTTCTGCTTCATCCACTGCGGAACGCTGCCCTGTTTCATCTCGGTAGATGCTGGCCTCTCAGTAGTATAAGTTTCTCTGATGGAACGCGATCCCTCGTGAAAGTGTTACGCATTAGTTTAAAATTGATAAGTTTTAACAAACTGAACGCACGCAGCATTAATTTAACTATTTTTTTGGGGGGGAGAAATAAAATAGGCTCTTCCAAATAAAAGAGGATACCATGACAGGGTGATTAAACTAATCACCCATCGGCGAAAATACATGGAGACTTGAACGCACGTAATGCATTTTAAATGGGAGGTGACTTAACGCACGGAACCCAACCCAATACATTTTACATGGGGCTGGTGGGCGAACAGCAACTTTTGTTTAAAAAAAAAAAGTTTTATGGTGGAGCCGGAAACTAGTAAGT
>Ga0058701_10005810_pt1 | contig 10318 bp, 6 predicted proteins | sample AgamicOrMae_FD_97039 | JGI IMG/M metagenome (GOLD analysis project Ga0058701, IMG submission 97039) | Agave microbial communities from Guanajuato, Mexico - Or.Ma.e | ecosystem: Host-associated > Plants > Phyllosphere > Phylloplane/Leaf | place: Guanajuato, Mexico | collected 2012-06-04 | reverse complement strand
TCCATGTGGACACAAGTCCATGTGGACACAAGTCCATGCGGGCACAAGTCCATGTGGACACAAGTCTATGCGGGCACAAGTCCATGTGGACGCAAGTCCATGCGGGCACAAGTTCATGTGGACACAAGTCTATGCGGGCACAAGTCCATGTGGACGCAAGTCCATGCGGGCACAAGTCCATGTGGACACAAGTCCATGTGGACACAAGCTCATGTGGAAACTAGTCCATATGTGGGCACAGGTCTATGTGGACATGCACCGGGTCCGTCAGAGTGCAGCTCTTGGGGGTAGTGGTCAAGCCACGGGTTCATCCGGGTTCATACGATAGGGGTATAATGGGACAGGAGTCCATCGGTGCAGGGGTAAGCCTAAACAGCGGATATAAAATAAACCACGGATAGGAGTAAACCACAAAGCCAGCAGAATCTTTCATATTTTCGATTTTTTCGTTGCATTTTTCATTTGTTCACGATTGCTTATCAAAATATACGTACGCTTTTCTTTATTTTTGATTTCTTTGTCGGGCAAATAATAAAAACCACAAATATTGCCCTCGAGAATCCCTTTCAAACAATATAACACAACCACTATCAGCTAATAAAGCTTTAATAAAAAAAAAAACATTTAATTGATGTCATGGAGAAAGAAAAGTTGAAAGCTGCAAGACTCGAGTATCGAAACCAGCTTGAATAGCCGAAAAACAGCCCCATTATAGCCGGAACTCAGCCCGTGAGTGCGACAAGGAGAGGCGAGGCGCTCCGAAAGGCAGGCGTGAGCGAGAAAGTTTTATTCGAGCTCGTCATAAACCGCGGGAGCAATCTCTTCAGCCCTTTTCGTGTTATGATTTGATGGCGTCTTCGATTTATCGCTGTCAAGTGGTGGGGGAGGTGGAGGCGGGGAGGGGGAAGCAGCCCCTCTGCTCCGAGTGGAGGGGTGGGGAGGGGTGGGGGTAGGCGAATCGCCTCTCCTCTCTCTGCTTTCGGAATTCTCATTATCGGACCTGTATTCCTTGCGAGCTAATTTACGGATCTCCCCTTCGCCTCCGAAGTGGCGTGAAGCGGCGGGAGATGACAGCTCGGCGCAATGACAAGTCATTCAAGATCTTCAACAAGCATGCATTCACAAAAAAGCGAACAAGGATTTTTATAGATTCTCCTCCGGCGGACGATGGTTCTTAACAAAGAAGTAAAAGGAAGCAACTCCCTTTAATTAGGGCACTTTGTGTTCACGCACATCAGTTTACGTTTAAGCGATGAGGAATGGTGTAGAAGGCGTGGCTAAGCTGTTAGGTGAGGCCAAGTTAACCCACTACCGCCCAGCAATGCCGTTCGGAAACAGAAAAAAAAGACTATTTTAGAAGATCTTTTCAGTCCAGGATTGTCACAATTCATAAAATATTACCCCTCTGGAAACCTAAAATTTAATAGTTTAGGCATTTCCCAAAGCTTAAAATTGCGTGATATAGTGGAAAAAAATCCTTCCAATTTCTTTTAAGCTGAATTTCACCCCAAATAATTTGGGCTGTTAAGGGTTTAGCGGGATGAGAATGATCGAGTCAAGGATACGTTTAGGTTAGGCCGTAAAGGTTACTTGAGGTGGTTTGGAATCACTGAGGAAAATTTCGGTGTCATTGGCCAACATGCAAATTAGGCGCGTAGTTTAATTGCAATGTATTTTGATAGAGAATCTAGCGAAATAAAATTATCGGCTCTCCGAGAAAAGATTCGTCGGGGTTTGTGCATCTTCCGAAAATTGAGTTGTTGGCAAAATGAGGGGCGCAATTAAAGGAAACAGCGAAACAGTTTCACGTGCTAAACAATCGCAGCCTGAGTGGAGATTCGATCCGTGACGAATGCTTCCTCGTTCCCTCCCACCTGCCGTCCCCCCCTCCGCCCCCCTCTCATCTCCCTTCGAAACAGATCCATCGCCTCCCTTTTTGTCTCATTTAAATTCATCTACAGCACCGATCCCAGTGCTGACTCACTCCATCATCTTAGGTCGGCATTGTTCGAGTCTTCTCTTTCCGAGCATCATGTCAAAGCATATTAGAGGGGGAGATACAAGGGTAGAGAAGAGAAGACGCCGAATCGTCGGAAAATAAAGATGATGGGGGAATGACAAGCGAAAAGTAGCGGGGCCGTGCGAGTTAGTCGAATGGGCGGCCGAATAAACGGTTCAGCAGGACGACTTGACGGATGGAAAGTCAGCCAGGAGGGAGGGTTAAAAGGACGCTCCACTGACGAATGGTCGAGGCGGTCAGACACTATGGTATCATTTCGAGTCAAATGGGACCGTCGAATTCGCAGCTATACGTTTAGTCAAATGGGTGTACCCAAAAAAAGTAGGAGGTGGGGAAAAGTAACTCAATTTCGAGTCGAATGGGAAAAGGTCGAACCTACGTGGTTGTGAAAGATGGTTGAGTCAACTGCCGCAGACACGATTGGTCGAATGGGTATTGTTGAGCTTCATTTCTGGGAATAATTCGGCTGCCAAGCGGTGGTTGACAAATCACAGTCACATGGATACTCAAGAGTAAATTTCGAGCTCCTAAACGGTTTTGGGAACGAAAACTGAATGGCCGAATGGCTACTCAATGGTTTAAGAAATAGTGATTTGGTCATTAACCCACTACCGTCCAGCGATGCCGTTCGGAAACATAAAAATGTATTTTAGAGGATCTTTTCAGTTCAGCATTGTCACAATTTAAAAACGTATCACCCCTATGGAAACCCGAAATCTAATAATTAAGGCATTTTCCAAAGCTTAAAAAATTGCGTATTTTAGTGGAAAAAATCCTTCCAATTTCTCTTAAGCTAAATTTCACTCCAGATACTTCGGGCTGTTATGGGTTTATTGCGGGATTTGCCTGGGCGAATTATTAGCATTCGAGGAGACATGAGGGAGGAGTAGTCAAATGGTCAAAACAGACTTTAATGCGACGGAAAATTAAAATCCCACAAGAATTAAACGAGAGTGTCTTATCTGTAGAATGTCATAATGAAAATACTAACAATGCGAATGAATGTCAGGCATCGCGAGGGGATGACAAAGGCGGCCTCCCCTCCAGCCTCTTCGCTTTCCCCGCGACACCTTAACGTCCCAGTCAAATTAAAAGCCGCTCCTCGTAGTTTTTTTGGCGGGTAAGAAAAGTGATTTGTCGATTGGGCTGGGCAACCCCGAGTAGCGGTGCGGCGGCGTCACTTGGTCATAGAGTAAACATGATTAAACAGACAGGTCGAGGCGATCAATGCTTGCGTCTATGGTAGACGACTGCATCACGGACTAGTCAAAATACGATACTGAAAAAGCGGACGCGATGTGGCTGCTACCACTAGTTTATTCACTGGGGTGATTTCGGTTTGCATCAAGATATCGACAGTTCCGGTGATTGTAGTTCAAGCACACGGCAAGGTGTCTAAATCAAGTCTAAATCCTCAGTTTTACATAAACCGACTAGAATCATTAAGACTGATGTATCAGATATAAAACTTGGCCGGTTGGCCAAGTTTAATATCTGATAATCCCTCACTAAAGAGTCCCCATCTTGTTGAAACATACTCTGAGTGTTGAAACCCACAACCCAACAACCACATGGTGCTCTTGGAATGTTTGCTAGTTCTACCTCTTAAATTGTATCCCACCTAACGGTTCAACCTTTCCTTATATTGAGTGGTAACGACGTAAAGCCACGTATATTGACCGTGGTTAGGTTAACCTAGGTTGAGTCAACCTATGGTGCATGAACTTAAAGTTAACCGCGGTTGATTTAAATTTAAGTTACCTTAACCTAGGTTTAGTTGGTCTAATTTTAACATGGTTAAGTTAACCACGGGAAAGTCAACCTAAAGTTAACCTCGGTTTAGTTTATCAAGTAACCTCAACTTGACCTTGGTTAAGTTAACCTTTTTTTCAGTTTACCTAAGTTCAAGCAACCTAAAATTAACCTTGGTTAAGTTACCTAGGTTCAGTTAATATAAGTTCTACTAACCTCAAGTTACCCTTGGCTAAGTTAACCTTAATTCAGTTTTCATAAGTTCAAGCAATCTAAAATTAAGCCCAGTTTAGTTAACCTAGGTTTAGTTAACCTAATAGAGGTTAGATGCCACGTGCTTCGCTTTGTTACCAATCCGCTCGAATCGGCGTCAAAAGGCGGACCACGAGAAGGATAAGAAACTGCAACATGTTCACTTCCCGCTGCCAACAAGACACCAATCAGCGCAATGAAATGCTCAACATTTTAATCTCAATAAAAGCGATTTCACATCCCTTTAAAGCAGCGATGTTTTATAGATGTCTAATCGAGGTGGAGTCGCGCACCGCTGGCGAGACAATGGCATAGGGGCGCTAGCGCTCGCCACCGCACCAAAACATTGCAGCTTCCAACAATTGATTTGATTGGGGGCTGATGCTATTTTGCGGGGCAGCCGGCTAACCTGTTGGGCCGGCCGCGCGTCCTCGTCGCCGGGCCAGCGGCGGCGGCGGGGGCCACTGCTGTCATGTGCTGCCAATTGCAGATTCACGGCGGCTGTCCCGGGGCCATCATTAATGCTCTCCCCCCCCCCCGCCCCTCCCAGCGACCGCTCTCTAGTCGCAGTATGGAGAAAGGACGGTACTCAAATCGATTGCAGCGCCAAGTCATTGCGGCGGTTTTCATGACTAACGTCTCGTTTGGAATTGGCGCGCAAGTGTTTTGATGAACGTGCGAAGTTCAACGATTATCTACCGACTGCGAATTGGTCATTTTTCAGCCACGCTTACTGCATTCCAAAACTGTACATATTCCTGGTGCAGTTTCTCTCTTCCCAGTTTCTGAATCTCACCTTATATCTTATACCGCCACCCTCTTAAATCCCTTAACAGCCCAAAGAATTTGGAGAGTTTAGCTCACGAGAAATTCGAAGGATTTCTCACATTAAATTACGAAATTTCAAGCTTTAGAAAATGCATAAATTATTAAATTTTAGGTTTCCATAGGGGTGATATTTTTTAAATTGTGACAATACTGAACTAAAAAGATCCTCTAAAATAAATTTTTCTGCTTCCGAACGGCATCGCTGGGCGGTATAGGGATAATTGCTACCTGATTAAAAATCGAGTTCCACCGAATTCTAAACCTGCTTACACTGGCATGTAACAATTTAGTCCACGGTAACGCACTCGGTAGTTGCCATTTTGTCTTGTGAAACTTTGTTTTTCATCAAGAATTGTGTTCATATCTTACAAAAATTATGTTCTATTTTTGTATGTGACAGAACATATCAAAAGTAGCAAGCACAATAAAAAAAAATCTTTTGTAATCAACTTTGAACGAAAACATTTATATCATAGCTTAAGGTAAGCTAATTTCAACCTAACTGCGAAAAAACTTGAAAACGCTCTTGGAACGAAAAAAAAAAGGTTCGAAAAATCCGATTAATTGCTAATAATTGCCCTTTTCCAGCGGTTGCAGGAATTGCTGAATTTCCTGCGTTATCCGGAAATCTTCCTTATTTTCTTTACTTCCCTGCTTCATACAATTTGCCCTCCCTGATTAAAAACAACCCTTTGTTTTTATTTTTGTCTCCATTTTATCTGGTTCTTCTTTTATTCTCCACTTTACGTCCCGTCCCTCTTTTTGTTAAAATGTTGACGCTAGGTAACCATTCGCAAAATCACCACTAAAAGACGGTGATCAAATGTAGCATATATATACATACATACATATCTTTAGTACTAATAGCTACTAATAGCTAAAGGTTTGTTGGCGGCTTGTTGTTTTCGATTTAAGGGGTCTTTCAACTTGAAAAATCGCTTCCAACGGTTGAAATTTGACCAAGTAACATCCCAAACTGACATCCGAGATACAGCGCCTGATTCACGAATTTTTAACTTTCGCAAAATCAGCAAAATCCGCACGCATTTCTCAGAGAATTTCCAACGGAACTCCATTCCCCGCATTTGTTTTTGCAATACAATAAAAAACTGTGTGAGTCGAGGGAGCTGCGCTCAGACTAATCCGTTGCGGAAATTCCCGCCACTTTCACTTTCATATTGGTCGCACTTTTCATCTCTGTATTTACAACCATTGACCTTTTGTTACTTTTATGAAGACATTAACGTAAAACACAAAAACAGTTCAGGTTAGGTATGGTGAGCCTATATGGGCTACCCCACTGATGAACCTAGGCTAGGATAACGCGATTAAGGTTAACCTGGGTTTGTTTATCCTTACGTTTGGCGACTTGTTCGGTTAACAAACGTAAAGAGGCTAAGTTAAGTTAACCCACTACCGCCCAGCGATGCCGTTCGGAAACAGAAACATTTATTTTAGAGAATCTTTCCAGCCCAGTATTGTCACACTTTAAAAAATATCAGCCTCCCGGAAACCTAAAATTTAATAATTTAGGCATTTTTAAACTTAAAATTGCCTATTTGAATGGGAAAAATCCTTATACAATTTCTCTTAAGCTAAATTTCACTCCAAATACTTTTGAGCTGTTATGGGTTTAGTTGATTTTTTTCCTGTATCTGAATTTAAGATTCCCTTTATACAGTAACATACAGTTTTTCTATTATATTTAATAATCGAACACTATGCGATTGTAAAGCCATGCTGCTTATACGGAAAGAATAAAACTTTGACCTCAAGACAGGAAAATGGCCTCCTGTTAATCTAATCGAAGTTTGGAAAGACTGTTTCGGAGATGTCCTGGATTCTCTTTTAGTCGTGGCTTCGATTCAAATAAAGTGATAACTTGAGTAAATGATATAATGCTCCATAAAACAAGAGCCTTTAGCACCAATTTTACGATAAAACGTCCAGTTTCTTATCGAGCGTCGTAAGCAGGCCTCCGGGCTGGTGCGGGCACATGCGGGCTCATGCGGGCACGGTCGATTAGGCCTTGCTGCCCGTCCCGATGCCTTCCGGCCCGTTATGCTCCGGTTGCCCGGAACACTTCTTATGGTAAAGTTGCCCCTTAACGGCTTTATAACCGATACTTTCATAAAAAGCCCGTTTAATTGGTTCCTTTTAAAAAAGCCTAAAAAGTGGCCGTATTCTTGAGGGAAGAGGTACTCAATGTCGCTTTTGGAAAGTAATGACTTGATGGGAAACGTATATGGTAATTTAAACCATTTTAAATGCATTTTTTTCGAAGTGATTTTTGCTATTTTGAGCGCGATTTCTGTAAAAGATAAAGAAAGAAATCTAGCAAACGAATGGTGATCAATAAAGATGAAACGAGAACAAAATTGGATTCACAAAGTCAAAATCGAAGGAAAGTTTTAATTCTTGATAAATTCTGAATACTGACAAAGTTACATCAAAGTTAATCTAGACTGAGTTTAAATTATGAGACATGAGATCAGTTGAGGTTAGCTCAGTTTAGGACAAAGCAGTTAGGGTCCAGGCGTACGATTCAGGTTTTGAGTGTCGTGAGTGAATTGCTGCAGCTCGCTGTCGTGGAGTTAAAATCGCGCTTAGAATTTAATCACAAGTCACGAGGAGCGAAAACTAACTCATCTGCAGCGTTATGAAAGGTTATGCTCCCTTGGAGGCAAACACTAAATTTGAATCAGTGAGAGTCTGCGATTCAGTGAAAATTCACTGAATTTCAGTCTAGATATCACCAATTAAAAAATTCAGTGGAGCTAAATGGACTGAAATGCAGTGAATTTTCATCGAATCACAGAGGCTCTCACTGATTTAAATTTATAGTGAGCGTTTGGTTAGGTTATATTTGGTAAAGTTAGGTATGTTTGCTCGGAGGTTTCGTTAAAAGTCAGGTTTAGATTGGGTATGTAAGATCCCGTTCACTCGCAGAAATGTTTTCTGGCGCCAAGAAAATGTTTTCTTGATATTATGACAATTGAATAAATATGTTGTTGCAAGAAAAAAAAACTTGCGTCAAGAAAGAAAAGTTGGCTTCTCACTATATCAAGAAAATATTTTCTGGGCATCAGAATTACGTTTTCTTTGAACAAGAATTTTTTTATGTCTGTAAGAATCAATACCTTGTCGCAAGAAAAAAAATCTTGTGCAAAGAAAACGTAATCTGATGCCAATACAATGTTTTCTTGTCATCAGAAATCATTCCTGTGGGAGTTCGTTCTGAATGGGTTAGGTTTATTTCGGTAAGGTTAAGAGGCATATTTCTGTGGAAAATGTCGAATCTCTTGAACTCCAGTTACTTTGTGGCACGAAGTTGGAGCTATCGACCTGCTGTGACCCCTCACACACCTGCGGAGTTTCGAACGCGATAGATGAGTTCAAATTTTGCGTTGGAAGTTAAAAGGCGCGAAATCAGCGTCCGGGTACGCGGAATGGGGCCGCGCTTCGCGGAAAATCAAGCCGATTTGTGATTTTTCCGATTTCTTTCCAAGCGTTTCGCGTCAGGACAGACGAGCCTTGTCTCTTCGTTTCTGCGGGGGTGTGTTGCTTGCCAATTTTGCAGAGAATAGTGGCGAAACATTTGCTGACTGAGTCAAAAGAGACGTCAGCCACTAACAAGAGTAGCCTCACAGGGAGAGAGGCGCGACAACTTATTCCCGTTCGCTGATTGGTGGTACACATGAAACAAATGACACTGATTGGCCGGGGGCAAGGGATACATCCCTGTGAGACTCTCGACGTAAAAGATGCTTATTTAGGCTTCTCATAGTCCTTTTGCCAGCTTCAACTAACAAAGAGCTTAAGCCAGATACTGATCTTTCTTTATCCATAACAACCTCAAGTACTTAAAAAGAAAAGCTTAAGCGAAATTGGAAGGATTTCTTCCATTCAAATACGAAATTTTAAGCTTTGATAAATGCCTGAATTATTGAATTTCAAGTTTCCAGAGGGCTGATATTTTTTAAAATGTGACAATACTGAACTTAAAGGATCGTCTAAAATAGATTTTTCTGTTTACGAACGGCATCGCTGGGCGGTAGTGGATTGTAAAAGGCAGATAAAAATTGGTGCAACATAAAGAGGGGTAAATGTGCGTGGGTTATAAGATTAGTTTGATGAAATGTCTGCACAAACTGGGGCGCATACGAAACTCGAAAAGTCGTTTCAAAATAACTGACATTAGGCTTTTGGTGACAGTCTGACCTAGAGCAATGTTTGTGTTGTTTGGTGAGCAAGTAGTTTAGGCTCCTTCTTACTCTCCTTCGAGCAGAGCACCTCCTCCAAAATTTTCATACTTCTTTGTTTCTAACGATTCAAAACTCTAAATGCCTCAGCTGACTGAGTTCTTTCCCAGGAGAGCAGATAAAACTTTCAAACGACGCACTAGCTGAATTCCATTAAAAAACGGAATTTGATAATAAATAATAGCACATATTTAATGAATGGGAAACTCACCGCAAGTGTGGAGTTAACTTGTTGATTTTTGGAACCGGTTTCTGACAGAACCTTACGCCGCATTACCTAAAAAATAATAATAATAATAATTCTTATTCCAAATTTTTGAAATTTAAATTAGAGTAGATACGATTGGATTTTTATTACCAAGGTACATTGGGCTGGGCTATATTACAATTTATTAGAATAGGTTAGAAAGTAAGTTTGGTTGAGGCAATTTAAGGTGGATTTTTGATTGAACTATAAACTTTGAAATATTGCATATTGTCTATCTATGTAAGTTCCTCCTTTGCTCTGCCAAGTCTATAAAAGCATTGCAGGAGGCCAATTACCCTAACAGTCGGCAAGTCTGATGCGACTTACTTCTCGGTACCTTTTGAGTCCCAGTGTGCGGTTCATAGCCCCAACACGCGCATTTTTGCTCAATCTCTACGTATACTCTAAACTTTAATCAGTGGAAATCTGCTGATTCTCAGTTTATATCCATTACTTTTCAACCAAACCCGTGCCACTATAGTGAATCAGGTTTGACTTTGACTGAGAATGAGTAGATTTCAGTAGATTTCTACTGATTCGTCTTTAGAGTGTACATCAATTACTTTAAGCAACAATATTACCTATAAACTTGACCTAAATTAGAAAATTCATCAAGATCAACATTTTCAAAATTTTAAGGCTGTTTTTTGCTAATTTTTTAAAATTAAAATGCCAAAAATTAGGTACCTAAGCTCAAATCTATTAAAGAAATTTCTTAAAAATGAGTTTAAAATAGTGTAATTAGGGTGTGGTGATTCCTGTACGTACAATGATCGTTACAACGCAGAGTAACCGCGCTGTAATCCCATAAATAGTTTGTTACTTTGTTAAACAGCATGACCGGATGCTTTCAAAAGAGATTTACGGTCGTGCCCCCAACTCCCCCCCCCCCCCCCCCCACACACCCCCCCAACCCCAAAACAAAAAAAAAAAGCCTGAATAACGCCACTATAAGCG
>Ga0058701_10005809_pt1 | contig 10319 bp, 9 predicted proteins | sample AgamicOrMae_FD_97039 | JGI IMG/M metagenome (GOLD analysis project Ga0058701, IMG submission 97039) | Agave microbial communities from Guanajuato, Mexico - Or.Ma.e | ecosystem: Host-associated > Plants > Phyllosphere > Phylloplane/Leaf | place: Guanajuato, Mexico | collected 2012-06-04 | reverse complement strand
TTTTTGAGGCCTTGAAGATCAATGAAGCAAGTAGTAGAGGCCAAAAAAGTCTCACCATGACCAACCCATGCCAAATACCGTGGTCTCGGGCACAGCATCAAGTAGCAACGAAGGAGAAACGAAAACCGCAACAGCCAGTCGCAACCATGGGTAGGGCGTGGTGCCTGCCACGAGTAGTGGTGGTTGCCACAACTTGAACGTGGCAGCCCCCCTTTCCTTGACTTGCTCGTTTTTCTTCGCGGCTTTTTGGATCCCACACGATTTCGGTCGTTATGTGCTTTTATTTTATCCTTAAAGGCTCAGTTGTGGTTGCAACAGAAGGGGACCTCCACCATAGTCATCATCAAAATACCTTCAAAAACTCCATTGTTATCATCACTTGAGAGATTTGGAAGAAGGAGAAAGAAGATTTAATGCAGTTCTAAAGGCTTGGAGATGAATCGAGAGACCATCACTCGGCATTTTGACTAAGTTTTTTTTTTCTCTTTTCCTTCAAATCCTCTATTGTTAATTTAGACTAAGAATTGTAGAGATGTTTTCTTTATTAATTTCGATTATATGTGAGTAGATTTTCTTAATCTAGGGGTTGCATAGCCAAATAATGTGTTGATTTTGCTAGTTGGTGCATGAACTTTGTTTGGATGATTCTATTCTAACCCATGAATTTGATTGCTATTGCAATATCTTGGGCTAATTTCTTGCATGTATTTTAGATATTTGATAGTATTAAAAGGTGAAAATCAATGTTAGAAAATTCAGATTAGATTTAATTTATTAATCACTTAGGAAACGATTGAAAATTAAGTTGGATCATTGATACTGCTTTAACTTGATTGAGTTTAAATCTAATAAAAGTTGGTAAGATTTGATCAAGATAATTAACTTCGTCTTGAAAGAGAGTTGTGATGTTTCACCTAGATGTTTTTAATCATTTGAAGTTAAAGTTTGGTTTTTTGGATTTATGATTATACCCAACTTAAATAGTGATTTGGTTTAGTGAACTTGAAAAGAAGGGATACTTGGTAATATAATTTAGTCCCTATAGGAACGATCTTGGTCAAAACTACAACACTTGTGCAGTTGCGGGTAGATCAAGTTTTTGACACCGTTACCGGGAACTAAAATTGGCTATTGAGAATTCCCTCTTGAAGTTTTACTAAACATTTTTTTTGTTTTGTTTTTTGTTTTTTGATTTTACTTTTTTAGGTGTGCGTTATTAATGAGCAGATTACTTTCAATTTTATGAATAAGGACCCTCATTTTGAAGCACTCTTTGAGTTTGACCCTGAGATCGAGCAGACCTTCCATAGATTGAAGAGGCAACGACATATTAAAGAGGGCTTCGAAGAGGGCACATCCAATACCAACCATGGCTGATGGTGAGGAAGCACAAAGGAGAACACTCGAGATTTTATCACCTCGGGGGTCCGCCAGACTCCTACCATCACCATGCCCCCAGTGGTCGCAAATAATTTTGAGCTTAAGTCGACACTCATCTCTATGGTGCAATAATCCCAATTTGGCGGCAGACTAATGGAGGATCCCAACTTGCACCTCTCGGTCTTTGTAGAGGTGTTTGATACATTGAGGATTAATGAAACCTCCACCGATGCCATCTGCCTATGCTTGTTTTTGTTTTCACTTAAGGACAAGGAAAGGTTGTGGCTCCATTCTTTGCCTCCAGGATCCATCACTACATGGAATGAGCTCATAAAGGTTTTCCTAGCCAAATTCTTCCCACCAAGAAAAATGGCAAGCTTAAGGAATCAAATCACATTATTTGCTCAACGGAAAAATGAGCCATTTTATGAGGCATGGGAGTGCTTTGAAGACCTTTTAAGGTTATGTCCACATCACAGTCTCCAAAAGTGGATGGTATTGTGAACTTTCTATAATGGAGTGATGCATGCTATAAGGTTCATGATTGATGCAGTGGCGGGTGGCACTTTAATGAGCAAGACAGAGGACGAGGCTTATAATTTGATAGAGGAGATAACACTCACAACTATCAATGATCCAATGACCGCTGCCAACCTAAAACGGTTGGAGGTAAGCTTGATGTTGACGCATTAACTTTACTTAGTGCTAAAATGGATACTATTACTCAAAGGCTTGACCTCTTAAGTGTGAATGCTGTAAATACATGTGCCCCATCCCTACTTGTGATATATGTCGTTCTTTAGATCACTTAACTGTGCATTTTCAAATTGGAAAGCCCTTTGCCCCTTCCTCTAATGAACAAGTAGCCTATGTGAACAACTTCCAACGTAAGCCGAATCATGACCTTTATGCTAACACTTATAACATTGTGTGGAAGCATCACCCGAAACTCTCCTATAGAAATGAACATTTACCCTTTCCCCAAGCTAACACTAGGCCTATATTCCCCGAATTTCACAGAACATCCTTCCCTCTACAATCTTCACAAAAGTCTAACCTAGAAGCAATGACAGAGGGTATGCTTCTTACACAACGAAAGCAAGATGAGTATATCAAACAATTAGACTTTAAGGATGATGTGTTTACTACTCATAATAAGAAGGTCGAAAGCCAAATTGTACAACAAGCTAGCTCATCTACTACAACCCCCGTTAGACTTTCTAGCAAGCTCGAACCAAACCCTAGGGGACAATACAATGCAATTGTCTTGAGGAGTGCTAGCATGATTTATGACGCATTTTATGCCCTTATTTATCTAGTTGTTGGTTCATTTAATAATATAATATTTCCATTTCTTATTTATTTTGTTTACTTTTATAGGTAATAAGTGAAATTAAGTAAGTTCTCTAAACAAGGACAAAAGAGGAAAAACAAGCAAAGAGACGACAGCCGTCGCAGCTGACCGTCGGATTGCTGCAGGATCAGCCCAAGTGTTCAGGTGGTACCGATGGGTTGATGTCGCGATCGTGATGGCTTGTTTCCATCCTAATAGGGGGGTGTCGTGATCGCGACAACCGTTGCGCGGCCCCCTGTTTCGTATGTTTTCGCGACCGGTTTTTTTTCCATTTATTGTTCTTTCTTGGGACTTCTTTGGAGGCTTCTTGGGGGATGTTTTTAGCTTAGGTTTAGCTCTCCAAAACTCAATTAAGGAAGAATAATTTAGGTAGGTTAGGGTTTGATGGATTTTAGATTGAAGCTTGTAATTTCATCTTCATCAATCAATCTATGGATAAGTTTCTGTTTCCCTTCTCTATCTTTATTTCATGTTTGTTCTTATTGCTTTTGCTTAATATTGTTGATTTAGTTTATATTTAGTCTAAATGTTAAGTTTTTATATTGATTTAATACTTATTACTTGCTTTTATTCATGTTAGATTAGATTTCCTTCTCTTGTTCATGCTTATTTTCTTTTGTTGGTAGCTTAGGGTTTAATTTCGAAATTTATGATTTCTTATTGATTAGTTGTTAGTTTGCTTGATTTGGACTGTAATTAGCCTTTTGATGGCTAATTAGTCTTGTAGTAGGCTTAACAAGCTTAGTTTATACCTTCAAATTAGAGTTTTCTCTCACGCCAACCACATGTTTGATGAAATGCTTGAAAGCGTGTTCATCCATATTTTTGGGTGGTTGACTTATGCCGAGAGGTGAGGTCAACTAGGTAGTGTGGGGAAGAGAATAGCCGGGATTTGAGTATGAAAATAGCCTGGGTCCTAGCTAGGTCTGAGGCTGCTAAACTTGTGGTCTAATTAGGCTAACCTCATGAAAATAGGTAGTTAGGCTAATTCAACTAGCCCATTACCCCTGATAGAAGGCTTGGGTGGTCTTTATTGGTGCAACCGGCCATCTCTAATTGTTGGTATAGACTATGTAGGTTAGCACTCGTCATGACTTCTTGGTCATTCACTAGGTCAAATCACATCTCCAAGTTTCGTCTTTTATGCCTATTAGCTTAGTTTAGTCTACTTTTCCTTCTTCATTCACTTCGCCTAGACTGAGTCACTCGAATTGAATCTCGATGCTTGAAACCCAACTCTCTATAGACGAAACCCCAAGTACTTAACGACAAACCTTGTGCTTGGGGTATATAAATATTAAAACTTCAATAGTTCCTATCAAGTTTTTGCTCCGTTGCCATGGTGTTGGCAGTTTTCAATATCAGGGTTCATTTGAGCATTCGAGGCTAGACCTTTTAGAAAACATCCAAAAAAAAATTAAAGTTTCAAATTTTTTTCTAAAAACAAAGAATCAAAATGGCTATTTTCCATTTCCCGTAATTTGAGCATGAACCTTTTTGGCAATATTTGTATAGATGGAATGATTACCGTGCTCAATATGTGCATTTCATATATCAAAAATGAAAAATATGTAACGTTATGCTTGAGGGGATAACACGTGAGACTCGAGCTACCCTTGAGTTCATGTGTTATCGTGGCAATATAAGTGTGCATTTCATGTGTTTATGTTCTTTAAATGTTGATAATATGTGGGACTTGTTTGAGTCTCTAGCTTCTTACCAATGGCAATATGAGTGTGCTAGTAAGTCTTTTACATGCCCTTCCCCACCTGCCATTGATTTACATGCTCAATCTCCATGTGTAGATCAATTTAGGGATGCTTATGGTCACGATTCTTCTTACCTTCACGATGTATGTTCTTACTGCCAATGTTCTGACACGATGTGAATTCTTGTCCCTATTATGATGTATTTAATGAAGCATATGCTAGACTTAATGTCATGATAGAGACAATGAATGACCGACATGAGCACTTTGTTAGTGAGATGAGAGAGTTTGGGTTATTGCATGAAACCTACCCTAGCCTATCTATCCCTAGGCTTGAGTCTAGTCTTTATGATAATTATAAGTCTTCCCTTCCCCTAGAGTCTAGTGTTGTTGATGATGCACCTTTGGCTAATCTAGAGGAAGTGTTTGACCATCCCTTAACCTCTTTGCCACTTGTTGCTCAATCCTTTTCTAGCACCCCATAGCCACTAGCATTAGCGATTCGACCTTACTTGACTCTCCCCTCCCTTTAGCTCAGTGTCTGAGGTTAGAGATGGGTGAGACCTCTAGGGGTGCTGTTAGTGTTCTAAAGGATGCTTCAGTTGTTTGGTCAGATGCGAGTGTATTGGTTACGCCACATCTTGAGAAGGCTCCTTTTACGTAGTTTGTAGTGATAGGTGATAGGTAGTGACACTCCTAGCATTGAGAATACCGACCCTATTTGTTCTGAGCTATTTTACTCGACTCCCATTTTATCCCCTTTACCTCCCACCACCCCTCTTTTATGCATGCATTTCATGAGTCCCTGGTGACATTAGAAGTTACTATCCCTCCTTTGATCCATATTGTGCATGCCTAGTGGACATGCCTTAAAAAATTATGTGGAGTACCTGCTTTGATCATACTTTTGATTTGTCTATGGAATTTGATGAGTTTAAGAGTCCACTAACTTTATTTGCTTCATCTTTTCTAGTGTTATCTTATTCACACAATTCTGAGATGCATGTCATTGCATATGATAAGCTATGGAGAGCTTTGACAGCATCTGAGTGGAGTGACTTGAGCTTGGATGTAAGGAGTGGCTGATGCTCCTCGAGCATCATGTACCCCATTTTAGTGAGGCATAATTTAGGTGCACCCAACACCTAACCTGGTGTGATCGTTTCAACCCTTTTTCTCTTTTCTTATATTTGTTTTCTTTTTGTTCATAGTTGTAGATATTTATTATTATGATTGTGTGGGTGATCACTTTTAAGGAGAAATTTGGGATTTCTTGAGCCGAGTGGGCTATGATCACCCTTGTACATCTTTTGTGTAAGATAGTATTTCGTTATTGGTGGTGTTCTTGGTTTTGTGAATATTTATTGTTGGTGGTGTTGCTTTTGTATATATGTGTGGCTTTTTAGTTGATTGGGTGAGGTTATGTTTTGGATTTTTGTGTTAGTTTGTACACATTTGTGTGTTTAGTGTTCTTTTATATTTTATTACATCTTGTGTTTTTGTGTTTTTGTTCTTGGTTATCTCTCCCCAGCTCCCAATGAGAACATTGTGAGATTTAGGTGTGGGGGAGGGGAGTCATATACTCTTTTTGCACATATGTTTGTGAAATTTTTTCAATTTTTTTTATAGTTCTAGGTTTTGGGGTTATTTGTACCTTTTTGATTGGTTTTTGATCTCTAATTGCTTGGTTGCTAGCATGTATATAAGTAGAATATGAGTGATAGGACACCAGTCCATAGTGTGATTTTCGACTTTTCATGATAATTCCACCTCACATGTGCGATGTTGTGCCTACCTTGTACACTTAAACATTGACCTTTGATGTTGGTATGTTAAAATTTAGTTTGAAGACACTCTACTTGGTCATTTCACTTTCGATTTTTCATCAAAAAAAGAAAAAAAAGAGCAAAATGCGTGAAAAGAGCTTAACTTTGGCACCTCCATTTGGGCTTTAAATAAGTGCAATGCACATCCAAATAAAACCCCTACTAAAAGAAGAAGCCTAAATGTGTGCTAAGTTGTTCCTTCGGGAGTTCAAGGCCTAATAAACTAAGAACTACTCACCTGGGTGAGGGGGCATAATGAGTAAAGCGAAGAAAAAAAAGAATGTGTATGAATTTCAATAAAAGGAAGTCTTTTAGCCAACTAAAATGATTTTTTAGCTCGATTTTAGCCCAACATTGTGAGTTGATACACTTTGTACTAAGCACCAAGGTGCACATGTATCATTGTGATGTGTAGAGTGAAAGATGAGAGTCGGGGTGCATTTGTAGTCTAAGTATCTCTTGACTGCGTATTTTGCTTATATATAGCTTAGTAGCTAGGTTTTTAGGGTGATAGAGTCAATCAAGATGTGTACATATGTTTTCCTTTGACTTGTACATATGTTATGTTTTTGAAAAATCCAAAAATATTTCAAAGGATTTTGTGGGTATATCTTTTACAAACCCTCACGAGACCTCACTCGTCCACTTGGGTAACCAAGGGGTTTAAGGGGCTTATTGCATGCGCTAAATGCAATTGTGATTCCTATGACAGTGAGTTATGCTTTAGAATTTTGTTTTTGTTTTGCTCGAGGATGAGCAAAAGTTAGGTGCAGGGGTATTTGTTAGCATGATTTATGATGCCTTTTTATGCCCTTATTTACTTAGTTTTTAGCTCATTTAATAATATAACCTTTTGGTTTCTTACTTGTTTCGCTTACTTTTATAAGTAATAAGTGAAATCAAGTAAGTTCCCTAAAGAAGGACAAAAGAGGAAAAAAAGAAAACAGGCGATAGCCATCGCAGCTGACTGTCGGACTGTTGTAGATCAGCCCAAGCTTTTAGATAGTGCCGACAGGGGGGTGTCGAGAACGCAACAGCCGTCGCGCAGCCCTTGTTTTGCGTGTCGCGGCCGGTTTTTTCTATTTGTTGCCCTTTCTTGGGCCCTCTTTGGGGACTTCTAAGGGGACTCATTAGGGAGCTTTTAGCTTAAGTTTAGCTCTCCAAAACTCAATTAAGGAGGAATAAGTTAAGTAGGTTAGGGTTGTTTGATCCATTTGAGATTAAAGCTTGTAATTTCATTTTCATCAATCAATCTATGGCTAAGTTTCTCTTTCCCTTCTCTCTTTTCATTGCATGTTTGTCCTTGTTTATTTTGCTTAATATTGTTGATTTAGTTTATGTTAGTCCAAATGTTAAATTTCTATATTGATTTCATGCTCATTACCTGCTTTTATTCATGTTAGATCAGATTTCTTTATCTTGTCCATGCTTATTTCCTTTTGTTGGTAGCTTATGGTTTAATTTGGGCATTTATGATTTCTTATTGATTAGTTGTTAGTTTTCTTGGTTTGGACTGTAATTTGCCTTTTGGTGGCTGATTAGTCTTGTATTAGGCCTAACCAATTCTAGTTTATGCCTCCAAATTAGAGTTTTCTCTCATGCCCACAACATATTCGATGAAATGCTCGATAGAGTTTTCATCCATATTTTTGGGCGGTTGACTTATGCTGCGAGGTGAGGTCAACTAGGTAGTGTGGAGAAGAGAATAGCCGGGATTTGGCCACAAAAATAGCCCAGGTCCTAGCTAGGTCCGAGGTTGCTAACCTCGTAGTTTAATTGGACTAACCCCATGAAAATAGGTGGTTAGGCCAATTAGACTAGCCCATGACCCTTGAGAGAGGACTTGGGTGGTCTTTATTGGTGCAACCGGCCATCTCTAGTTGCTGGTATAGACTATGTAGGTTAGCGCTCATCTTGACTTCTTGGTCACTCATTAGGTCAAATCACATCTTCGAGTTTCGTCTTTTATGCCTATTAGCTTAGTTTAGTCTACTTTTCCTTCTTCTTTTACTTTGTCTAGACCGAGTCGCTCGAATTAAATCCCAGTGCTTGAAACCCAACTCTCTGTGGATGACACCCGAAGTACCCAACGACAAACTTTGCGCTTCGGGTATATAGATATTAAAACCCCCGTTAGACTTTCTAGTAAGCCCGAACCAAACCCTGGGGGACAATACAATGCAATTGTCTTGAGGAGCGGCATACAATTGAAGAGTCTTAAGGGTATTACAGTTGAGGTGGAGGGTAAGAATGGTCATGATGAGGGTGTTACCACTTTGCATAGTAAGGATGAGGTTCAAGAGAAGAGTGGGATTGAGCAGTCTAAAGAGTCTAAGCCTCTTTCCCTAAAGCCTTACATGCTCGCTTTGCCATTCCCAGAACGATTTGCTAAGGCTAAGGTTGATCATCAATTTGGTAAGTTTCTTGATGTGCTTAAAAAGTTGCATGTGAACATTCCTTTCATTGATGCTTTGTCTCAAATGCCTTTGTATGCTAAATTTTTGAAAGAAATTCTCTCTAAAAAGAGAAAATTTTATGAGCATAAGACCATAGCTTTAAGTGAAAACTGTAGTGTTGTAGTTCTAAACAAGTTTCCTACTAAACTTAAATATCCCGGTAGCTTCTGTATACCATTTTTTATTGGCAATGTTAGCAATGATAGGGTTTTGTGTGATCTAGGTTCTAGTGTTAGTTTGATGCCCTACTTCATTTTCAAGAAACTTAACCTAGGCGAGTTGAGACCCACCAATATCCCACTTCAATTAGCGTACTGTTCTATGAAGTATCTTGGTTGTTTTAGGGGACGTTTCTATTAAGGTGGGTGATTTCTATATGCCAATTGACTTTATGATCCTTGAAATGGCTGAAGATGCCCACACCCAAATCATTATAGGTAGACCTTTGTTAGCTACTGCTAGTTGTGAAATTAATGTCAAGGAAGGGAAGTTGACTTTTGAAAAGGAGGAGAATCATGTTGAGTTTGGTTTGTTTAACGATTGTGAATCTTCTCCCTCTATTTTTTCTTGTTGTGGGTGTGAAGCTATTATTCTTAATGAGCATGTGAATATACTTGATATACATTCAAATGATCCTCCCATTTTTTATTATGCTTCATTTGAGGGCCAAGGGTTTGATAATGTGAAAGTGGAATCTATGCCACCTAGCATTGTCAAGGATGAGCCCTATGCTGTTAATGAGCGCTATTCGAGTGATTGTTGCAGGTTTGTGACCTTAATAAAGTCTATGCCTACTGTCAGTAGAGTAGAATGTGACATAGATGTGGACATTGAGATTGAGTTCGAGGGTGGACCGTTTGATGGTACCCACCCTAGGATAGTCATTTCTTTAAGGTGAAGAAGGTTATCAACCCCGAATCCCCTAGGGTGGTTCCTTCTTCTACAATAATTTGACTAAGAGGTCTGTGATAAAGGTTGACTGGAGTATGGTCTATGTCACACCCCAGGACCCTGAACCAGAGTGAAACACTGTAACGATTCAATAAGGATAGTCCCTAAGGCTAAGTTATAAAGGTTGGTTTGGATCATGAATGTTGGAGTCTTAAATACTTAGGCAAATTTTGGGTAAAAAGGGCTTTTTCACACTTCTAAGGAATTTTTCATGGTTAGGTAATGTTAGGCCCTTATTTGACCCTATTTTAGCTCTTATTTGATCCATTTTTCTTATTCGTTTTATGTTAAATCTAGTTGAGTGAGGATCAAATCATCTTCCTTTGATTCATTTTGTGCCTAAAATACGTTTGTCTTACTTTCAGGAGAAACCCGTGGGTTTTGACAAAATGGAGGACCTTTAGAAGCAGTTTCAAGGAAGATCGGAAGTCGAACGAAGCTCCGAAGAAGTGACGGAAACAAGGAGGAGCATCGCACGGCCGTTTACCAGGGAGCATGACTGTGCTGCGCCCAGCGCACAACCGTGCGTCTGGCTGTGCGCCGGCGCACGTCCGGCCGTGCTTCTTGGCACGGCCATGCGTCGGGGACTCGGCGTGGTTTCGCGTTTCTTTGGTCTATTTAATGCAGTTTTGCTTCATTTTTGG
>Ga0058701_10005808_pt1 | contig 10320 bp, 4 predicted proteins | sample AgamicOrMae_FD_97039 | JGI IMG/M metagenome (GOLD analysis project Ga0058701, IMG submission 97039) | Agave microbial communities from Guanajuato, Mexico - Or.Ma.e | ecosystem: Host-associated > Plants > Phyllosphere > Phylloplane/Leaf | place: Guanajuato, Mexico | collected 2012-06-04 | reverse complement strand
GTACAATTTTTATTTTTTTTCAAGATAGACCCATGTTCAGCCACCTGAATCGAGAGCTCTAAATGAGACATTTTGAATTTTACGGCTGAACAATATATACATCTTAAAAAAATGCCAAAATACTCACTACACCAATTTTAGTTTCACACACTCAAATCAGGGAAAGCGTCCCCTCAAACGGATGTTTTGCTTTTAATGCTTCTGCTTTTATTTGCGAACTAAAGAGGACACTAATTGAGCGCTAAGAAGAACTTTGAGTTCATCGGACTTCAGGCTAATCAGGTGATCAAGAGATTTTCGGTGTAGCCTTGTCGGAGATATACCGAGGAGCGGCGGGAGGGGTGTAGTTACCGCGGAGAAGTGAGGGCGGGAGGGGAGTTTGCTGGCCAGGCCGCATTGCGGGAACTGTTAGCAATTAAATGCACAGGATGGTCTGGACTTAATTTATCGCGGGCGTAGGAACTACGCTCGTACGAAGCAGTCTTTTTGGGTAGCGAGCTCTTACGCTCTACGATGGCTCCACCGCTGACTTTGTTTCAGAGTAACTTTTTCACTTCTACCCACTTTCTAAGCGGCTGGACTGGTGCAGTACGCTAAACAACGTCAAATGGGAATGCCGAAGTAATACCTCCTGATTATTTACCTGTTGTATGAGAGCAAAAGACAGGTATAACTCCCATTTTGGTTGATTAACGCCTCTTGAAAATAATATTAGTAATATCAGGAGAGAGTGCTTTGAAGCAAAGTACACGCTATTTTCATAACAGTATTTATTAGCTTTAAAAATGGAACATACAGGTATTTTAAGAAAATGCATATTCAATATTTACTGTATTTAGTTTGTTATTGCCGATTATTACGAAAGAATCCTATATATTTTATGAAATAATACCAGATTAGGTTAGGTTTGAGCCCATAACGGTCCAAAGTATTTCGCATGAAGCTTAAGAAAAATTGGAAGGATTTTTTCCACTAAAATACACAATTCTAAAATTTAGAAAATGCCTAAATTATTACATTTCAGGTTTCCAGAGGGATGATATTTTTTAAAGTGTGACAATGCTGAACTGAAAAGATCCTCTAAAATACATTTTTCTGTTTCCGAACGGAATCACTGGGTTGTGATGGGCTAAATTTTCGCTGTCACTCAAATCGGCCGTTAAAGGTGAAATTATGGAAGAAGTAGAAAATGCCATCCTTCTAACTACATCAGGGTCTCAACCATGGGAACATCTAGAAGACGACCTTAAAGGTAGATATACCCTTGCGTCAGAGCAGACTGGAGTCAGTGAACCGTGAACCTTTGACGATCCTGAGTGTATTCGCTTTGAACCCCTCGTGCTTTTCACCCCTTCAATATACACCCATCTTGGATACCCGGACCGCAAGCGCCTCATCTCTGCACCTGGGGGAATCTCTTGATTCCAAAGTTTACAACAAAAGCTCTCATGTACCTCTGGAAGTGGTTGGTTGGGGGACGGTCTAGTAACGAATTCGATGAAAGTAAAAAAGAGCTCAATTGAGCACCACTCCGGACTAATTACCCAAACATAATTACTCCAGACTTTGACAAACGAAAAAAGGTCTCTTAGTGGCCTACAGTCTATAGCGTGCTTTGCTTTAATTAAGGTAACAAAAATGTCAATAACAAAACGTAAACGAGAGTTGAGAGCAATACACTGTGGGGAATGGAATGTACGACTCGCTAAGGTCTATTGGGATGAAAGCATCTTTTTTCGACTAAATTATTACTTTAAAGAAATGAATTTCACGTAACTTTTCAGGAGGAAAAGGGAAAATTCTCGGTTGGAGTGATAATCATTCCATTTTAGGATCGCTTCTGGTGGTTTGGAGGCTAAAGAGGGTCTAGCAAGACTGTTTTCAATGAAAAAATTATATTCAGCCTCATTTTCGATGAGCTATTGTGAGCACCTCAATGGAACAGTTCACTGGATTTTGGAACACAGACTTTCACTGGTTAGTTGTTTGCTCAAATCTGCACATTAACTAGGAGATTTTAATTGAAAGGAATAATCGAGATATTCTATTACTCGAAACGCAGTCAAAGATTTTCCTTGATTATCTCTGATATTCCTTATTTACTTGCGTTGCGTGCTAATAGTCTACCCTAGCGATAAGAAACTCACCTAAATATGCAGTCAGACAAACTGTTGAAGAACGGGTGCGTCCCTTGACGATTCCTGCAAACGAGAGAGAAAAAATTAGAAACCAGATTTACAAATAGCTATCGAGTCTCTCTCTGGATAGGGTGATCTTCGAAAGGTCGTTTTGAAGTTCACAGCACATAAATCTGGAAGCGGGTTAATGCAATGATATATTTGTGTTGAATAAAAGTAAATTAAACGAAGGATTTCTGCTTTCCACTCTTACTTAGATCTCTCAGCACAGGGACGCTCAGAACTCCAGCCTCGGGTATCCTCATAGTCTCTTCTTCTATCACATCAAGTATGTTGCAAAAATCTTTTCACAGTATTTTCTCAAGAATAAAAGGCACCTGAAAATATATTCATGTAAGATCAGTTAACAAGAAAACCCTAATAAGAAAAGGCCTGGCAGACAAAAAAACCATCTAGACCAGAACTTTTCCCAGCACTATTTTTCTTTATGTTCTGAATAAAAATTGAAATTTATATAATTTAAACTGTATACATTTCAATTTGCATCTTCAATTGAAGAAATTTATAGTAATTACTTCGTAAAGCAAAATATTTATACTAAAAACTTTCTGACCTATGTTCATTAAAAATTATCATGTAAATACAGACAAAAAAATCGGGAAAAAGAATGACAGTTTCCGGACGCATGCATTGCAGGACGAAAACGGCATCAGATAAAAGTAGGACTGTATCAACCAAAACAGAAATTACAAACAGATGAAACAACTGTTATGATTGCTAAGCTTAAGTGCTTACTCTGATCTCGCTTTCTTTTTTTTTGTTTTCAATTGAGTTGATTTTTTATGCGATACCTTCAGATATCTCATATATACAGATTATTACAGATCCAGCCTCGCTCAGCGTCAATATAAGAGGCTACAGTAAACCACAAAACGAAACCACAGCAAGTATATCCTAAATACACTGCAGATTAATGAAATTTGGAGACCCAGCGAGTTCGCCGTGTCACACTCTACACGGAAAAAAATTCAAGGAAAAATCACTTGTTTTAGATTGGCGAATCGGCGGGCGTTTTGTTCCAACTCCGGAGAGGAATCTATCTTGCGAGGTTCACTCCCCTCGGATCGGACCGGAGATTTCCTCACTACAATTCGTATTAAAGGCACTTTTTCTTTTGAACCATTTCGACGTGAAGTGTCATTTGACGATAACGCCGCTGCAGTCGTCGCGGGGGCTCTGGCCAATCCGTCAGCAGGGGTCCCGACTGTGATCTATGATAGCATTCTATTTGTACGCTTTGTTTTTACTTTTTTTGTCTCGCTTGTATTGCCTATAGCGACGCCTGTGGTCACGCTGGTATGGCTTTTCTTCGGGTCTAGTCTAGACGGAAAATGCTTCTCAAAGAACATTTTATGCTACTCGTTTTTGTAGTCAATTGTAACAAAGACGATTTCTTGGAGCAAGGCTGTCTCACGAATCCTTAGAGGCATGTACTAGAGTTACCCTTGTGTTATTGCTTGATATAGCCCTTTAAAATTTACAGTGTATCCTAAGCCAACTAGACGAGTATCCCAGCGATTAAAACGTCATCTTTTGAGAATACTCCGAAAATTAATAACGATGCTCCGAACTGTGGGGAAGGATTTCCTCTACGACAGCATTATCGCTTAAATGACTCTGCAAAAGAATTTTCAACAGGTCCTTCGTCTTTACTTCCATTGTTGAGAAGTATATCACCAGGCCTTCGGGCGTGAGGCCTGATTAGTGCAGTCGAATGATTCACATTGGTGAAGTCAACACCACGCGGCATATGCGCGAAATTACCGCGAATGAATTTCCATCCCCTCCCCAAAGCCAGACCTTACTGTTAGGCCTAGTCTTCTGGCTGCACAACTTGCCAAAACACAGCCCTGCCTGCCCTGATCGTTTGGACCTAGTACAAATAGCGGTATAATGACTTCGCAAAGTTAGGGCACGTCTCACAAAAGGATTATCCAGAGAAGAGTATTTTTAATTTCGAAGGATACCTTCTACAAACGGTCGCTAGAGAATAATTTTCTCTAAACGAGAAGGAATCCTCTTGAATCCAGAGGTATACCTCTTAATTTCATGGGTAAACCTCTTGATTCCAGAGAAATTCTGTTAATGCAAAAGGAAGTTCTCTTGGGATGAAGAGGATTTCAAGTGGCATTAAAAGAGAATTCGCCCGAAGTTACATTCTGTTTGTGATCCTTTCAAGGAAGAAATCTCACCTGTGAAGAACACACTTGGGAGATCCTGATCAGGTCCTGATCTGGACTTGGTCAGATCTTTATAAAGAACTGACGTATTTAATAAGTCTTGATCTGAAAACGGCTCCGTTGAATCACGGCATTTTAAAATCAACACACGGATTTATCAAAGTACAGTTCACGTAAGCAAAGTTTACAATTAATATTGCGAATCAGTTCGAATGGCATTAGATTCTTCGAACGCAAAATAACGTACACACTCGTGTATTGTTTCTACTGTGATTGTGCATATTAAAGGGTGTCTGGATGGACCTAATAATTGCCACAAAGGGCGTAGCTAGTGCGGTTGAAAAGACCACTAAATTGTGCCCGACACAACAATCACCAAAGTTGAACGGGTACGTTCTCTTGCTCAACTGCGGTACCTTGGGCGTCAACTAACACATTATTGTCGACAAACATTCGTCACTGTAAGAGTTCCTGGTTTTGAACTAATATCCCTACCAGATCCGTTGAAGTACCGCGTCGTCATAATGCGTAGTTCTGAATAAACATTGGGTGAAATGGCCATTAATGTTCTCCATAACCAAACCTAGGTAATTATTATACTGCAAAATCCTATCTCATCCAGCCAGAAATGATCCAATACAGCTTAGCTCATCGAACGTTGCCAATTCAAGGTAGGTTACCCTTATCTCCCGATTTTGTTATAAAATTAAACGCATGAACTAACCAATAAAGCTGTTAACTGAATGTGAGGTGTGCTTTAACTCATAAATGTTGAGTTGGGGTACAGAAACACCTCTTTCTGAGTCCATTCGCCCATAACGCCTTCTCGCGCCACCAAGACTGTGAATCTCGCAATGTAAGGTTTTTCTTAACTTAATATACTATTTAGATGAGTGTAGAGCTAGGCTTTTTCTTTTTAGGAAATTGTTCTTTCAGCTTATTGCAAGAAGAAACAAACGCTGTTTTTAAACTAAGTAGTCACCTGGCACATTGTAAGCATTTTTTCACGATGTCTAACAAGATAACGGCGGTCGTGAGTCACGCTTGCAAATGAACTTCTTGTTTCTTGCAATTAAGTTTTGCCCCGAGTGGTTCTCAACGGATCTCACACCACACTTTTAATGAGGTTATAAGCAATTAACGCAAACTTGGCACGAATTAAAAACGCATGTTTCCCCTTTTCGACGCGTTAGCAGCATCGCTGTTGTAGAATCCAGACTGTTTGGGAAGTGAAGTATTGGCCCTATGCCCCCCCCCCCACAGCGATTTTGCTCTCAATATTTACAGAAATCTTAAATAATTTGTTTTCCGTAATGCGATAAGTGTTAATTACCTCTCTTCATAAGTAACTCGATGACCCTTTGACGCTTATTTTTTATTTTTTTTTACAAGTACGGGATCCTACATTTCGATCTATAACAAATATTGACTCACAATCAGAAAAAAATGGCTGCTTAGCAAAAAGTTAACGCCTTTTATCCGTATTGTCGAACACACAAAAGGAATTTGATATTGATTTCTGATCAAAAACAGTCAATGACATTGAATTTTTCTGGTGCCTATCCTGCAGATATTTTTTAAATGTATTTTAATTTGGATCTATCGAAAGAAATGTAGTAAAATGTAATAACTGTTGAAAACTACTTTAAAGTGTTCATTCAAATAAAAGCATCACTCCTAAAAACATCAATCTGCCAAATTGTTAGAAAAATTGTATCCTGATTTGTTTGCTTTCAAATACAGTATAACAACTTCAATACTTTTATAGACTCGCACCGGTAAACAACGAACAATATACAAACGCGAGTCGCGCTAATTTATTAAATGTGAGGAAACATTACAGTAAGTACCCCTATTACACAGGGACGTGCCTATAGCAAACAAGGGTCCTTAAAATATGCACAGGTTGTGCAAGAATACAACACACCTGCATAAAGCAGAATGGTAAGTTAAAAGAGGCTGGGCCGTGCGGAAAACCCATGAAGAGGAAATATTACGACAAGTTTTGTCGTAAAAGTGTAATTTTTGCGCTGGACAACTCGGGCAGTGCAAATAACCCTCAAACTTTTCCCTGATGCTGTTACACTTAGGTAAACGATTTTCACTGTTCTCTGCGAATACGGGCCTTCGCCTTGGTAGCATTTCGCTTGTTTTATGTCCCGAGCATCAATGCGCACCTGCATAATGCCCTGCCACCGACTCTTAAACCTGTCTGAGCGCTTACTTTGAAATGTGCAGACAGCGGTCTTAACGTTTCCACGCCACGGCATCTTAGCTTCATCCCTCTCACTTTTAACAGGAAATTGCTTATCCTAGAAATTATCGCATCTTAAGCTACTTTAACCTAACCTTATGCTCCTAAGGCAAAACTTGCTTCCACTATACTATTTTAACCTTATCACGTCATGCAACACGACATGCCGAACCAAACTGTACCTACCGTAACTTTATTTTATAAACCAAAACTGTCCATCAGAAAAAAAAAACATGCTCAACGGGTAGCCTCGGATTGGCATTCAAAAAGTGCTAGTTTGGATAATTTTATTCATTTATTTTAATTAATTTTTTCCACTAATTTTGTAACCTCACTACCATCACCGGATATAGACGTTAACATTTTGCCTTGTGGAAAATACATCTCTGTTATTTGCATTAAGCCTACCTTAAGATAACTTAGGTATTCTGAAGCCTAGCAGCTCACCCCTGTCAAAAATGGTATACCTAATGCAAGCTTACTCTCATCATATTGGCTTTGGATATACTGCCGATTAATACCTAAGTGTTGTTTTGTGATGCCATGATCTAACTTACCCTCTAAAACCCGGCTTTGAGAGATTTTTTTTTACCAATAACTAACCATTGATTTACACCTCAAGTTTCCACATAAATATTTTTACTCTGACCCCACCCCCCCAAAAAAAAGATACTGCCTAAAACGAATTTTCTTTGGAAAGAAAACATGGACCAAACAGAGCCCCAAACATTGTTTCTGTTTTCTATGGCCAAAAATTCGTTATCGCAAGATGAGGTTCGGGGCAACTTCACTTGGAATCGAACATGAATGTGGGAAGTTACGCAAAAACAGAAATCGAAAAGTTTTCTTGGACTCGGAAACACTGCGGTGACGTAGTGCAAAGATATGCATACGCCATTGTTCCCCAGGCGAAATCTGACTTAAAAAATAGAGGTGCAAGAAAATAGAGTGAAGTCATGGAGCAGAGAGTATATTCTGCTTTCCCTAGCCAATCCACTCTACTTGGGATTATGTATTTTACTTCACACCGAAACTCGGGAGACGACAGTAAAATTTAACGTTTGTCTGCACAATGAAAGATAGCGATGATTCGGCTTAGACGTCTTAACATAATTTTTAGAACAATCAGTAGCGTGCAATCGTTATAATCTGTTTTAACGGTGATGATAAACCATTGGTTAGACTAACAGAGATAAATCGGCAAATCACAATTTTCGAAATGCCTGCAATAGACGTTATAAGAAAAAGAAAGTTTTTTTTTTTACAATTAATTATCACGACAGTCTGAAGGACGATAGTTCGTTTATCCTCTTTTAGGGGAGAGAGGGTGAGATAACCTTCATAGCTATCGTTAGAGTCTTATGTTCAAGGGTTAATAAAAACAAAAAAAAAACTGTGAGGACTCTGAGCACTTCGGGGTAAAGAAACCTAACTGTGGATTTCCTGGGACACCTTGATATTGTGATGCTAACCAAGTTGAAGTTCATACGTAACATGAATAATTGTAATTGTACTATTGTGTTCTTGTTTGAGTCCTTTGAAGTCAAATCTTCAAGGCCGAATTGAAGACGATAAACCTCAATTTTTTGACTGCCCAGATTTTTACGAATCCATTGGCTAAATATGCCAGGAGTTTTGCATTATTCTTTATCTTTGAGTCTACCTAATTAGCTTGGTTCGAGAGGTTTTCAAAATACTAAACAGGGCCATGTTTTATGTTTCAAATCACTATGATTACCTCGCCCTGTTATTTTCAGCAGATTTCGGTATACGCAGTAGTTTTGCATAAATAACTTCAGCCGCCAACAACTGGTGTGTTGACCATGGCTGGATGATGGATATACCTGTGTGTCTTTATCGAGATTAAATTTCTCTGCTTTCATGTTGAGAGCGAATCTATTCGAAAAAAAGGTAATTATACTGTTGGTGTGTGCCAGCTTCATCATGTGAGAAGAATTCGTGTCGGTTTTGTGATGTTTACTGAGGATATGAATGTTTTAATTAACAGCGATGGAGAATGGCAGACAGACACAAAATGTCGGCTTACAAGGTGTAAATATCCTCTAATCGAATTACTCTAATGAACGGAAATGTAAATGATATCACACATACATGTCCCTCCTTTACCTCACAGGATTCATATGTGCAAGGACGATTTCAAAAAGAATGGTGCTTGCTCCTAAAACTCTGTAGACGACAAAGAACTCTTGTAAAGCCAACGGAGCATATTCTTTTTCGGTGATTTTCTTACCTCCAACTCAGGCTAACTTACTGAGAACTGACAACGAGACACCTTGAAAATTAGACATTCTACTTCTTAAATGCTGTTACAATATGTTAACCATACCCAAACACCTACCCCAACCTAAAGCAATCACCAGAACGTGTTTGAGTGCTATGAGATAGCACTAGATCATCTGGTAGGCACGGAGACTTAACTTTTTTCTTTAGAAGTATAGAGTGATCGAGGGTCCATCGCCAACTTGGTAAAACGTTCTTTAGAAGGCGTGGCGGAAACTCCCGAGCCAGTCCCGAACGCTCCCGATTAGAGCCCGTCATCGTGTTCGGTTCCTCGGCAGGAACCGAACACATGGCGGGCTTAAATCGGGAGCGGTCGGGAGCTTCCACCACGCCTTCTAAAGAACGTTTTACCATGTTGGCGATGGACCCTCGATAACTCTATACCTTAGAAAAAGGGGAAACAAAACTAACAAGTCACCCGATGGGCCCAAATTCCTTCTTTTTCATTTTTTTCTAAATACGGTTGCAACTTGATCGGTGCATTTTTCTATTTTTTCCGTGGCTTGTCAGGCCTTAAGTCTTAAGATTGAAACAAAAGGCGTCATAATTGGCGGACGTCCAACAATTGGGAGTGCTCTCAGAGGTCATGCCAGGGAGACATGTAGCTCATATAAGTTACCCCTCAATCTGGCTGAGTGCGGCGAGTCCGCTGCGCTCGCCAGCATTAGCCTGGCTTTTACGGAGTTCGCGGTGCGGCGTAAAAAGGCGCCCAGCGCCACTCTTAGCGACTTCTTATGGGGGACTTGGAAAAAAGTGGGTTTAGAAGGCCTTAAGAAATCTACCCTGAATCATCCTCAATTGAGGTCATGACTCTACAAGCATCTTCAAGCAAACTCTTAAGATTTGATTGGTTGAAAATATCCTGCAGTATTCCCCACCCGTTTGTCGTCAAACTAATGAGTTGACGGTGATGTACGAGTAAAATGTAGCCATGACTCTTGTCACGAAGTTGGTAAATGAGCACGCTCTATGTCTACCGCTGTAACTGCCACGAAGTGAAACATAACAGTGTAAAACCAATGGCGCGTCATCGAATGGATCATGGCATAAACCACATCTAACAATAAGTGAATGAAATCCGCGTTCCTTTAAAAGGAATTCAAAACGAAAACGAAGGATGGTAACAAACTAGGAGATTCGATGATTTAAACAGAGTGTGTGGTAGAGTTCTGTAAATCGGTTCATTTTTTTGTTTGTTTTTTTGTTTGTTTGTTTTTTCGCTCTCGTTTCGATGTGTGAATATCAGGAAGTTTACTCTAGCTTCTCATTGATCGACTTATAGACTGACATAGACAATATAAGTAGAACTCTTCTCAGCCTTGTATAACACAAACAAACTGGAGCAACTGTAACTGCTAATCATAGTGTTAGTTCAACTGGTTAATCC
>Ga0058701_10005807_pt1 | contig 10321 bp, 7 predicted proteins | sample AgamicOrMae_FD_97039 | JGI IMG/M metagenome (GOLD analysis project Ga0058701, IMG submission 97039) | Agave microbial communities from Guanajuato, Mexico - Or.Ma.e | ecosystem: Host-associated > Plants > Phyllosphere > Phylloplane/Leaf | place: Guanajuato, Mexico | collected 2012-06-04 | reverse complement strand
GATCTTCGACACCTCAAATTCCGCAGGAGTTCCTCCTACACCGCGGCGAATCGGTCCTGAAAGTACAGCGTACCGTTACATAAAAATTCCCTACACACCGATGAATAATCAAGTACTTTATTGTTCTCACAGGAGTACTATTCACCAATCATTTTTGATACCTTATTTTTAAAATTAATCTTATGTGGAAAACGGAATAGCAGGCGGTAAGACCATAATTTAAAAATTCAAATGTAATATTAAATGTGCGGAACGGCGATTTTGATATTCACGCGCAGACTTGGCTGTTATTCTCTCTTTCTCTTATTTAACCACTCTCTCTGTTTCTCATCAAATCCTTTCTCTTTCTGCCTCCCACTCCCCGTGAGACATCTCCCCGACTGCGCCTCGCCGCTCTGTCGAGAGGGAGAGTGAATGTCAGTCTGTCTCCGTCTTTGCTCAGGACACCAGCTCCTGAGTCGAGGCTGAGCGGCTCTTTGGAGCTGCATTCAGTCATGGACTAAATTGTGTTGAGCACCTGCGCGGGAAAGGCGAGCTACGGGAGCCGCTCCAATGGATCGTCGACAAACGTCCATGGTAAGATTTTTTTTCATTCATTTTTTAAACACCGAAGTAAATGAATTTTCCTCGCTAAATAAGGATTGCTGTACCTGCTAAGAAAAACTCACCTTTAAGGGATTTTATTGTTTTGAGAGTGAAAGTAAATTGATTGAAATTGCTGAATAATCTTTGTCCTGAGCCGTTTTACTTACCGCCGGAAATGGACATACCGGTGAAGGAGTGTACCGGTAGTGCTCTTGACTGTGCCATACAGGACACCTTTACTGGGTATCAAGAAACCGGACTAAAGCTCCACTTCCAGTGGCGAGATAGACCTCTATTATTACTGCTGTCAGAAAATGCCTACTTCAATGCGGGTAATAAGCCTTTCTTTGTACCGGCACTTCCGATGATTTTACCTCTCCAAACAATGATTTACGAGCACGCTGTCAACTTGCAATGCAAATGCAGCTCAGCGCTGAAGTCCCGAAATCCCGACTGATCAGTACCGGTACGCAGTAATGGTGGAATACTCGATATTTTTTTTCGAAGTGACTACGCTGCCCCATTTAAAATGTATTGGGTTGGTTTCCGTACATTATTCAAGTCACCTCCCATTTCAAATGCATTAGTCTCCGTTCGTTCAAGTCTCCCTTCTATTAATAGAGGCGTGTGAATAGAACTGACCTTTTTTTGGTGGCAGGTAATAAGTCAAAGGCACATGTTCGGTACTATCGTCCCAAAAGGTATTGTCCAGGTCGTGCAACAAGGCGGTGGTCAATGTATTTCCCCATAAGGCGGAGCCTTCCTGCGCGACCAGAACCGGAAATAACTTTTGGGACGATAGTACAAAGCATATGTAGGTATTTCACGTACGTCGAGCAGGCATCTTTCTACTCACTTCATTATCAATTGGGAAATAACCTAACTAGATCCATCCTGCACAGCCTCACATGAGCCAACCAGCAAACCTAGCCTTGACTGACAACCTGCCCAAACCTACTTTCGCTCAAAAATAAAAGCACACGGCAAGGCGCACGTCAAGCTTTGGAGATGATAACTTCGCCTTTTGAACAAAAATCCCCTAATCAGACTAACAGTAAGAAAATAAAAAACTTTTTTTTAATTTTTTTTTTAATTTTTCAATGTGAAATTTATTGCAAGTCATAGGCTTTGCGTAGTGTTCACGAATCCAATATTCAGCATTTCCAGCCCACTAATATTTAGGGCTCTTTGCATTATTGCCCAAATTTCAGTAAATTTCTAAGAGGAAGCTTTTCTTTTCTTCTTTTTTTCCTTTCATCTACAAGTAGGAAGAAAGAACGAACGATAACTTGACAGAGAGCAGCATATGGGGCCCATTTCATACCCAATCCCAAGTAATTGTGAGCTTGCGGGACGAATTATTATGAAAAGAAATTGTCGCAACAGGCCATGGGGCAGGTGCACCATTGGCGATGGGCAGAACACAACGAACTGAGATTTGTAACTTTTTGAGTGGTCATTGCCACCAAATCTGAGAGAGTGAAAGTAAAGTCCGGGAGAGTAAGAAGAATTCAGTGCGGGCCTGAATTCCGCGCCGGAAAGCAATGCAAGCAGGACTCGACGGACCCGGGAGCTTTATCCGCGCCGAAAGCGTACTTTAACATTTACAAGCGCTTCAGACAGGTGGATTTCGCTAACGTCTTCTCTGACGCGGGTTTGGAAGCTTTCAACTTCATTAATCTGGTCTGGGCAGCCGCTCGTGCTCCTTGTGGACACGGATACGAAAAATTTATTGTTCAGTATTTCTGGCATTAAGAAAAGAACGACATAAATGAGAGAATTGAAAACCGCGAAAACCAAATAATGGCAGCAGCGGCGCATGCCGTAAAATATGGGAAGCACCAAAGGTCGAAATTCACCAAATTAAAAAAAGGAATTTAAAGAAAAATGTAACAAATCCCAAAATAAAACTCCTGACCAAAAAAATAAAAAAAAAACGCGCGTACATTTATACAAAATCAGTGAATCTAACTGTAAGAAAAAGTATAGAAAAAGACGCTTTATAGATAAAGAAACGCAGATAAAAAAAAATTATGAAGGTCCTCTCATCAAATAATTACGCGATCAAATAACGAAAACAAAAGGTACCGGTGGCTATAATATTTTGAAAGGGAGCAGGAAATCTTTATTCCAAATGTTTCATTTTTTGTTTTTTTTTTAGCTTAATCTTTAATTTTTGACTGTTTTTTTTTCTTAAAAAAAAGAAATATCTATTTAAATAATAGTTTTAAAAAAAGCTAAGAAAAGCTCTCATTGCAATTTTTTCTTATAGTTGCGATCAATTCTACGGAAACACGGCATTACCTCTAAAAATACAGATCAAGATATAGAGGAGCACTAATAAGGAAAAAAATTCCGAGTTTGGAGACTTGAACGACTGGACATGCTGGCCGAACTGATCTGACAAAGACAGCCACGGAGTGATTTTGGCCGCGGCCCGAGTGAAAATCGTACGGTAACCGTCGGATGTATTTTTTTGGCGATGAAAGTATCGTAGCCAGCGAGCGTTTCTTCCATCAGAACCAATCGGAAATGAGAGGAGAATAGCGGAGCGGCACGGCGCTAAAGAAACGCGCGTTCGGCTTAATTGCGCTGAACACGTTACGTAATTTCTAGGATGACACTACAACGGCACCGTGTTCTTGGAAAACCGTCCAGGAAAAATTCTAAGAATGTCCTACTGAGGGAGGAAACTTGCGCCCCTGCCAAAGGCGACACGTGCAGTTAAACTTTGGCTTCTGACAACTTTTCTTTTTTCTTTTTTTTTAATGTTATCCAATTAATTATTTAATACGTCGCTCTTTGGGAGACGTTAATCGTTCTCAACTTAATCCTCCATACGTGAGTTACAGGGTAACAATTGAACTTCCCAAATACCCAGAAAAATTGCGTAACTTTATCGATGGATGTTACTTGGTTGAACCGATACCTTTAAAACGCTTGATTAATTAAAGTCTAAAATTTTAATAACGCTATTATTACAAATTGAAAATGCTCTGCGCTTTGAAAGAGGATATCTTTTCTGTGTTTACGTAAATTCGTGTCTTAAGCGGAATCGTGTTGTCATTCATTGCCAGCCCAATGAAATGAACACTTGTAACTCGAATTCCAGAACTACTTTCCGAAGGAATCAATAGCACTGAATCTTCTTTTTCATTCCAGATGTAGCGGCTTTTGAAATCCAAAAGTGTGGGAATAGCATTACTGTCGAGTAAGCTGGTCAATGCACTCGGCAGACTTGTTGAGAGCTCAAGCCAGCCCAAACAACTTTCTCCAGCGAGCAGTTCGATGCCCTGCGCCCTCCTCCGCGCTCCCGTCTGGGGTCAGCGACCGCGCACGCGCAGTGGCGCCCGCAGCTCGCCTCGCCAAGCGCGACATTGTTAAGGATGGCACTACTACCCTACATTCTTGTCAGCGAAAGTGCCGCTCGCGCCCTAAGGTTTGTGACGTCACAGTTCAGCAGACGACCCCGCTAAACTTCACTGCCGCTCCAAATAAAACTTCTTTGTATACGTATAGCCTATACGGTATAGGAAGCGTTCTCAGAAATAGTCACCGGCGGAGAAGGTTAGATTTTTTCTGAGTACTGACTGTATACGTTATAAGTTTTGTTGTAAATGTAAAACATCGCACGACACAAGAAATGATAGCTTTGTTTCTACTTAGGTTAAAAATATAGTTTTACTGACCGCCGGTGGTGCAATGTTACCTTAATGAGAATAAAGAGGTTTTGTGCCTCGTTTTAATTTAGATGCTGTATAATTCACTTACTTCAGTAGAATTGCACGGTTAATATTTATTATTATTTTGAGACTTTGAATATCAAAAATGTATCGAGCACAAGTCACATATTCCGACATTATTGAAAATTAAATACCAGGCAGTAAATAATTTTCGGAGTTACTATTGGTATTACATCAAATAGCTTGACTACACATTTTGGGATCAAATTTACATTATTTAAAATCCCAATTATGAAAAAATGAATAAATAAAGAAAAAATAATGAAAAGTAATCACTCAACCACCTTTCGGAAAAAAAAACTTTAAATACAAAGCTGCAAAAATATCAAGAAAATATATTGAAAGATTACGACAAAAACACTTTCTTAAAGATTTACTTTTCGTTTTCAATACACGTTATTATTAAATGTGGAAATCTAGTCATTGGCTTTTCAAGGAAAGTCCACGTTTTCTAATTTGGTAAATTAAGACTTTTTTCCGGAACGATCCTGGTATCTTCATCAAACCATGTGTTGACTGCCTTCCAAAATTATTTAAAAATAAAAAATTTCTGTTCAAAATTTAATTTTAAAAACGACGGTTTTTGGTCCGTAGCAATAAACGTGCGTGGCAAATTACATACCGGTACATCACATACGGTTTGATTCATAAACTCAGGTGTTACTAGAGTAAAGAAGGATAACTCTTCCATATATGTACAGAGAGGCTCATTTATTTCTTTTGTTGTTCTTTCTTGTTAACACTAAGCCTTACTTTTAATTGTTGGCCTGCGCAAAGTTATCATTAGGTGTAAGGATTGTGTACAATGTTTTAGTACACAAGGGGCGTTGAAAACAAGGACGTAACAGACAGCAAAGTCGGAATCATCTTTGAACGTCATCAACAAGAATTAACGTCGCAAATCATGAACATTAATTTCGCCGTAATTTAACCGTCCAGTTTGGGTTCATAGTCCTATTCCAAGCAAATTGGAAGTCATATCTTTAAAACTGTTTCTTCAGGTACAGGTACAACTCGTCAAGGCTCTCTAAAGCGTAATAACTTGAAACTTCCTTATTTGGTGTTGAAAAATTATTGAGATTTAAGCAACAACCTAGGCCGAAAGTTAAACCTGCGTATCGGCTGAGAAGGACGTCCAAATTTTCGCTTCGTCTGAATGTTTTCAGCGCTCAAATCTAATTTTAAAAACATGTATTCACAAGTATGTTATCTCTGGTGTTGGTTGTTGTTGTTATTTGTTAAATCATGAAGTTTTGTGTTTGTTGACTAATTTTAAGACACCATTTTGGTGCCCTATGCGGCCGCATGTACTTAATGAGTTTTCCATCACGATTAAAGGATTGTTATGTTGTTGACCAATAACATGTTTTTCTTCACCATCACACGAAATCAACTACCGATAGTTTCTGCGATAGAAATGAGATAAAATGAACTAGAAAAAGAAATTCCCGTGAGATGGAATAATCGGAAGGCGAGCTGGGGAGAAGAGGTAGGCCAATTTCTAATTCTTACCCCCACTTTGGTACCGACCCAAAATCTACTTATCCAGAGTTTTTTGCGCCCCCCGCCATTCCATTTACCTCAGAAAATTCCCCACGCCCGAAATCCATTGGAACTATATTGGGAGCTAGGCTTAACACTACCGGTACCAGAAGAGGTCATCCCATAAGTCATTTTCAAGATACTTTACTTACAAAGCCTGCGTTAAAAATGGTTGGTTTCTGTTTTCATTTCCTGTGTCACCAAGAGGAAAATAACGCCGATATGTGTGGCATATCGCAGGGGTCAAAGTTTTCAAATCAATTTCAGAGCTCGAGGATAAAATGTCTCACAACCGCGACTTTTATAGTTGGCGAAATTACGGTGTAAATAACATTTACGTGTTTCGCAGGAACGGTGAAATAATATTACTTCGTAAACAACTACAAAGAAGTTCATTTTAACTTCATAAGTCATCAATTTTGACTTCGCTCCTGGTTAGAAATAGCAAAAAAGTAGAAAACTGTTGACTTTCACACCCATTTTTTTCCATTTTTTCAATTTTTATTCCCGAAATTTTTCGGAAAAATTTCATGAAATTATGCTAACAAATATCTTTTATGAAAAATATCAACCCTACGATTACGTGATACGATGGTTCAAAAAGTGCTAAAAATACCCCACTCGCCTAATTATAGGGAAATATTGCATTAATTGAATCCGATAAGGGAGGTTATCGATTCGAGGGTAAGTACACCAAAAATTTTGTTGAAATCCGCTGACTTTTGCAAAAGATATCATCTGACGAAGTTTTGCAAACAGACAGACCCAAACATTCATGTCAAGCAAAAATCGCTTTTCTTTGAGTTTTTAGAGTTAGTGGAGCCTGAAAATGATCTTAACTTAAAATGTTTGGTGGTATTCCAATACTTTTATTCGTAACGAACATGGAAGTAAAAACAAAACCACCATAATATCCTCCTTTTAAAGAAATGATACAATACCTTGTTAGAAATATTTAATGAATCGCAAACTTACCCCCGCTGTTTTCAATTACGTCGTGAGGATGCTAAATACACCGAAACCATTATCAATTAAGAATAAAAACAAAACTAGCTGCAAAGAGTTAACGGAGGGTCACTTTGAAAAAGTAAATTGAAAGCAAAAGTTGTCTGGACGAAAAAAGGGTTGGTGACGGGATCGGCCACCGCTCAAGAACGAAATAGTTACGTTGCTGTGTTGAAAGACAGTAAAACAATGCTGGTGCTATAGGAATAGTTGATATCGGGAAAATCGCCTTTGTGCGCAATTTTCCGGGGAGGTTCTCCGTCCGCCGCTGCGGCATCCTCAGACTTTTCTTCCGGTCTGCTAACTTGTTCCCAGAAATTCCAGAAATGGCGGCTGCCTTGACTCGTTTCCGAGCTTAAATCTGGAACAGACGAGAAATTAACCAGACATGCTCGAAGTTCTCCGATCAACCCCATCTGACGCTACCATCACTTAAGAACTTAAGGATGTTTCATCGACGTAGCTAGTCAAATTGACAAACAAGTTTTACAAAGAATGACAAAACTGAGTTTAAAAATCTGAAGCGCACGATAAAGCTATAAAATTTGACTAAATAAACAATCAAGATTAGTTGACAACCAATAATTATGGTTATTTTAGTTTTTCAAAATTGTTGCCACTGCTGATTTGACTCATTTTTCTCTAGTTTTTAGGGGTTTTTATCAAATATTTTTCTTAAACGACGGTAAAATACTAGTTTTTTCGTATCTATTTGTGCATCTTCACTTGACCTATCATGTGAAACGTTTTTTAAACAATTTTATCGAGCAAATTTTCTCGTAAAATATAAAAATCGTGAATATTTAAGTACACGTCTATACAACGACACGGAATTCTTGCTATCTTTGAATGCCTAAAACTCAAAAGTTAGGACGGTGACAAGTCGTTTTAAGTGGTTTGGTGTGTGAAATAGCATCTTAGCTGTATTTTTGATATTAAAAAGAGACTTATCAGCACCCTTCACCTCGATGAAACATACTTCAACGATCTCCTCGGTCAAACTATAAAGGCTTACCTGGTAGACAGGTAACTCCCATTTCCCCTGAGCCAAAAAAGCCGACGATGGGTGTAGTGGGGAATGCTTTGTTAATGAAATGAGACTCGACGTTGGGTTCGTTCTCATACCAAGCCGATCCCCGGGCAAGACAGGCAAACATAAAAGCCACGCTATTTTCAGTAGGGAGAGAACAACTTTTCAGCTGTAAAAGAAAAATCATTTCAACTAAGCCGTCCCAAATGAGGTGTACCTATTATGTCTCCGGTTTCATAGTTAGTGAGAGAAATTTATTAGCAATTTTAAAAAATGCTTACCCTTGAAATCTGTTCCTTTACTTGTTCCTTTTCGCAGACGTCCTCAGTAAGGATAATCGAGGCCGCGCAGACGTTTGGTCCACAAAAGATGATTCCTTCGAAGCAGTCAGGTTTATCCATCAGAGCTCCGCCAGCAGCCACCCGATGTTGTTGCCTTGGAAGAAGAAAAGCGTTTATAGAAACAAGCTTTCAGCGACTTCAAAAAGAAAATTCTTCCACTAACCTCTCCTGTAACTTTCCCACCAAAATGGATGTACATCGCTGATTGACGGCTGTTCCACAAAAAATCAAAACAGCTTGAACTACTTCGTTCTCCGGTAAATTAAGTAAATTTACAATATCAACCTTTTTCCCACCACCCTGCAAAAAATTGATGGAAAACATTAAGGAATTCTCTCCGATGAAGTGCTTTTTATCCTCATGGAATAAAATGTTTACCTGATAGAGGGACGTACGTTGCTCGAGGTTTAGGCTGAACGTTATCGCTGTCACACCTTTCATTTTGGGAAGAAAAAGAAGGCTCATTGCTGAACTTCCCTCTAAAAACGAGACACAAATAAATTCTCCATGAAAATATAAAACGGTGTCAGAGCTGCATTCTACAACAGCTGCCACTTACGTCGGCTTTCGTAATAGTCCACCTCCCAGGTTCTGGATAAATCTTGGTCTGTAGATACGACACCCGAGACGGGATACACCAAAAATCGGCAGCTAGGCTCGAGGAAGGAAGTCATGTAATCAGAGACTGCAAAAAGCAAAAGGTCATGCAATGACAGCAAAAAGCCACGTTAGCAGTGCAATAAAGCCTTAGGCCAGAAAAATAGGTACACTTACAAGAATGCGTTCCATTACAAGGTGTGTCCCTCGATACGGGACAAGGTACATCGCTGTTGTTACATTTTAACTTTTCTCTCAAACATTTCTTTGAAATGAAGCACAAGCAAATGTCTGGATCAAAGTATATATGCTCACACATAGCAGTCCATGTTGCAAGTTGAGGTGAAACATTCCAGCCTCTATCCCGTCGGTAAAATAACCATTTTAGTTTTGTCTGCGCAGCAAGAAGTTTTTTGGCTGCTGATTCCCATGATCTGAAAAAGGAGGAATCAAAAAAATCTGATAGCACTGAGACACTTCTTCATGTTCAACTCAATTGTGAAAACAAAATATCAATGCTTACCTGCAGACCTTAGACGCATTTTTGAGATCTTTGGCGGTCAAGCACTCCAGTATTTTAACCAGAACACCATATTGGGAACTTAGGTATTGCCCAATCTCTGCACTTATCTGGAAAGAAAATAAATGCTCACATCAAATTTTCACTGAAGATGACGGGAATCACAATTAACTTAAAAATATTAAAAATATTTTCTTACCTGTGATTCTGGTTGCTCTTTTGCTTCAGGTTTAGATGCCATTGAAAATAATGCACTGGTAGAGGTGATAATATATTATCTTGAAAAGTACCAGAAAAGGGAAATTGAACCTTGTCGTAAATAACCAACGAACGATCTTGCTACATATTACAGGTTACTTTCTTAAAACATGCTGTGAAAGAAGGAATGAGTTGTATCAAGCAATTTGGCAACATTCCTTTTTCAGTAAATATGAACAGGCAACACAAAGTAGTGAATTTTGGTCACTCTAGCAAGATGCTGGAAATGCTTCCCTAGAGATATAGAGATGACAAGCAAACTTAAGGTATTCAATCCTTAAAAAACGTGAGCATCATAATATATTTCACAGAGCCACAATAACCACTTTTGCTGAGCCAATCCTTGTAATCACCTTGCTTTAGCTTTTAGTCCAATTCTATAGTTGATAACGTAACTGTTATCAGACGTTTGTTTCATTAAAACTGATTTATTCTTGTTCTTTTACAAAGTTTTATCAGTTTAATCATGTTATCAAGGAAACAAAACAAAAACAACGATTAACCCCAAAAGAGCCGATCAGTGATAAGTCTTACAAACTTCGCTAATGGATGGAGAAAGTTGCGATAATCTCGTAGGATCTTGTGAGGCAGCTCTGTAGTTTACTTCAAATGCAATATAACGTTTTTTACACTAACTAAACTTGTAATTCTGTGTACTTCGGCGACATTTGTTATCGTTTTACTCAAAGCAATATACTAG
>Ga0058701_10005806_pt1 | contig 10321 bp, 4 predicted proteins | sample AgamicOrMae_FD_97039 | JGI IMG/M metagenome (GOLD analysis project Ga0058701, IMG submission 97039) | Agave microbial communities from Guanajuato, Mexico - Or.Ma.e | ecosystem: Host-associated > Plants > Phyllosphere > Phylloplane/Leaf | place: Guanajuato, Mexico | collected 2012-06-04 | reverse complement strand
CGTTAGGATGCTCAAATCATAAATTACCTTAGCGTACGAAACAGTACAGTTAACTAGCTTTAGTTTCAAAAGGTAAACCATATTACCGGAATAAGCCCTTCTGAACGTGCTCGTGATATTTTTTGAACAGACGTAAATATCCGCAAAATTTCGTATATTTCAAAGAAATAACACGATCTCAGAATTTATATCTCACATTTATGAACTCTTAACCCACTACCGCGCAGCGATGCCGTCCGGAAACAGAAAATTTTATTTTTGATGATCTTTTCAGCTCAGTATTGTCACAATTTAAAAAATATCACCTCTATGGAAACCTGAAATTGATGGCAATTTAGGCATTTTTCCAAGCTTTAAATTTCCTATTTCAATGGAAAATGTCCTTCCAATTTCTCTTAAGATAAATTTTACTCCAAATACTTCGGGCTGTTGTGGGTTAACGATCGCAAAGCCGAACATTAGGAGCAGAAAAAGTTCGCAGTTTTTAGCATTTCCTGGACATAAAAATCTGTTGATACGGCAACCTAAAAAGTGCGATTGGAAATCTTCCCAATTATGCATCATTCGAATATCCCCTGGGAAATCTACGCAGATTTATACACACGCGGTCTTGGAGTGCGCATAAACAAATCAATTAGGTCGCTTTTCGCACCAGTGTGTCTAAAATGCCGGGGACATTCCGACAAGTCTAGACGCGCGGCCGATGCCTCAGGCAGGGCTGCCAACTGGGGCGCAACATATTCCCAAACTTTTTCTGCTTTGGATTCAAATTTTTTTTATTTTGAAAAGGGTTCTTATACTTGAGCTAGGCCTCGTCTCCAGCAGTGCACAAGTTGAGGTATGTCGTATCGATCCTTCCAAAATCCGTATTCCAATCTCATTTTGTGAGTACAATCAGTCACTTAACAATTTTTACCCAACTTTGCCATCGCTCAAGTATTTTTTAAAACCTGAACTAGCACCGTGCCCATAGCTCAGTAAAATTTCTCTATTTATTATTTACAGTTTCTTTGCATAATAGGTAAGTCTGGCCTCTTCAAAATGTCTTAATATCCAATTTGAGGACTCTATTTAGATGGTATATTCTTAAATATTACAAAACAGCACCAAAAATGTACGTTTTCTTGCTGATGACACTGTTTTTAGCTTCCATCACGGAAAAAATGGTTTTGTTACGGCAACAAAATTAGGGACAACAAATAAAATTTTTGTTGCTGCAACCAAAAATTTTGCTGCAGCAACCAAACGTTTTTTTGACAGAACTAAACATGTTGTTCTTGTAATAAAATGTTTTTGTTATCCCTATATTAAAAATTATTTTGTTAGTATAACAAAACCCTTTTTTCCGTGTAAGTTCTTCCAAAAACATAGAAGCATTTCCTGGTTGAGCTGTTTCTAAGGATAAATGTTCAAACAAAAATATTTCTGATTAAAGTCGGTTTTTTGTTTTTATTTTAGGAAAAATTAGATGATGATTTTTTTAGGTCAATTTTTAAGAAGATAATCGTGCGTTGTCTTTGATAGTATCGAGAAAAGCTTTTCCTAACAAAGTCGGTGTCTTCTAATAAAAGTAAATTGTCGAACGGCAGGTGAAAGTCAGGCGCATATGGGGTCATAACATGGGCCCCATAATATGGGCTCCATAACACGAGCTCTGCAGGGGCCCCGCCTCTATTGATTTCGACCCATGTGTGGCTGGCTTTACCACTCGATATTCACGGATCAGGAATCAGACCGCAGACTGCAAACAACTTGCGCTCCTACTGGATCAATTCCACGTGGAATTTAAATAAATTTAAAAAAAATTGTGAACTTTTTTAGCTAAAACTTTGAAAATTAAAACCTGAAAAGATAAAAATGAATTCATCTAATACGTTCCCATATAGCAAAACTGAGAGATTTTCAAAATATTCCAAAATTAGGGAAAAATAGAGTTATCATGAAAGAGCAAGGGTTATTGTGTTCAGGCAGGGTGTAGTTACATTTGGAACGATTTGCACTGTTAAAACGAAATCATTGAATTTTCAAATCCGCTGATTGGAATTTTTATTCACTTCCCGGTTATGGAATTTCAAAATACTTTCCTTGTGAATTTTCCAAAAAGTTACGTATTTTCATAGCTGAATTTGAAAATAAAGTAACTTTTTTGAAAATTTACAAGAAAAGTATTTTGAAATTTGATGACCGGGAAGTGAATAAAAATTCCAATCACCGGATTCGAAAATTCAAAGATTTCGTTTTAACAGTGTGGCTAAGTAGAGTAAGGCTAAGTAGAATTAGTTTAAGTAAGGTCAGGTTAACTAATGGTGGATAAAGTTAAGTCTGTTGGGAGGCTGATTTTAAGTTTGACTGGGTCAAGTAATAAGTAAACTTCGATTAATAAAAGTTAATTATCACTAAAAAAATAGAATAATCATAAAATTTTACCAAAAACGAACTCTAGAAGGCAATAATTGAATTAAACATTTTACTAAAAGAATGAGCAGGTGAGTTTGCTAAAGAGGGGTAAGGGGAACTCGAGTAACAAGCTAATTTTAATGCAGTGATTCACCTCCTGTAACATAAAGGGCACAGTTTGTCCGCCCTTCCAGAATACCACCATACATTCTTAACCAGCGTCATACGACCCTACTTACTCCAGATTTATGGACGTCCCCTTTGGGCAGGCAACGAATAATGCAGGCAATGGCTTGCAGTGACAAGTATACGTTCCTTTTCCAGAAAATGAACTTTTAACATGAGGTCCTTATCACAAATTACTCAAAATATTCAACTGATATCGAGATTTCCGGCGTAGATTTGAATTTACAGAGAGTTGAAAACAGCCCAACGCTTGTTGCTGATATCCAACGGTCTTTTTTCCTTCTGAAAGAGTTTAACTCGCACTGTTAAAACAAAATCTTTGAATTTTCAAATCCGGTGATTGGAATTTTTTTTCACTTCCAGGTCATGAAATTTCAAAATACTTTTCTTGTAAATTTTCAAAAAAGTTACTTAATTCGGCTTTGAAAATACGTAACTTTTTGTAAAATTCACAAGGAAAGTATTTTGAAATTTCATAACCGGGAAGTGATTAGAAATTCCAATCACCGGATTTGAAAATTCAAAGATTTCGTTTCAAACAGCGCGGCAAATACGGGTCTCGCCTGAAGTTTAAAAACAGGCATTTGACCGAATTCTCCGATTAGTTTTCAAAAATAATTATCTATGAGTAGGAGTGGTACATTTACAAAATTCGCGACGTTTGCTGACTGTAAATCGGCCTCAGTGAGATTCGACTCTCGCGCAATAATACTAGGAATGCGTTTATTAAGAAGAGGAAATCTCGGAAATTTCTGGTGGCATTGAAGGACTTTGCTTTTTTCATTGATTTTGCCGCCAACGCAAATCAGTTTCAAAAATAAAGCATCCCTTCTTTTTAATTTCAAAAAAGGGCGCGCTTTTCCGGCGGCAAATTAGAAGGAATGCTCCTACTTAAGGAAGCTCTTCCAAAAGGGATGTAAATCATGCCGCAAAATGGGCGCTGCCAACATTGAGAGTACTCCTAATGTTTTTACGAGTGAAAATCGCACTTTCCGGAGTGAAAATTACTTTTTAGTTGAAACACTTCATACTTTTTTGTAAGATCATAAAATTATCTCTTGACAACTATCGCTGAATTCTGCGCGTGAAATCATGTTCTTCTCCGGAAGCCTGTTTAGGACACTTAACTTTTTCCTTAGGTAAACAAGCTTGGCAAACCTTCTCAGATGGCGGCTTGCGAGATAAAGTTTCAAAAAGCTCACCTCTTTTGTTAAACTCAATGAACTTAAAAAAAGCTGACAAAACTTCGACTGCGCACAAAACCATTTCTTCCAAGAAATTCTTTACAGAAATCTAGATATGATAAATCAAATTTGCTGAAACCTGTTTTCCCCCAATATTGACTGAAAAGCGACCAAGCTTTCAGAGTCCTCGAATTCTAGGCTCACTCGTTTTCAGTAAAATTGCACATTAACCCATAACAGCACAAAGTATTTGGAGTGAAATTTAGCTTAAGAGAAATACGAAGGATTTTCCCATTAATTTACGCAATTTTAAGCTTTGGGAAATGCTTAAATTATTAAATTTCAGGTTTCTAGAGAGGTGATATTTTTTAAATTGTGACAATACTGAACTAAAAAGATCCTCTAATTTTTTTTTTGTTTCCGAACGGCATCGCTGGGCGGTAGTGGGTTAATTCAACGTATAACTTTTACTTGTTAATACCAAGCCAATCAGTTAGTTTTCTTAACATGTTCTTTGATTTCTATACACATTAACTACAGGATTAACATGCGACCAAGTTTCTTGTAGGTTTTGCATCGAAAAAAAATTAAAAAACTTTTGCTTGTTTATTTGTTTGTTTTTAAATCTTATTTTCAAGAAACAAAATTTAATTTGCAAAGTACCCCAAAGCTGACGCTCTTTCGCGGAATCAAATTTACGGTGAAGATCATTACTGAAAAAGCGTATTACTATGAAAAGCAAAGTTTGCGTTAAATACGCCCACGTGTTGCGTCCAAATAAGTTTGATATTCATGGGATTCGCTGAAATCTTGTCTGCTCATGACGACGCCGGTATGAGCCGCAACTTTGGGCGATGTAACTTCAGTTAAGATGGTGCAACCACGAATATTTAAATAGGCCTCACGGTAAATTTGATACCTTACGTTCCTTGCCTCTTTAAGGCAAATCTACCCTTACTTGTTATCACGTGATGATAATTATGACGAAGGACGACTTAGGTGTCTTGTGACTCGATTTGAAAATTCAGGAACTCCGCGTTAAAACTTTTGAACGTATTTTCCGCCGTCCAGCTGATTCTGAAGCCCAACCCGTAAAGAACTCGATAGGAAGTTCTAAAGAAAACTGAAACTCCATCTTTTGCTATTTTTAAAAAGAAGCATTTAGTTCAAAAAAGGACTTTTAAGAGCGGAAATCAGGTCTATGCTTGTTATGATTTAAACTGCAAATGTTTTGCACATCCGTCAACGTTGCAGTATTTTTACCGTATCGTCTTTGGTAATAGACGTACTGCGATGGAAAGCCAGCTTAACCCGTAAGAAAATGCATCTTACTGACGCAAAAACTCGATATATTCAAACAAAAACGCAAAGTGAAGTTTGCGATCTGTCCATTCTAAAACCTATAAAAAAAGCAAAGAAAAACCGCCGAAGAGTGATCCCTTTATTAATTTAAACAAAAGTAATTAGTTTAAACAGACCGTCTTAAAAACTTTTTCAACCAAAAACAGATTGCTTCTCCTCTCAAATAAAAACTTCTGAACCTTTTGAGAAGACATATCGGTCAAAGTCTCCAAACCTGTTTATTGCAATGCACCCTCTGCGACCAAATTTCTTTTATCGCGAAAACTTGGAGCAGAGATTGCAAGCCGTAGCCAGCATCTTGGCGATATTGAACCGAATAGCGTTATGGAAATAAGGCACCTTATATTGAGACATTTTAGGGCGCCTCTTGACAGCGCAACCGCCCTTATTTGCCGCGATACAAGTGCCCTATCCCCCAAACTCCACTCTTTTTAAGGGCCTCAATTTGGAGACATACTAAAAATAGGAACTCGAGGAACTTTCGTTGGGTTATTGAAGAGTAATTTAATTAATTTATTTTTTTACATGGAGTGTGTTAGTTTGAAATGGGTCTACGTAGTTTTTTGAAAGTTTTAATTTACGTTTCTTACTTTACATTTCCTATGTTTCAAGTATTCCTTGCGATAAACGTCAAAGTTTTTTGCACTATAACCGAATAATTAACGAAAATAAATTAAAACTAACAAAACCAAACCTAAACTGACTAAAAAATACCTAATTTGTAACCAAAAACTGACTACGGTACAAATTTAATACCTGTTTTAGAAAACACTTTGGCTGGTTTTAAACAAGAAGGTCAATCAATAGCTATCAACATCTGAGCGAGGCATTCCTTTTAATTTTTTTATTAATAGGTTAATCCTTGTACTAACTAAAAGACCCCACGCCCCTTCAGCGTACCAAGAACATTATTCTTTTAATCAGAGAAATTTAGGCTTTGGTTGAGATTGTCTGGGAGCTGTTTCCAGACAATGGAATCAGTAAACCGAACACAAAATGCACTCACTGAGAAAAGAGGATTTTATAGTCTAGTTGGCGATTTCCGGACAGTCCCCCGTTTTTAATTCAACAACAAAAGATGCAAATTTCACTAACAAAGACGATCCTATTACCTTTTCACGAGGGCATTGTTTGAAAACCGACCAAAACACGTGCCATACACTGTTTACCATCAAACCATGCATAAAAATAATTGCACTGCCGGCAAAAACACAATTTATACAGCAATTACGCTAGTTATTTTAGCTGTGAGAGCGATCTATTTAATCCCTAGGCCTATTGCCTATTTTTATGGAAACTAAAAAGTTAGCATGACAACAAAACAATTAATAACCTTTACTAATTATCAGCTACTGCTTCGCCATGGCTGCTGGATGGTTTGCATTAGCACGTAAGATGATGGCTACCGAGTACTAATTAGTGCCTTATCCTGCACTGTTAACAACTTCTTCTGTGTGCACGAGTACCCAAAACAAAGTGTTCGGTTAATTAAATGTCCATAGGCTTATTCAGGATAAGTACAATTAGGTAATGTTTAGTTAGAACTAAATTTAGGACTTTGGCATAAAACATTTCGTACAAGCAAAGACAAGCGTCAATGAAAAAGAAATAAGATTCTGCCGAATACATTTTTTTAAACTCAATTCCAATAGCCACGTGTCTAAACAAATCAGCATCATTTTTATCGCAGCTGTTTAAGAAGTCGGTGACCTTAACTGGATGTTCAATCTTTCCAACTAAGCATAGGTAACTATTCCACAATTGAAATCTTTCGCTCACACGTGTCTCATTGTTTCTTTGAGAGAACATCTCGTAGTTAAGACTGCTTCATTAGCGCTAATAAATTACTACGCTGTCGCATTAATCATACAAGGCTTTGTTCTTTCCCAGCAACACACAATAGACAAATGACAACATACTAAGTGGAACCAAATTTTGTTTGATCACGGGACTTTATTACTAACGATATGATGAACTATAAAATTGGAAGGTTGAATACCTCCTTTTATGTCCCACCTTTCTAGAGCGGGGCTAGACACAAGGTATATAATCTAACTCATACGTCAATCTAACTTACGCAGCTGTTGTTGACTCTCACAATCCTAGGTTGGACCAAGGTTGGACCAAGGTTGGACCAAGGTTGGACCAATGTTGGACCACTGTTGGACCACGGTTGGACCGAGGTTGGACCAAGGCTGGACCAAGGCTGGACCAACTTTGGACTAAGGTTGGACCAAGGATGGACCAAGGTTGGACCAAGGTTGGACCAAGGTTGGAACAAATTTTGACCAAGGTTGGACCAAGGTTGGACCAAGGTTGGACCAAGGTTGATCACGGAGGTTGCAACTAACAAAGCCTACCAAATTTAAAGTTTTTTGTTTTGTTTTTTGTTTTTTTATCATGGGGTAGGGCGCTGATGCGCGTATTTCCCCACGATGTAATTTCGCTCTTGACGAAGTTGATTGAAAGAGAAAGTTTCGCTTCTCAAATTCTTCCCTTTTTTCAAGGTAACGTTTACAAAGAGGATTTGGGGCTCTAAAAGGCGTTCATAGTGGCCGTTTGTTCCGATTCGTTTTATCCGACAGAATGGCATGGAATGCTGAATGGGAAAACGCAGCCCATGCGAACTGAAGCGAACGTCTGTCTACCCAAACTCCCTTTAAAGTAAACTAAACTTGTTCATTGCGGCACTCATCCCTTTGAGGATTTCTTTTAATCAATTGATTGTAACATTTTGGTTAAAAAACACAAATAAAAGCTCAGCTCTTTTCAACTCTTTTGGGATGATCTCTGCGATGATTCGAGTCAAATTAACTCGCTTTAGACTGATAAGAAAAAAGGATAGCCTATCCAACCAACCACTGGCGAGTAAATCAGAAATAACCTTAAGCCAGGGCATCGCAATGAACCCAGTGTTTCTCGTTTCGTATCTTTTTCTTCAAATACGACACAGGGTTCTTCAAAGCTGTCAAATTTAAGCTAGACCTTATATCTTTGAAAGATCGTGGTCACCCATTATTTGAAAGGTTCATTAAAAGCTTAATCTAAAACTGTTTAATCAGGCCTTTAACTATGGTAACTAGATAAATAGACAGCTGATTCAGATTTAATAATATCAGTCGTCAATGTCAACCGTACTTTTAAAAAAATTAAAAAAATAAAAAAAAAATTAAAAATGCTTTAGGAATTCCGTTTATAAACCATCTTGAAAAATTGAAGAGGTTTTTGATCTAGTCTGAATTGATACCACGTCCGACGCCTGCTTGAAATGCAAATACTGCGAGAGAGAGAGAGAGAGAGAGAGAGAGAGAGAGACAGAGAGTTTCAAACTTTGAGCTCGCAGTCGCACGCGCAGCGCTACAGCCATTAAAAGCTATTAAGATATCCCCACTTTTTATATTCAGTAGTGGACGCAACGGCTTTTGCTTTCATCTACGGGAGTTTGTCTCTTAACCCGAAAGTCCCTTTTGGCACTGCGAAACAAGAAAAAAAAATGTTTCCATCTGAGTACCGGCGAGCGCCTGCTGAATCTTGGATAGGCAATCACAACGCAGAGAAGTCGAAGAGGTTGCCTATCCACAGGTTGACAGGGGCTCTAGCGAGCTTCTTTAATAAATGATTGGTCATTCGCAGGGCTATTTTCTGACCTGTGTCAGGACTCTCTCAGGTTGATGCGCATTGGGTTAGGCTGAAGTTGAGCAAGTTGACTCATTCCACGGTATTTCAGCCGTTCAGGAATTTTAGTCATTCCACGGATACTTAACCGATTTGTGCTCAGAGGAAGTTTGAAAAAATTAATTTAAGGAAATAAAACGTTATGGGACAAAATTTTGCAAAATGGTGTTTTTGAAATGATCATTTTTTTAGGCTAATTTAGAGTTACCTTTTGACTTACGAGTAAGTGATTTATGGAAGAAGTTTGCATAAAGATTGATATTTTTGATGGGTCGATAACAGCTCAGTGGGCAAAAATCGGTGAAGTCATTCAACGTTATTTTTTCATAGTTTTTGAGTCATTTTACGGTATCCGAGTCACTCCAGGATATTTTACTCGATTCCAGATTATTGTTGGGGATGATTGGGTAAGTTTGAAGGAATACACTGGAGTAATTGAGAATTTATCAAACTGGTGTGGGAAATACACATGTCTTTCGGTAAAGATCTCCAGTCCACTCCAGTTAGATCATCGTTTCGAACGCTAGCTAAAGATCATTCCTCATACTTCTAACCGAAGAACAAAACTTTTGAAACCACAAACCTCTTTTTGACGATTATTAAAACCAAAACGTTTTTTTAACGCTATTTTCTAATAGTTTCTTAAACCGTAATACGTGGATTAATTTGTTTGCTAGAAGAGCGAAGGATGCGGGCGGGATCCCAACACACAATATAGGAAAACCCCTTCACAATCCTCTCCTGTGCCCCTCCGCCTTCCACGAAATGCGGTTTTTCTACCGGAAATGAGCGCTTTTAGTGGTGTAATACATTATTCTCTACTTTTAGCAAGCTATCTCTTTTAATTCGCCCCTTCTTGCATTGATTCCCAACCAACGCCACTGCTGATGCTGCACAGCCTGACGTTCCTAACTGGTTTTATGACGTCAAGCTTTTCCAGCTGTTTGAATTAAAGAAAAAAACAACCGAATATTCACCATTTTTACGAGTATCTGCTTTCTGTGCCTTGTTTTCGGCCTTTCTTCGCAAAGCCGAGGACCAAGGACACTGAAACAAACCTATTGCCATCAAGTCTGATGCCGCTTACTTCTGAGAAGACCGCTGCCGCCGAATAATCGGCATTAAGCTTGGTGTATCAGTAACGGCGACTGCATCACTTTTCACAGAAGTTGTGCGGTTCACTGTAAAAAGAGAATCTCAATTTCAGACGAAAAAAAAGGCAAATTATATGTCTATAATAATTTCAGTCCAAATATTCACTGAATTTCAGTTATATCGTTCTTAAAACAAGAAATTTATAGACATCAAAAATATGTCTGAAATTCAGCGCATAATTGTACTTTTAAATTACCGGTCTGAAAATTTTTCAGTCCAAATATTCACTGAATTTCAGTTATATCGTTCTTAAAATAAGACGTTGATAGATTTTTTTAAAAAAGATGTCTGAAATTCAGCGCATGGGACTCAAATTACTGGTCTGAAAATTTTTCAGTCTAAATATTCACTGAATTTCAGTT
>Ga0058701_10005805_pt1 | contig 10324 bp, 7 predicted proteins | sample AgamicOrMae_FD_97039 | JGI IMG/M metagenome (GOLD analysis project Ga0058701, IMG submission 97039) | Agave microbial communities from Guanajuato, Mexico - Or.Ma.e | ecosystem: Host-associated > Plants > Phyllosphere > Phylloplane/Leaf | place: Guanajuato, Mexico | collected 2012-06-04 | reverse complement strand
TTTTTTCGACTTTTTCTCCGTTTTTCAGTAACATCTCCGACGTTTTTGAACCGATTTTGCCCCTTTAGGTTGCATTATGTTCAGGACATTCCAACGAACTATTTCTATTTTTACAACGTCAAGTATCTTGTTTTAACGATTTTACGACGAAAAACGTCCAAAAATTATAAATTTGACATAACTTGCAAGCTGTACCTCCGATTTTCACGTTCGAGGTCGAAAATGTTTCAGCAGGTCCCTGAAAGAACGCCTTATATGCGTGGTTTTGCCCCTTTTGGTTTCGCCAAATAAGAGGCCATAATTTGCATTACAACACGCAAGATGTGTGATTTTCGGCAAGTTTCAAAGAGATTTCCAAACAGCTAACAGGGAACCCTCCCCGGTGTAAAACCCAGATTTGCACGAAACTTATAAGAGTTGTAGTAGCCTTCCACGCAATGATTTTCGGGAAAAAATTCGATGGTCTAAAAACCCATCATACCGATAGAGAATGATCCCAAAACGCCTCCCTCAAAGCGATTTGAACGCTCGACAAAAATTACCCCCTGCAGCCACTCGCAACTTGGAGGTGACAAAAATCGTGGTCGGAAATCTCATCTTTACATCGAATAACTCTAAAACGAATCTCTTCAAGGCATTTTGACAACTGGAAAAAACTACCAGTATGTTGGTGATACGAATCGGTGTACTTTCATGACATTGCATAATGTTTAGCAAAAATTATGCCCCTATTTGGTCATCCCTGAAGCAAAAGATGCAAAATATGTACAGAAAAAATTGCAGAACTCGTCAAACCGATTTCAGAAATATGGGAGCATCTAAAACGGCCCTAAAATGAAACCCTTTATGTCGGCAGGCATAAGGATGCAGGATTCGTAGTGTCGCGTCGCGAAAAGAAAGCTCGTTTCTACAAGACAGCATTTCTGCGAGCATTAAAGTCGATCGCTTTTGATTTTAAAGAAACCAAAACTCGCTATGTCTTGCCAGGAAGTTTTTTTCCATCATTCATCACACATCTTGCGTGTTGTAATGCAAATTATGGCCTCTTATTTGGCGAAACCAAAAAGGGGCAAAACCACGCATATTAGGCGTTTTTTCAGGGACCTTCTGAAACATTTTCGACCTCGAACGTGAAAATCGGAGGTACAGCTTGCAAGTTATGTCAAATTTATCATTTTGGGACGTTTTTCGTCCTAAAATCGTTAAAACACAAGATACTTGACTTTGTAAAAAAGAAATAGTTCTTTGGAATGTCCTGAACATAATGCAACCTAAAGGGGCAAAATCGGTTCAAAAACGTCGGAGATGTTACTGAAAAACGGAGAAAAAGTCGAAAAAATCGAGTTTTTGCGTAAAATTTGATCATGTTTGCGGGGGTGCAAGGCTTCCTTTTATCGCAAGACGACTTGGCAGGCCTTCTTTTTTCATCAAAACAAGTCATTCAAGCAACATACGAGTGAAATCGGAGGGGGTCGTTGCAACCGCCTGGTGAGTTGGCGTGGAATGACCGAGGTGCTTATGTTGAGCTTTATGAGTGCTCTTAACACAAACAATAAACATATTTTGCGCGTGAAGCAAAAAATACCCTGAAAATTGTCTAATGATAGTGTAGTACTCATTCAAAGACTTCGACAATAAGTAAGATAAAAGATGTTTGCTTTCAAAGCGCTCAGTTTTTAGCGTGCATGATCGCGGGCAAGGACACCAAATGATTTTGGGAAATCTGATATCCTGGGTCACGGAAAGCATACAACACGTGCGGAATTGAAAGTATGCACGAGGGAATGCGTGAGTGACGACCCCTCATCTTTATGTTGCGTCGGACTGTTTCATGGGAACACAAGTTTTGATCGTGTGAGTGGTGTTGTGTTGCAGGTGATCGCGATTCGATGATTAGGGTGGCGCCGCCGGCGGAGCTTTCGGCGTCGCCGACGCCTTTACAAGCTTGGTAAGTTCACCTTCGACAAGCTAAAGGCGCAAGATGCGCAAAAATTGTCGACGTGATGGCAAGTTCAAGTGATTGGATCGCTGCTCAGAAACTGAAACTTAACTTAAGCGCACGATGCGATCGCAGCGCTGACGATGAAAGCTTGTGTAGACTTGGCGCTTTCCGAGCAAATTAATCCGACTCTTTCGATGGCTTTACTCCATGTGTGCAAACTTTGGCTGGCCTTCCCGTAAAGTAGATGCTTTTAGAAAAGCGATGTGAACACAGAGTTGCTCCTTCTTTCAGGCGCTACTAATTATCAAAACTCTCAAGTATTCAAAGTTGGGAAAAAAAGTGAAAAGTGATGGCCTAAATCGAGCTGAGCGTCAACTAATGCAGCTGTGTTTGTACTTTTTCAGAACGTACTTATTTTCTGGATGTGTTGTTCTGCTTTGTGAGCCAAGGGCGGATTGATTTTAAAGAAAGAACGAGGTCAGACACAGAACACCGAAGCTACCTTGCACGGAGGGAATGACTTTGTAGCCTCAACAAAACGTTTTGTTAGCATACCCACAGCAAACGACAATTGTTGTGATGACAGTTTTACTTGTTGCGGTGACAACTGTGATTGTTATGGTAACAACTCATATTGTCGTTGTAACTAAAAAAATTGTCATCAAAACAATTCTGATTTGCTGAGGTTATATTAACAAAAGGATTTTTTGAGGCAACCAAGTTATTTTCTCCGTGATATTAGCGAAATCTGGTGCCGCAAAGGCCGAGTGGAGTGACAGAAGCAATACTCGCTGCATGTACCGTACAGGAAGCTCAACATTAGTAATGTGTGTGGCTGTGTGTCGTTAATTCCCAAAATACACCATTTGAGACGAGATCGAACACAGGAAAAAGAAAATTATATCTTGAATGTTCAGAATCTGGCGTTCCTTCTCTAAAATAAGGCAAAACTTCCTTCCCGATATATTCAGTGTTTGCGTGCTTTCGCCGTTTGAAGCGCTTCATGGGGACTTCTCTGTCTGGCTGCCCCACGCGGAAAGAATTCGCAGTGCATCGTAAACCCTCGCCGCAAAACTCTCCGTAATCAACTTTCAAAAAATGCATACGATATAGCAAAGTTGGATTCTTACGCACGTTCCCTTTAAAGTAACAGTTAGTTGCTTCAACTTTTCATGTGCTTCAACTTTTGATATCAAAAAGTACTTAATTTTGATGTTCAAATTTCAGCGAAATTGACGGCTAAAATCAAACATTTTGTTTCTTTTCTACGTCCATGTTGAACATTATTTTTTGCAAGCTGTTTTGCGGTGAAATTCCTATAAAATCCTGCTTTATTTCTGTAACCGTGCTTTCTGTAATATAATAAGGTTGTGTTTAAAAGACTTGCAGCTCTCTGCGGGAAAATGAACATTTTGCTTTCCTTCTCCAAGAATGGTGGTAACCTAATATCAGCCGCACACAGGAAATTACAAGAGGTGAGATCCCTTACCTCTTGTGTTCCACTGTGGTCTTTATTTATTTTTTTCGGTCAACATTATGAGAATTAGTGACATGCAACTTCGTCATTGAGGTTAGATAAACTTTGGAGTTTTATCTCGGTTAAGTCACGTGGTCTTTGTCCTCGCTCCGACTGGCTACCAAAGCTACGATGCCCCTTCTCGGCGTCAGTTACTGCCGCCGAGAAGTAAGTGGTATCAGGCTTATGGTGACTCGGGCTAGTTTGAGTTAAACTGGAAAAGGATTACACGTGCCTTTCTCTTATTCCGCTCGTTTCCCGACGAAAGGTGGAACACAAGAGGTGGGAAAATGCATATTTGAAATTTACAGGATGAGGTAAGATACTGTTGCGTCGACTAACATGAAAGCATTCCGGGAGCATTCGCGAAGCATTCGTTAAGTCGGTAGGAGTTGGAGAACCGCCGTTATGGCGCATTTAGCTGATGGGTCCGAAGTGAGTTTTCGCGCGTAGCAGCCTACCTTGGTAAATTCCTTCGCCTGCTTATTGCGAGGCGCGTCACTATAGTGACGATGTAAGCTTGTCTAGCTTAATCGTAGCCAGACCCAGAATGGTCGTTTACGTCGTGTACACTAGTACACGCATTTTCTACACAAATCGAGGCGAGACGAGATGCAGTCCGGGCCCGGACTAACCCGGTCCGACCCGGTCCGGGTCCAGCAAATCACAATGGAGCGTGGGATCTTCGGTAGAAGAACAGAATGGAGATTTGGAATCGTTATAATAACAAACCATGCCGTTGCGAGCAGCATTCAGAAAATTGCAATTTTACGATGTATTTTTTCATGACACTGACCAATTTTACAGCAAAGAATAATTGCATCAAGATAAGATTGCTATTTTCTGAACAAAATGTACGCGAGATGGCATTGCTTGAAAATGCTGCTCGCAACGGCACGGTTAGTTTTGCAACGGCACGGTTTGTTTATCACCACGATTCAAAGAAAATTTTAGTATTTATTTGTCTTCTTCATCTCGTAAGTCACACGCTTTGCACAACTCCTCGCACCGCTTTTAAGAAAGTTTATTGATGTAACTCTCACGATTCCCCCTTTCAACTTTCGTCTACACTCTCATTGTCTTCGAGTGAAATCAATCATATGCAGTGAATCGGAAAGTTTTCGTTTTTTCTTCCGGTCTTCCGTCAAGCCTAGTCAAATCGATATCGTCGCGAGGTAAAATGCACGACATCTAATCCAACGTAGATATATGTTCATCGTACCTAACAGTCCTCAAGTCTGTTGCCGCTTACTTTTCAGGGGCAGTTACGGTTGCCAAGAAGTAGGCCTACCTGTACAGGCAGAAGAGGAAAGACAGTTTGAAACGCCCTTACTGTAAGACGTTTATCAACTATTACGAGTTGTCAGTGACAGCTTTCTGTCACGAGAAACCACTTTGTTCGTGCACCATCTTGGGTATGCTGTTGAGTCTGCTTTTTCACAAAGACGATTTTTTTATTCAAAAACCGGGTGGGCGTTGTCTTATCGCAACTAGATTTGATTTAACTCAATTTCATTTTCCTGAGAGACGTATTTTGACTGTTGAGCGTGTTCATTGAACTACTTTTTTTTCGTGCAAGGAGCTTTATCGGGGTTTGTGTCACCACACGTCTATTTTTTTAAGGCAGCAATGTTAACCTTTTGGTTCAACCTTTCGTCGTCAAATCGAACGGAGCGACAGCGGAGCGATGCAAGACATCTAACCTAACCTATCATAACAAAGCCCCTTGCTTTTTACCAAGATTAGTTATAGTCACTTGTGCCTCGCTTTGCTATCGCTCTGCTCGGCTGTCGCCAAGCATGATGCCGCTTACTTCTCGGCGGCCCTGAATCGGCCGCCTAGAAGTAAGCGACATCAGGCTTGGCGACTGTTTAAATAGGTAACCCTAGGTTAAGTCAGAGGTTAGGTTGCGTGGCTTTTGCCTCGCTCCGCTAGAGCTCCGCTCGGCTTAACGTTGTAGGGATTGAACTAAAAGGTTGAAAATGCACCCTTAAAAATTTAGAGTGAAGCGGAGCTGTTAGCGGGTCAAGGCACAACGCTCTACCGCACTACCGCATTGAGTGTCAATGTAGACATGTGCGCAATGCCTTCAACCCAAATTACGCGGTCGTACAGTATATTGTCAACAAACAGTACTTAGTGAGAGGGTGGCCAAGGTGGATCGCAGGGATCACACTTTGGTCCGATCTCTGAAACTAAGTGGTCATCATATGAGGACAACCAATACCTATGCGTAATTTTTTCAAATCATCTTAGGGCTCCCAGCCCGACGAACTCCGAACGCGGATATTTTAAAAGAGTTATTTTTTTAGGGAAACATAACGATATATAACCAACGGCACGCCAATGGTCTTACGTATTCATGTTTCGCTGCGTGGCAGCTACAGCGGTATGAGTAGAGCATGCGCTCTTACCAATTTCTCGACGGGAGCCATCTGATTGATTGTGTAGGTAGATGTTTCCTTATATTTACAGCTGCTTCTCTGCCTAAAAACGCGTGTCAGCTGATTTTTTTATATATTTGTTTTGAAATGTTACGTATTAAAAGTTTAAAATCTTAAATCCTCCTTTAGAAAAAAAAATACTTTGCTTTACTATATTTCTGATTATTTATTTGACGAAGGAGTTTGAAAGGCTGACTTGTGAGTAACATATAAAGTACAAATGAAAAACTAAAGCCAGAAGAGATTCTTATTTTGAGAATGAAACTTTTTGTTATGTTTACAATTTTACGGTAGCGCCTTTTAGTTTTATTTTATTCTGTTTTTTTTTTCGTGCGCAAAGAGACGTTTTGGAATTCCCATGCTATATGATTTATGGAACATACATCAAAATGGAATGTTTTCCTACCTGAGCATAGCTTTTAAGAAATGAATAATTGCTGAAGATGTATATTGAATCTGGACACACATTCTCAGTTTAAAGGGGTGGATTTTCAAATTCTGCAATCAACAGTGGCTCAATTTAATTATTAGGATTGACGACGTATTCCCGTATGGTTATGTTGCCTTAGTTAAGGATTTGGTTAAGTTCGTTGCCCCTCAGCCCGCTACCGCTGCTCTTGGCCATCGCCCATGGAAGACTTATTGGCCAGTTCCGAAACCTAAGTTTTAAAGTAAACCAATTTTGAGACCGCATAAAAGCCTCCCTCTGAGCTCTGATCATTGTGATTGTTCTTCCTGTGACTTGATTACAACATGGAGAACATTGTCGGACGCTGGGGAAAATGTTTGCCTGCATTTTCATTCATCTCATACGGAAAATAAAAGAACTATTCGCAACGAAAAACAACACTTCGAACGCTCGTCAAACTAGTCTGGTCTAAAACTGAGTTGTGAGAGCTGCGGTCGAGTCTTCCATGAACGTGCCCAGTTGCTGCCACAGCCAATTGGTAAGCGACGTCAGGCTAAGTGATCGTTAGGTGAGGTTTTGGTAAGCACTGCGTACCTTCGCTCCGCTGTTGCTCTGTTCGATACGGCGAGAAAAAGTGGGTAACAGAGGTGGAAAATTCAGAACGTCAATAACTGAGAATGTTGTCAGTGCAAGGTATTGCTTAAGTTATGCCTTTAATGATCTTATAATCCGGAATCACTTCGATGGAAGAATGTTGAAAACCATTAGTGTTGGGAAGTTTTGACCGTGAAGCTGACGGTGTCAGGGCCTTGTTCGCTCGCGTTTATCGGAACTTGCTTGTGTTTATGTTTTGTTGCGTGCATCCAATTTTGCTGGCAAAAGTTTTGATCGGAGGTGTTCGCAAGATGAATTTGTTTTCCTCCATTGTATTGTGGAGGTGACAAGCGGAGCGGCCTGCTCTCCGCTCTCCTCCGCGCCGCGCCGTCCTGCTCTCCTATCCGCCTATTGTTGCCTTTAATCCGCTTAGAAATCTGTCACTGATGATAGAGACTACACTTGCATACACTGTCTTGACATCTCAGCTAAGCTCTCACATAAACATATTCTATGCCACTCTCTTAACACTAAAATAACCTAATATCATCATGGCAAAATTTCAATCCGTCCGATATTAAGAGTTTTTCGTTCCTGTTCTGCACGCGGTTCAGTTAACATCGCTAGGGTAACATGGGCAGTAATTCGGTATTTTTAATTGGTCAGTTCTATTCGCACGCCTATCTTAATACAATGGAAACCTAAACGCACGGAAACCAACCTAATGTTCTTTTAAATGGGAGGTAACTTGAAGGCACGGAAACCAACCAAATGCATCTTAAGTGGGGGGTGACTTGAACGCACGGAAACCACACTCATACATTTTAAATGAGACTGCGTGTGAATAATTACTTTGTTTTCAATTTTCTGATTTGTGTCACTTGTGCTATGCTCCAACCTATCTTTGTATTGTGATTATCAGGGACATACAGCCGCTTAGGATCTTAGCCAACATAATACGTGTTGTCTCGGTTATGTTAACACATGTTAGGTGCCTTGTATCTCCCGTAGGTATTGATCCGTTTAGGTGTCGCGAAGGAAATTCCCGCTTACTTCTCTATGGCAGCCTACTGCCGCCAATCAGGAAGCAGGGTTTATTGGTCGTACATTTAAATCATAACGACTGCAGTTACGCGTTACAAGTGAGCCTTTAAGGATAACGCGTTATACGTTATAGCTTCCTCGGAAAACGTAACCCGTTATCGTTACGAATAACGGGTGTATCTGCTTTTTCGTTGACAGCCAAATCGTTGCCTTTTCTCGTAAAGCCTCTTTCGTGACACGAAACCGCTAACGTAAGAGAGATACCACTCAGGGCAGAATTCGCAAAGCGTTTTCCGGAGCATACAGCTCGGGTATCGGGAGTAGCTTTGAATTGTGTAATAGAGTGTCGTGTACACTGGCCGCGCAATAGAGTCGTAATAATTGTATAATGGCCGTAATAGTTGAAATAAGGGCCGTAGCGCTCCTTCGTGGAATTAGTAAAATCTACCAGAATCATATTTGAAGTTCAGCGGAGATCCCACAAATATGACCCAATTTTCGCTGACATTAAGTGCCATTTTACTAATTTCACTTCGGGGATTACAGTCTACAAAATATTAGCGTAATAATTTGCGTAATAGCACAATAGAGTGGACAGGTAACTTACGGAGTTACTACCCCCTCGAGCTTTGAGGTGGACTTGGGGTTCTGGCGGAGGGGAAAAGATGATTAGTTGCGATTGACCAGCTGTGAGAAAGGGGAAGAAGGGCCGCCATCAATGGCCGCCATTGACCCTTACTTTGCTTATCGTGCGTGAGCAGCTTTCCACTCCCCTCGAAAACCAAATACTGCCAGCTTTGCTCTTGCTTACTCCGTATTAAGTGCTTAAATTCTTTTCTCAACTAAACGCTTGGCCTAAAAAACGCGTTTCCTCACAGATTTTTTTCAAAGGCTAGCGAGGTGGAGATAAGCGATTTCCTCGCTTGGAATGTTAAGAGTCCAACCAACCAACGTGGCTTTGAGACATCGCGAGCCGAGCCGCTGATTTCAGCAGCATATTGGTTAAGTGCCTTGGGCTTCGCCCAGTTCGTCCTACATGCGCTGAAAAGTGAACCACATTTTTTCTGTCCCACTCGAAACCACCAGTAAGAGAGGGTTAATACAATGCAAGTCATTTGGAACCTTCCAATCCGCGGTTAAGCAAAACCGCGTTCTTTCAGCGGACCTTGGCATTGGGATGCGATGACTTTTGAAGACTTACAGCCTTATTCATTTCTCCGTTCTCCCCTCTCTCTCCGCTTCGTTGCTTCCTGTTAGTCAACTATTGATGATTAGTTCATCTGTCAGCTTCTAATTCCTTCATCTTATTATGACAAACACGAGACGGACGATTCCACCCCTGAAACTAGCAGAGTACATACAAAACACATCTCACCGCCTCCCTACCGCCGGTCAGTGATTCCTTATTTTATGTCAAATAGCCTTTGTTCAATACGGAATATTACAGCTAATCACATGCTCGATTCAATTTTCCGCTTGCTCTCGTCTCTACCTGTGTCTTATCGTGGATTATCGGCCACATCGTCTCAACCACTGAACCAAACCAACCTGAATCTTATATATTCCCTATGACGAAGAGGGAACAAAATTACTCGGAGGCCAACTACGCCAGACTTCCCGGAATACTTTTTAACCCACACTTTTAATTACGGTTACAAAGCGTCTGTTGTGTGCATCCGGTATGCGGAAAAGCTAACTGCATGCCCTCATCCTGGAAAAACTGACTTTTTTTCCCATTAGTCATTTACATTCCTGATTGTATGTGTAAAGGCGCTGCTCACGTTGGGATGGCTGGATGAGAGGAGTGGGAGGAAGCAAAATAAATGTGGCGACGGACTTTTCTGTAAAGTTTCTAGGTTTCACTCTCTACCTCTGTACTGTGCCCAATGGGCTGTGCCGTTCGTCACCAAGTTTAGCGAAGTATAGCGAATCGAACCACGTGGCTCCCAACCCAACCCACAAAATTATCCCAACCCATCATCGTCTTTAAGCAACACACTTATTTGGTGAATAACAATAAGTGCCTTGGGCTTCGTCCACCTCGTCTTTGCGCCGGAAAGTGAACCAGAAAATGTTTCTTCTGTCACACCCAAAGCCACCTGTGAAATACAATGTAAGTCGTTTTGAACATGCAAAAAACGACATCGTCGAAATCAAAATTTTCACACGACAATAATTTTCATTTGGTTACCGTTACTAAAAACATTCTAATGTCGAAAAGGGAATAGTATAGGCGACAGGAAATGAATGTTATTGCTGAGCAAAATTGAAATTGAAATTAAATTTGAAACCAAATAGCGAAGCATCTGATTCGACTGACAAGTGGGCCAGTTGTGGAAACGAGACGATGCGATGCTGCCAACTTAACTCGCAAA
>Ga0058701_10005804_pt1 | contig 10325 bp, 4 predicted proteins | sample AgamicOrMae_FD_97039 | JGI IMG/M metagenome (GOLD analysis project Ga0058701, IMG submission 97039) | Agave microbial communities from Guanajuato, Mexico - Or.Ma.e | ecosystem: Host-associated > Plants > Phyllosphere > Phylloplane/Leaf | place: Guanajuato, Mexico | collected 2012-06-04 | reverse complement strand
TTTTCACCAGAGCAAATTTTGTACCGAACCAAAATACCGAAATGTCCAGCTATCAGAATGTCAGCAAGTAACATTGATTTAAAATACATAAAACGACAATAACAAAGCATTTACGAACGCTAATTAAAAAAAGAACTAAAAAAAATGGCAAAGGTTCACACGACAATTACGGTAGATTATTTGAGAAATAAATAAAGTGTGCCACTAAAATTAAGGTGAGGCTGAAGCATCTTCTCATTAGAACCAAAATACTGTGCAGCCTATATGCTTTTTGCCGACGCAGTATTGAGCTATACGAGATTTTTCGGCCGATATTAAGTAAAGAATGAAAGATTTATTTACAGATAGAATTTTTTTTTCTAAACACGTGCAGTCTTCCTGAAAGTGCACAGAAACTGGAAGACAGCGATACTCCGATTTTAATCTGTGACACACATACTGATCTAAAACACATACCGGTATCCTTGCAGATTTCGTAAGGTTTTTTGAAACAAGCTCCAAGATGGGTTTGAGATGATTACATGTAAGCTGTAATACAAAAAAGAGCCCCTAAGATGTTCATTTCAAGAGAGAAAATCATGGTCTCGGTTCTAAGAGAGAATGCATGGTACACAATCGTTAGAACGATCTCACCAATGGTAAATCGTTAAATACTCTCTGATAAGATCTAGGGCCTCAGTACTGACTTTTAAAAGTAGTATGGGTGGAATGTTCGAAGGGTGATTAGTTTCTCTCTTGATACAAGAGTAGTACACGGTAGGTACTATCACCACGGCTCTTGGTTTAAGTACGGTATGTTGAGCCAAGGTTTCTAATTTTTTTAAACTTTTTTTTTTGTGGGTGAACAGGATGGTTAGTTACGAATATACGGTACCACCTACTTGGTTAAAAACAACATATACTATTGTCCAGTTCGCCGGGTGCTTGGTGAATAGGCATACATAACTGTGGAAACGAAGAAAAGTTACCTCAATTTACCTATAGTACCTTGGAAAATCTAGATTTGAATCGGTACAATTTTAGCCGTGAACTTGATTCAGACAAATTTTTGACTATTCAACAGTTAAAAAAAGACTACCGGTAAGTACAAATGGTAAACACGACTTTATGACTAGTCGCATGAACTATTTAACCAGTTGGTTTTAACTATGGTATGATAAGAGGATTGGCCATTACAAAAGCACGGGCTAAAATTGAATATAGAATTTCAGATTTACAGTGAAAGTTTTATCTATACTAACACTGAAAATTCATGTTTATGGGTCACTTTTACAGGGGTATTCACAGAGAGGTGCAAAAACATTAAGTTCCAACCGGGCTTAAATTACTTTTTCGAAGTTGTTGTAGTCCAAATAACGACATAGCGTTTAGCACTTTTTTAAGTGTTTATAAACTTTCATTTCGGTATAGCCGTCAACTGTCAAAGAGCTACTTAACACCAAATTACTAGAAAGACGTATTTTAGGCTTAAGTCAGTAGGACATTTAACCCACCGAACCCAGTAAACTCTGGACATTTAGTTGAAGTGCGTCGCCCAAGAACTCAAGTACCGGTATACTGGTGGGTGACGAAAAATTATGGAGGAACATTTTGGGAATACGTTAAACATCGAATCTAACGCAAACTAGATTGTACTTTTATAAACTATTTCGCGAGCTCTAGTTGATTCAATCTGCTCTTGCGAGTTCACTATTGCGAACTGTCGAACATCGCATTTCATAGACTAAATGCCGCACTTATCGAGAAGACTAGAGATGGTCATGGATGAAGTATGCCTTCTTGATGCGACAAACAGTTCCATAGATAAACTACCATCTTACAGGAAATTGATGGCGATTCTTTCAGTAAGGAGTGTTGTCCCTCAGATGCGCTTGTTTCTTGATGACTACCTTTTCGCATTTTCCCCACCAGGACCTCCTAACGCACGTTTTCTTGGGTTTTAAAACAAAACATTTTGTTTGTACGACGTTGAAGAATAATTTGCCCACCATGTTGGCAGCGCCGTTGCCGGCCATCTTTAAACACGTTCGAAACCTGAAACGAAAAAGAAACAAACTTGACACTCTCATCCAGCCTTACTACACTTCCAGTTTCAAGAGTCGTATTTTCGACCTCGGGCGTTCCACCTTGGTTCGTTAATCCGCACGGACTGTCAACAGACAAACCCGTTGGTGAACTTAACCTAGGTTATGCCTTGTGTCTCTCTGCAATATGCCTTGCGTCTTGCTGAGCTCGTCTTACAACAGCCACGAAACGTGGAACACAGGAGGTTGAAAATCCAACTTTCTAAATACGGAGGTAAATATTCCAGCCTTCCAAACACACATCGAGAAAATGACTTATTAGTTGCCTCAAGAAAAAGTTCTGTTAATATAGCCTCAGCAAACCAGAATTGTTGTGGTGAAAATTTCAATGAATACAACAACAACAAATATTATTACCGTAAGAGCTGTCGCCGTAACTAGTGAAAATTGTCCACAACAGTTCTCATTTGCTGAGGGTACATAAAAAAAAACGAAAAGTCAAGAGGCAAAAAAGTCATTTTCTCCGTGAGCGCAACGAAAACGGGGGGATTTGTTACCGGTCACAAAATACTTAGCAGGAAAAACCACAGCAATACTTCATTGTCCAGCTAGCCAAACTCAATTGTACCGTGCGGAAGGTGAGAAAGAGCAATTTTAAATTAGTTATCATTGAAGATGAACCTTGAAGAAATGCAATATTCCTCGAGGGTAAAGAGGACTTTTCGTATTCTAATAATTCACGGGAAAAAATGGTTTTGATACGGCAACAAAATTAGGGACAACAAATAAATTTTTGTTGCTGCAGCCAAAACTTTCGCTGCAGCAACCAAACGTTCTGTTGATAGAACTATGTTGTCGTAACAAAATATTTTTGTTATCCCTATTTTAACATATGATTTTGTTGGTATAACAAAACCTTTTATACCGTGTTTTTTTTCTTTTCTTTTTTTAAGTGAAAAACTATGAATAGTCGATGTAGCAAAGCAAGTTAGGCTGTGCGGCGAAAAAATGGCTGTGATTCGTCCAGCTGAACACAAATACCTTTAAACCTTTAAACCCTTTTCTCACACATAATAAGCAAATGTAACAACCAAATCTGCTGAAGTGGGGTTATTTGGGATCGCTATTAAGTGTTTGAGAGGCGAGCATCACCTGTCGTTTCACTCTGATAGCTCGAGTTTAATGAGAATCATTTATGATACACTCTTCCTCAGACTGTCAGAGTATTCGGCTCAGAAGGGTAACTCGACCGAGGCGCGTTACTTCAAAAGTCGCGCGCGAACTTTAATTTCGTGCTTTTCTGAAGATGTCAACGGTATCTTTCAAGTTTTCTTGTCTTAAAGGTCCATTGAGTTGACTAGTCCCACAAACCATGACTAAATTCGCGGCCATCTTCCTAATGTCACTCGCCTTTCAAAGTTTGCCGCACCTTGTTAGACTGCAGTTACAGGAACTTATTCAATGGTGGTGACTTCGGTACATTAATTAGATGTGCAGTACACTTCAAAGAAACCGAGCGACAGTGAACAGAATAGGTCTGAACACTACGTACTGATAAAAGCAATGCCGGTTTTTGGTTAATCTTATGTTATTTTCGGCATAACACAAACGAGTATCTGAAAAAAAACAAAAAAAAAACATTTAGGTTAGTTTTCGAGAGCTTTATTCCTATCAATACCCATATACCACACAACTCAAAGTTGTGTTGATATAGCGATGGGTGTGTCTATTTTGAAAACTAACCAAAATACGACGAATGTTGGATTTATGCCCCGAACAAGGTACATACATGTTTCCCCATAACATTGTGCTAAGTCTCTCCATATTTTTTAGAGTGTATGGGGGAGGAGTCTTCAATTTTCACTAGATCCGGCGCAGTGCCGCCTGGAACGCGTTCGAAAATGGCATCCGAGGAAGTTTTATCTCTGTCTTACACATGGAGCTCTCATAAGAGAAAAAGACAGAATACCCTTCGAGTAGTGTGTTCGAACGCAGCCCTTGGTGAGCCCGCCCGACCTTCCGCTACCCGACTTTTCAGACCCGGCCGGGGGCGGTTCCAAATCCACTTTTGTCTGCGAAGGAAAAGAAGTGGCAGAGAGGGGAAAATAATATGTTTGTAGGCCAAAATTTCAAGAAAATAGTTTTCACAGCCGTTTAGAGAAAATTACGCATAAGTTTTGACATACCATTGCGTCATTCCGATGTCTCCAATGAAGTTTTTTTTTTTTTGAGACAGTTAACCTCGCGGCGCGGAGTTTACGAAAATCATTACAAACCGTTTACGCCTTTTCTGGCCAAGTATAACAGCCCGCCTCTTTTCCAACTCTGGAAATATTCCCACGTAGCGAAGTGGTGCATCAACTAGTTCTGACAAGACGCCTTATTCTGCAAGTAACGTTCCAGACTCGACCCGCCAAATTATCTGTCTGAACCCAAAATGGCGGCGGCGGCGTGGCGTCGGGCGTCGCGGGCGCTGCCTTCTCGTAATTGGCGGAATTGCCGACTTTTCAATAATAAAAGAGAACGCCGAGATCGTCAAAGGTTTGATTTTGTGGGAACAGTTTGACGTCTCCGCTAAAGCTTTCACGGGCGTAATTAATATGAAAGGATTTGTATCCTTTCGAGAACAATTATTCCATTGTTGCCGTTCGGAAAGTTTTTGGTCCGGCTAAATAATCGTTCTGCTTAGATAAACAAAGGACCTCTAACCGTTATTCGGGTGGATATGTTTAATTTAATCGTCGTTGAAAGTGAAAGTTTTTGGCGTAGTCTCAATTAAAGATGTTGAAACATAGGGCTGCTTCAATGAGGAATACTGAGCAGACTGAAATGCAACGAATACTGTGAATAAGTAAACAATTGATAAGCAGAACTTTCCGAGTGCTTTCTGTCAATTACACTTTACTCTGTTACTATCATTCCATAATTCCAAAATCGGTATTCAAGCTTGAAAACGACCTTCACTACTGAACTTTAACTAACCAATAACCTTAATCTAATCAAATGTACCTTCACTTCATCTTACTCAACTTTCACCAACCCTTAAGGCCTATACCTTCTACCAACTAACCTTCCTTTCATCAGCTTAACTACCGTTCATTAATGTTCCCTCACTAACCAATCCTTCCTGAAATTACCAACCCTCGACTAAACCTAAACGCACCTGACAGAAGAACCTTAAATTCAAACCAAACATCAAGAAACTTAACCTTTACAAACGGAACTTAACCTTTACCTAACCGAAGTTATGGTAGCCTGTTGGGGTGGCTGTCATAAGCGCCAAAACCCGCAAGCGTGCCAACGCCGCGAGCGTCAATCCGTAACCGCAAAACGAGAAAAGTCGCAAACGCCAAAGGTCTTAACCGCAATACTAACCTTACCTAACCTAACCTCATTTAACCTTACCTAACGTAGCCTAACCTAACTTGACCTAACCTAACCTATACGAACTTTGGCGTTCGCGACTTTTCTCGTTTGGCGGTTACGGGCTGGCGCTTGCGGCGTTGGCGCTTGTGGTTTTTGGCGCTATCGAATGCACCCCGCCTGTTGAAGCTTCCCAAACCTACGCTTATTTCAGAACTCCTAACTGTGCTCACGCATATCTTTCGTTGCCTATGGGAGGAGGTAGTCTTAAGTAGCTCTCCTCAAGAATAACAAGTTCAAACTTTAGCATAAATTCGATTTTAGCTCTGCAGACGTTTGAGGGCCTGTAAAAAGGATCTGGACTATTAGCTAAGCTGAGAAAGCAAAGCTCCGACATCTATTTTCTGTGTGGGAGTTGATTTGCGGCTCCGCGGCGCTCCATGGCGGTCGGAACAAAAAGGATTATTATCACAAATGAAGGATGAGCAAGTTATAAATGACAACCATCCTGGAGTTTGCTTGAGGGGAGATAACGGACAGGAGTGGGGGAAGGGGGGGTGCACGACGCAATAATCGAGAGTCTGTTAAATAGGTTAACGGTTAACAAATCAATAAAAAACCCTCTCTCCCAGTTTAGCAACGTCAATATATTAATGGAAAAAATTGAGAGTGGAAGATTCCTGCCTAGAGCATTTAACGCAGGTGAGAACCGAAATTTTTGGTTTATGAGTCAAGTTGAGCAACGTGTACAGTGGGTCGCAAAAGTCATGACCCCTGTTTCCATGTATTTCTTATGGAAACAGGGTCATGCCTTTTGTGGCCCGCTGTACAGCTTCCTTGAATGTTAAGAGTGATCAGGAATTTCTTTTTTTTTTTTTAAAAAAAAAAGAAAAACTTTTTTGGGTTTGAAGTTTGCACAGTATACGGTAAAACATAGCTATTTAAACCCACTACGGCCCAACAATGCCTTTCGGAAACAGACAAAAAAATGTTTTCGAGTATCTTTTCAGTTTAGTATTGTCACAATTAAAAAAATATAACCTCCCGGAAACCTGAAATTTGATTACTTAGGCACTTTCCGAAGCTTAAAATTGCGTACTTCAATGGAAAAAAATCCTTTCAATTTCTCTTAAGCTAAATTTCATTCCAAGTGCTTCAGGCTGTTATGGGATACGTAGAAAAAATAAATGAATCTTTTCTAAATATCTCATTTTTTTGTCAGAAAAAAATAGATTACATAAAATTGATGTTATTTTCCACATCCGAAACAAATTCCGCTAACACACCACTTACTAGTCAAACGACGAAACGACGAAAAGTGAAAGCCCTATGATGGCATTATCAAGCCCGAGAGTGCAATGTCCTTGCCCTTCATGCAATTTGAATACCACGTGGTCTAGGTCCATGGAAAAAGCAAGAGAGGAAAGGCCACTCGTTAAGGCAGCATGTCCGGTCAAATTGTCGTTGATTTCGCCCCTCGCGTCATTTTTTTCCGGCCAACATCTTATTTGTTGCAGACCCGATATGCTACTGTCACGGTACAGCGGTTGCCCTAATCATGCGTGAGGGTATTACACTGATTTTGGGATGGTCTTGCTCCCCTGCACCGCGCTCAAAACGCTGACAAAAGAAGGGAGACTAAATTGCATCAAGAGAGACCGGCCCAGGCCCCGGGGATTCCGAACAATTTCTAGTGTATCTCATTTCCTTTACTTCAGGCTCTTTTAAAGTTCATTTTCTAAAAGTAAATCTCGACAGAGCACGCTTTGGTATTTAGGATTTAGAACAGACTCGAGTTTTGGACTAAAATCGAAGAGAGGCCAATACTTAGGGGTTGTCACTTCCCGAAGTAGTCACACACAAAAAAGTTTTGAGGCCTGTTGGGGTTAGTAATAGGCCTGTTAGGGTTAGTACTATGCCTATTTTGGTTAGTACTATGCCTGTTTTAGGTAGTAAAATAAGTCTGATTTGTTTAGTACTATGCCTATTTTGGTTAGTACTATGCCTGTTTTTGGTTGGTACCGGTACTATGCCTGTATTAGCTGTATTACCTGTAGTACTATAGTACCTGTAGCTTATAGTATATACCTGTTGTACTATAAGTCTGTTTTGGATAGTACTATGCCTTTTTATTTGGTTAGTACTGTGACTGTAATTGTTGGTACTTGTAACTGTAATTGTTAGTACTCTGCAATTTTTTGGTTGTCAGTGTGTCTGTTTAGTTAGTACTATGCCTGTGTCGTCTAGTACTTCTCTAAAATGGATAAGCTTGCATGAATGCCGCCATGCATGGATCTCTGGGAGAGAAAAACAAAAAAAAACTTCGAGTGAAATTCGCTCGTTAAAACCAAAATCTAACTATGCCAAAGCTCCGAGTACCTATGTGAGTTTTTGGTTTTAACGAATTTCACTGGAAGTTTTTTAAGACAGTATCCATGTGAATGTCCATTTATGGATGCTTAGATCAGGGAAACTAAGATAGACAAGATGCGAGAGTTTTCATAACAAATCCAGCAGTAACAATTTCAGTACTATCAACCGATTTAATGTTACAACCTAACTTAAGCAGTACTAGCAGTTCAGTATTACCAACAGATATCTTAAAACCACGAATTCCGCTACGGAGTTGTTTAGCAGGGGAACATCGTGCACAAGATTTTACTCCGGAAGAAAACATAAATAGATAAAAATCTAACGGAAATAAATCAGGAAAGCTCGTTCACCCCCGGGGACATATTTTCTATGGCCGTCCAGCTGATTCCTCAACTCGGAGGTAATCTTCCTTCTGGATGAGTTAAGCCATTGTTAAGACGCGAGCGCGCCAGTGTCGTAGCAACCTAGCGTAGGCAACCATCACCACACCTCTGTTTGGTGTGTTGCCTAGCTGATGGAATGCAGGGGGCGAGAAGCTTATGGTAGTCGTCTAGATAAGAGACAACAAGGGATGACTGGAAACACGCGGCAAGAAAAAGCGTAAAGATTTAACTATTAAGTCTTCCTCACATCCAGGCGGTAAAAACTGACTGTTGTAAGAAATTGTCATCCACGTTAAATCTGTTTTAAAACTGACAAAAGTTGAACTTTTTCTGACCGACTGAGATTTCTTAAAAGCTTCTATTTCGAATAAATCCGAAAAGTGAAATTATTTTTCACAGAAAATTTCTAAATTATATTTTTTGGGGGAAAAAAGGAGAGCTTTTAGAAGCACAGCCAAAAATTACTGATTACAACCCATTGAAAATGTCTTGACTTACATTTAACATGCCCATTACCATTAACCCACTACCGCCCAGCGATGCCGTTCGGAAACAGAAAAAATTATTTAAGAGGATCTTTTCAGTTCAGTACTTTCACACTTAAAGAGATATCACGCCTCTAGAAAGTTGAAATCTTATAATTTAGGCATTTTCCAAAGCTTAAAATTGAGTATTTCAATGAGAAAAATCCTTTCAATCTCTCTTAAGCTAAATTTCACTCCAAATACTTTGGGCTGTTATGGGTTAAAATCCTTCCCCAATTTGGGCATACGTGCATTTTAACAATAACTAACATCACCGATTCGCAACTAGCAAAACTTCAACCAGTCTAAATACACAATATCTGAAAATTTTAAGCCAACACTTCGTGTATACTAAATCAGTATACCCCGAAGACGAACGCTTTAAATATTAAAAAAATAAACATGAGGGGCATTTTTAATGAGCGTGCCCTCAATGAAAATGAAATTAGTGTAAATCATGTGCTGTTAAGTCACGTATTGAACTAAAAATAAAAATCATAAAATTACTAAAATAAAAATCTCCTTCGAATAATCGTGTAGCAGAATCTGAACGAAACCATCGTCGGATCCGAAGACGAGCTTGAAGTGTGAAACGACACAGCGACACAAATCGAAAAGGCTGTGAGAGGGAGGGGGGGGGGGCGATTGTCGCGGTGGTGGCAGCCATCTCTAAACATGGTTTAGCGTTCCTGTGTTTCTGACACCGAAATTAATGGCAGTGTAACAAATGATGGCGTGGTTAGCTCCACCGCCAAACCAAAAGAACAGCTCTACACAAACCGCGGCTTCGACCACTTCGCAGTCCTAACCTGTTTTCGCTACTCTAAGAAGTCGTGTAATACTTTCCTATTGTCAGCCAATTTTAATATTGGGTTAATAATATATACAAGGGACTTACTAAAAAAGTTGTTGAAACTTGTAGAATCCAAAATAAATTGAAGTAAAATTTATTTACTGAACTTTTTCACTTTTTTTCCTACTTTCCCCTACTTCTTTTCCTCTTTGTATTTTGAAAACTAATACTGGAATTTTGGGACTCTGAGAAAACGGTAGTCAAATCAACAATCGTGAATAAATAATTACTTTAAGGGCTTGTTTTTGACTAGAGGCTCTTGAACGGTATAGCTGCGCTGGGCAGTAATGGTGGGTTAGCTTGGGCTTTGAGTTTACTGTATATCATGTCATTTTTTTCCTTCTTCTTCTTCTTTGTGTTGTCTTTATTTTTGGTGACGTTGCCTTCACGGTACAGTTTGAGAAATCACAACACACAACCACGTAAGTTAGTTTAGGTGCCTTGTTCCTTCCTCTTATGTCAATCCGCTCATGTATTACCGAACGTCATGCCGCTTACTTCTTGGCAGCCGAGAAGTAAGCGGCATCAGGCTTGGTGAAGATAGGTTAAATGTGCCTCGTTCAACTTTCAGTCTGTTCAGTTTGCTGACGGAAGGGGGACCACAAGAGGTAGAAAATGGCGTTAAAAATTGACAGTGTGCTTCAATCACAATCGTCACCACCAGCCACGAAAAATGCAACCATAACCTCCACACTCTTAGGCTTCTGGACCCCTAAGAAACGATTAATTAGGAGGGCTACGCACAAAAGGAGTGGGTGAATGCTCCCCTCCTCTCTTTCCCCTACCCTGCCTCTACCCCCACCCT
>Ga0058701_10005803_pt1 | contig 10325 bp, 5 predicted proteins | sample AgamicOrMae_FD_97039 | JGI IMG/M metagenome (GOLD analysis project Ga0058701, IMG submission 97039) | Agave microbial communities from Guanajuato, Mexico - Or.Ma.e | ecosystem: Host-associated > Plants > Phyllosphere > Phylloplane/Leaf | place: Guanajuato, Mexico | collected 2012-06-04 | reverse complement strand
GATCCCTTGTGACTCACAGCAGCTAACTTAGCTGGCCTCGAAGATGGATGGTCGTGTCGGGGCGCGCAATGTGGAGGGGGAGGGTAGGCAACTAGCACCACGGAGATTACGACCTCAAGACGGTACTAATGCAGTCAACGATTGATTGATGGCGCAATTCCGAGATGAACTCACACACGTCACAAACATATTAAAGTCGCTTTTTCTACTCAAGCCAATTTAAGTTTCAAATGCTCCTCTGAATGCATATCCGACGCGCAGCATAAACAAACAGGTTTTCAGACATTAACAGCATCCTACAGAGTGAATAATGAGGATTTAATTGCAACACTTTTCATAGAAAGGCGGCAACCGAGATGCTTAAGAACTCTGTTCTTTGCTCCGTTATGCTTGGCGTTAAGGTAAAAAATAAGAGGATGAAGAAAAAAGTACAAATCTGAAGAGAAACTTTCGTCTAAATTTAGTTATTGCGCCTAAATAAACAATTGTCATGGTGACAAGAAATATTAAGAGCATTTTCGTCGAAATTTACTTTTTGTGACTAAACCAACGGACATGGGAACGATAAGTTTGTAAACGCGACATGAACGATTGTTGCACTACAACAAAAAGATTTAGGCCTAGTCCCGGTATAGCTCACTTAGAATCGTCGATATATACAGTCCTTTTTTTCATATTGCTTAAAACACGGAGTCACTTCTGGAAAAAAATTAAAAAAAACACTCCTTACGGCGCGTTTGGCAAAATCGGCTTTTAAAAATGTCCTTTCCCTTGAATACGCTTTCAATCATATGCATTCATGATCAAAAAACATAAAGAGCCACTTTAAACCAATTCTCTCTTTGTACTTAATTTCATTTTTCAGTTTTTTTTGTTCTTTTTTCTTTTCTGTATCTATTGCAAAGTTCGTTTTAACCTGAAAGCTAATCTCTCATCTAGTCGACATGCTAAGTACAATACAAATACTTTTTTTTCCATGAGTGAGAGGGCGCTGTTCCAAAACGGATTATATCCTCCGCAAGGAATGTACCCTGTGTGCGTGAAACTTTTCTTCTCTAAAAAAAGGAGGGAAATCTCACTTGCCGAAATGAACACGACGTGACGGAGCCCTGATTTCTGATTATTCAGGTTACCAGAGGCCCATTCATCTAACGGCTTGTTTGGATCCTTCCACCGCATTGGCTTTGACATAGTGCGAACAAGTAAACTACGGATATTTTCACTGGACCGCTGCCATTCTTGCCTACCGCAGAACAGCCAGAAGGGCCCTTCTGTTCTGAGGGAGGGCTAGAGTTAAAGACCCTCCTGCACCAATTGTTCAGGTTGACTAATTTTGAGGATTCAAATATGACACGAATTTTAAGAGACTAACAAAGTATATTTCGTAAATCCAGCTTGAACGATGCGCCATGACATTCCTCCAGGCAAATGATTACCCTGAAACTTTGAGTAGAACGGGAGAACACGCAGACTTCACTTGCTCTTCTCTCTCATCGAAACGTCAGGAATAGGCACCCAAATTAGACGCTGTCTATAGCTAAAGGAAACTACGAGTGAGCTAAGATTAAGATTGGTAAATATATAGTAGTGGTATACGATTAGTAAGGGGGAGGAGGGCATATCAGAGTGGTAGGAAATGAAAGGGGTAGAGTATGCTCATTCAAAAACCCCTCGACTTTGTTGGACCTAGTGTTACTACTTAATAACGCAGCGTCTGCGAAGGGCACAATATCAATCCGATTAGGCCTACTACGAGTGTAATAAACAGATTTACGAGGAAAAAGGTCCACCTTGCAAACAGTAAAAGGTACAGACTTCTTTTTTTATTCATATCAAGTGAATAAGGCTACGGGAAACAACTACTAGGAGTTAAAATATTCTGCTCGGAGTAAGAGACAAAAAACTCTTTTTTTAGCACAGGATCTTCTGAAACTACCCCGATACTGTAAAAAAGAACAGCTGTACCGATTACCACGAAAAAGAGGTATCGATTTGGGAACAGCTCCGCTTGGAATTCGTTAGGGTTATTGTGCGCCATATCCCTTGAGTTCCATTCTGATATAACAGTTCCGTTACATTATGATGATTGGTACCGTTCAAAGGTAAAACTCAAGGGGCGGGAAATTCCATCTTTCAAATTTACAGTGTACAAATCAGATGATAAGAGAACGATATTTACATTCCCGATAGTTGTTAAACTAGTGCAAGTCAAAAGGATTGGAATATTCCGTCTTGTTATACATCTCTAGCAGCACCTGCAATACCTGAGGCAGCCTAAGAACACTACGAGGCATTTGTGATAAGATCATTAAGCCTAGCTCGAGCAATCTACACTGCCCAGGCAGCTGTCATCGAGATGATAAATAACTGCAAGAACTCAAAAGCTGGCGACGGAAATGCAAACCTCTGACGGAAACGCCTTCCTCTTTTCTGTTCAACACCTGCCTGTCAGCTATTCCGATACCAGATCAAAAGCTGGTACTACTGTGACAAGATGAGACACATCAAAGGATGTTCATTCCGCGAAGGAATACTCATACTTACAAATTACTCGAGAAAGAAACCTGCGAAGACTGTTCATTCAGCTCACCTGAAACAGATAACAGAACAGTGTTAAGCAGAAGTCAATGTGTGAGGGTTCATTTACAATAAATACAAATTTTACAATAAAATTGTATTTTATTTTAAATACTAATTTTACACTAAAGGTTTTCCGAGTTGCCTTTTTGTATCTCCTTGGTTCTACCATGGTTAGATTGCGATGATGAACTTGAAACGACGAAAGCTAACTTAAATTAGGTATGGTATCATGAAGGTTGCATCATTTTAGTTCAGCTCTATCACGAAATCTCATGCCGCTTACATCCTGACGCCACAGACGATCACCGAACCATAGCATCATGTTTGTCCTTGATAATTTATGGCTAAGGCGCCCTCCTTCTTGCCCCAGTATTACTCAATTCGGTTTGATGACGAAAGGTAGAATCCAACAGGTAAATTATCACCTTAATTATTGAGAGTGCACAGTGATTGAAATATTTAGCGGATCGTGATCGCTTCTAAGATACCTTCATTCTCAAGGTCTAGGTGACACGCACAAGGGAGTCGACTTAAGAAGGGGCATTGAAAGACGGTGAGCTTTAAGGGGGTCACGTCCATAAAGCCCGTCTTTAAGTGGTCCCAACTGCCTTCTTGCCTTTAAGCTGACAGGCCATCAAGGCGACCGCAAGACCGTTCGGTTAGTTACAGCAACAGGACGGGACAGAGCTACATTGTTCCTATCAGTTCAATCAGCGAACTTTCGGCCAATCCATATTGGCACAGCTGCTTAGTGCGTGAACCAAAATTTTCCGCTCTAACTAGGAACAGAGCTGTTCGTCTCGAGACGTCTTGTCGTAACTAGCAGAGAGTGATTAGAGGCTAGATAGAAACTAAGATTCATCGGAACAGTCAGTTCACCTTTCCACAAAATAATATCTTCCCAAGGATAAAATCAAAAGGTGGAATTACCTTTCCTGTCTTTTTCAGCCAGGTTATCATTTTACAATTACTTTAATATATTTTTTTTCAAATTATGATGAGGATTATCGGCAGACACCCGCGCAGCTTAGGTTAAACCAGTTGATTTTTTATCACATGTTATAGACCTACTCCGCTCGTTTGTACCAATCCTAAAACCGCTAAATTTTAATCATCCGTCTAAGCGGCACCAGATTTGGCGACTATGTGATCAGGTAAACCGACTTTAACTTAGATTACGTTAGGTAGTTTGCGCCTATCGTTTTGTTCATCTTTTCCATGATGGTAGAGCACACGAAGTTGAAATTTTACTAGTTTAAATTTACAATGCATATGTGGCCTCTTTCTTACTAGTGTTGGATCCTTAAGCACGGTTCAACTGTTGATTCATAACTGTTTGACTTTCCACCAGCTCTTCATAACTTGCAGTTCAAAAGTTCTACAACCACCTTTCCAGAGGCGTATTTATGGCTGGAAACGCAGTATTACCACTACTCGCCACTTGAATAAAATATCATTAGACCAAGTAGTCTATTGAAAACCTAAGTAAGGATATGTCTTCATATCATACGAATCACATTATTGTCGATGAGCGCCTATTCAAATCGCAGGCACATAATTTCTACGGCAGTTCTGAATGGTCCCTTGTCTCAAAAAAGTGTTCTACAGTAATTCAAGAGCCTTTACTGTTATAGATATCGCCTGGGGAAAGATCAGATGCGAAGCCAACGGTGTGCAGTGACCTCAGAGGTCAAGGGACATCTCGTCAACAAGCCAAGGGCTTTAGCTTCTTAAGATCCCAACGGACGAAGCCCTGTTCCCCCGATTCTTTGTGTCATTCAATGCCGTATTCTCTTTCCCAGAGTCGTCAAATCCCACAGCAACCAGTAAGGACGTCACACCATTCACCTTGATCTGATCATTTCGAGACGAAAAGCCTAAGCGACCTTGTTTCATCTCCCCTATTTTGCACGTTGGTTATCCCTGCAGCCAGTTTCTTCTTTAATCTCATAAGACTGCGCGCCTCAAAGAACAAAGGGATGTAAAAAATTTTGGCCGTAATGACGAACCGTAATGAGAAAGCTCCTGTGGTATGGGAATTCTTTTGCATTCGCACGTCATCGTGTTTTGCCTACGAAAGTCGACACGGTTAACATACAAATCCGCATCTTGTAAAATTTAATTAGGGCGCTTTCATCTTTCGCAAAATTCCAGGAAGGATAAAGTTGCCTTTACGATTCAAACAGCAGCCGCCAGCCAGGTTTAATCCACTGCATCAGTCTCGTATTAATCGATCCTATGCATTAGTAAGTAGAATCTCGATTGAAATATTGTTGGGGAGAATTACATATGCGCCTCATTCCCGATTGTTAAACCACAATGCGTCATCGCGGTCTTATATAAGCCCACGTGTAACGTATGTCCCTAAACATTCATCACTCGGAATGACCATCAGCCTTGCCATCAGCCTATTCCGCATACAACCCATAACAGCAAATGTGCTGTAACCACCTGAAAGCACAAGCTCGAAATTGAAGAGCTCAAGGGAAGCTTGCTTTACCCTTATCTTAAAGATGACGTCGGTCTAGTGTTACCAGATTCAGCAATTTTTTAAGTTTTAGCAGTGGTTAACTCGCGAACAACCAGATAGGTAACCTTGCTAATAGGACATGTATTCGATACCTCTCGAGATAAGCAGTTCAAAAATGAGGTTGATCACTAGGTTACCTTAGCCAGTTAGAAAGTTAACGGCGTTTGAAAATGAAGTTGATACAAGGAAACCGCGTTTAAATCTGACAACAATGCATGCTTGTAACAGGTGTTTTGCCGTCGGGTTGCTTTTTCCGTCTATAAATGTTAGGGTACCTGTTACATCCCGTTCTTTTAACACGTCGTCTACAATGTCAACTCGAAACCATTAGACCGTAAAGAGGTGCCGCAGACGTTTTCCGGAGATGCACGAATACACCCGAGTTCTTCCGACCTGTCAATCTCGACCGTGAACAGATACGCTTCAGAGAACGGGGTAAAGTCTTCAGACGCTCGCGGGTCTTTGCACAGAGGATATTAGAAGCCATGTCGCATTCAAATCCAAGAGCTTTTTGTTCGATGTTGGCAATACAATCGAAACGAGCTGACCGGGCGCGATGTCGTCCGTACTCCAATGCATTAGTATTACCAACATAAATTTCAGAAAACTAAAAAACACAATATTCGAAAAGACCATTTTTAAAACTCAGATCCCAGCAGCATTGCCTTAGAAGAGACAAAGGAATCATCAAGTTTTTCTTTTCATTTGCGTTGCCGCTTGGGTTTCAAAGGAATTTTCAAGTTACTTGTACTTTTAATTTACAGGTTTTTCGCTCCGAAGTCGTTCTTCACCGGCGAAAAGTTTCGATTTGTAAAAAGAAACAACAGGATTCAATGTCCCTTTTCTTTGATCACGAACGTAGAGTCGAACATTTCGTCGACAATATTTTGGTTTGGCTCCCCTGAAAGGTGGAGGCAAAGGTAGCTTCAGCTAACTCAATAAGTGTGTAAAGTCACAGATTGGAAAGAGAACAGGAATAAAACGGTGACGGGTTGAGGACGACCCCACAAAAGAGTTTGTCTTAAGGGAGGTTTTCCAGGGCCAATTCACGAGAGATGGAGATATTTGTTCGCTCTTTCTCCCTATGGAACCCAAGTCCCCCATTTCTTCGAATCTCTCCGCAGAAGTACTCCTTCGGGCGGAAAAATATGCTGCACAAGGAAAAAAACACTCTCATGACAGGTGTAATCGTTAAACCCACCTCGGAGATTCAAACTCTGTTTTAACCATTCATCCAATCTTAATGGTTCACTTAACCGCGAAAGTTAGGTTGGATTAACCTAGATTGGGTTGCTTGCCCTGTGCCTCACTTGTCTTTCCGCTTAAAAGTGACCTGTACCTCCGCATCGCTGACCGCTCCGGGTGTCACCAAGCGTAACGACGCGTATTCCTCAAAAGCACTTACTTCCACGGAGACGTAGGCGGCAGGGTTAAAATCCATGTTACGTCAGGATGAGTACCTTCTGCTTCGCTCTGCTATCGGTTGGCTAAGCGCAAAATAAAAAGGTGGACCAAAAAGAGATATAAGAAAAAAGGTTAGCAGTGGAAGCTTACGCGTCGATTGATATAGCAGGTGCTATTAATATTAGCAGCTGTCACTAACATTTTAGCAACCTTTGCTAACGTTAGCTGCAGCTACTAATAAGTTAGCAAGGGCTACAAATCGAGGTCTGTTTTGTAGCCAATTGCAAACATTTTACCAGATACATCTAACGTTAGCATTGACTGCTAAAAAGTTAGCAACGGCTGCTAAAATTAATACCACCCGCTATATCAAAGCGTCAGATATCAATTAAAGCGTCAGGTGTTACTGCTATTTTTTCCCGTGTAAGGATCTACCTTCCAAATTTACTGCGGAACACTGGATCACTTGAAGAGGGAGCAAAGTCAGATGAAATTGGATTTGCATCCTCGTCAAGCGTCACTTTCATGTCCGTACAATGGTTGGTTTGCGGTCGTAACTAGTTTGATGTTTGTGGTTTCGAACGACAAAACAAGCACGCACGCTGATCAAAACTGGTTTAATATCACAAGTTAAGATTGCCTGACCTGTAAATGATGCAGCCTGCCTTCAAAGAGAAATTCCCACAATAATGCTCTTGTGATTTAACGCTGCAGCCAGTTCTCGGAAATACAATCAAGGGACGAGAGAAAGGATGAAAAGACTCGCGCATGCAAAACTGAACATTCATTACAGTCAATCCCAATTAACACAAACATTACATAAATGGCATTTTTAACTCGTAAGTTTCGTCGAAAAGCCGAGCAGAGCGAGGCACATGACACTTAACCTAAGTATACCTTTGTTGCTCCAACCAGCGGTCGTCAAGAGTAATGCCACTTACCTCTCGGCGAAAATATCTGTCACTGAAAGACAGGTGACAGACGATTACAGTGGAGTGGTGCACAAGGCACCATAAGTAAGCTTAATTAGTAGCATGATGCTTCGGGAAGATGGAAAACGTAGTTAGATGGTCTCGCTCCACAATCGCACCCGTACCAGCCTACTGTACTTGGAAACGAAAGGTAAAAAATCGTTAGCAGTGGCAGCTAACCCGTTAATTGATATAGCAAGTGCAAATAATTTTAGGAGAATTGCTAATTTTTAGAAGTCATTGCTAACGTTAGATATAGCTGCTAAAATGTTAGCAACGGCTGCAAAACAAAAAAATAGCTCAATTTGTAGCCCTTGCTAACATATTAGTAGCTACAGCTAACGTTAGCAAAGGCTGCTGAAAAGTTAGCAACGGGTACTAAAATTAATAGCACCTGCTTTATCAATTAAAGCGTTGGCTGCCACTGCTATCTTTTTCCGTGAACCATTGAAAATAACCGCGTGAATCACATGTGCTTTTGCTCTACATACGCTCAAGTTTATTATTGACGCTGAATTGAAAAAAGGCTCGAAGTTCGTCAAAGTAAAACTGAGAGAGTAGTTTCCGATCTCAACCACGCCAAGTCGGTCGACACACGCCGAAACCGTCAGATGCTAGAACTTCAGCACCTCCCTTTACTTCTGCGAAGAACTCCGAATTTCCAAGTAAAATTCCACGTCAAACTGTGTAACAAATGCGTTTCAACGCTTAGTCTAAGCTCCTGGAAACTCCCACAAACAGGGAGTAGTAGTAACTACATGCAGAAAGTCGGCTGGACGGAGGGACACCTTGCTTAGCAATACGAGATGCTCCCCTCATTAGTTTTACAGTTCACTGCGTTCAGATTTACTTTTGACAACGTAAGGTGGACTTAGCTTAGGCTGTTAGCTCAGGGAATTAGCTTATAGTGGTCTTGGGAGGTATAAGGCGTGCAAACCTCCAAGTTTTAATCGGCCTCCGGACTAACACAAACCCTCCTGTTTCACAAATTTGCGACGAGGCTGAGAATAAATCTTATACCCTAGAGATTGTTCGCAGCCGGTAACAGCCAATCATGTTACACTAACCACAAACACAAGATAACCCCGCGGAAAATGAGTAACATTCCCATCTGACAAGGTAAAGCTCGACTATTTGCATGAGATATTACACGCGGTTCCTTCAAGGGTAACTATGAACAAGTAAGGTAATCTTTCATTCTTCATAGGTTCCTTATTACCTTTCGTCAAAACACTTTCAAGCCATCAGAGTAAAAACGAAGGATCTGTTTTGGGGAGCTTATACCTGTTTTAGATGTGAATCTAAGACGGGGATATTTTGGTTATTTTCAAGACAGACCGATGTTCAGCCATATCATTTAAATGGTCTCAGAAAGAGCTTTCGAAGGATATGACTGGACATAGGTCTATCTCGAAAAATTACCAAAAAAATGCAGCCGTTTGAGTTTCACATCAAAAATAGGTTCCTTAAACCTAAAACGGAAGTGCTATTTTTACTGTGATTACACATTGTGGACTAAAAGTTGATTTTTCTACTTCATGTTCTTGCCCCTTCGAATATTTAATCACATTGTGAATGTAAAAAACAACCAACCAGGCACGGTGTCTAAAGCCTCGATCCACCGTCATTCTGCTCATCCCAAAGGAGGGTGAACCACAAGTACATGACGCAACTCTCAGAGTTAACAATGTACAAGATGACGGTGCGATAAAGAAGGCGAATATTTATGGGCCTGTAATTTTTTTAGAGCCCATAAAATCAAGAGAAGCGGCTGAAAGATTGCTTACAGATTCTTCTTTTACAATGGGGAAGGTGAATTGGCCGTGGCAACGACCCCCTTGGAGAAAGAATTGCGAAATACCTTAGTATGCAATAGAGCAGTGTTGCCGCTGCGTCTGAGGCGATGTTTCCTTGCGGAGCTGTGTTTTCTTAAGTTGAAACGAAAACAAAAAGTAATGACAAGTAGTCAGTGCACAGGCTAAGAAAAAAAGTCTGCTTCTTTCTTTGTGTTTGTTGAACGTCTTAGCATGCACTTTACGCGACTGCCGACACGCCTTTAAGGACAGGAAAATACTAAGAAAGCGGATTTTATTCTCAACAAAGCGCTCCACATTAAAAATAATAATAAAAAAAATGTTAGTTCAAGTGCGCGGGAACCACGGATTTCTTCCTTGAAGGAGTTTTTTGTTGCTGTCAGCATCCCATCTGCTCTTCCCTCTCGTTAGCAACATTTTAAATGAAAACACATCGGAAACAGAGAAAAAAAAAGAAGAAAAAGAGGAAAAAAGGGGAAAAGATAGAAATGAAAAAAGCGAAAAAAGGCGAAAAAGAAAGAAAAAAATAGAAAAAATGGAGGTGCAAAAAAATTAAATATTGTAGATTTTTGATACTCATGAACTAATTAAATGCATTTAAAGACGATAAAACCATACAATAAGGGATGTCCCATAGTTTTCCGCCAGAAAAAAAATGGAAGTGCAAAAAAAAGGAAAAATTGTAGATTTTTGACACTCATGAGCTGATTAAATACATTTGCAGACGACGAAACCATACCATAAGGGATGTCCCAAAGTTTCCCGCCATTAACGAAACAATTTTCGATCGACTAGTTTTTACATCACATTAAAATATTCTATTTCTGTCGAATGCAGTTGAATTTGGCAAACTGAAATTCGCTGTAATAAAGTCTCCAACGCTGGGCATACATACAAAAGAAACATTTTTAGTGAAAACATAGCTGCAAAACTCAGCGGAAAATCAATGGTGAAACTTTAAGAGCAACAAAAATAACAGCTAAACCGTCCTCACACGAGTCGAAGCGTGCAAGAAGAGCAATATTT
>Ga0058701_10005802_pt1 | contig 10327 bp, 10 predicted proteins | sample AgamicOrMae_FD_97039 | JGI IMG/M metagenome (GOLD analysis project Ga0058701, IMG submission 97039) | Agave microbial communities from Guanajuato, Mexico - Or.Ma.e | ecosystem: Host-associated > Plants > Phyllosphere > Phylloplane/Leaf | place: Guanajuato, Mexico | collected 2012-06-04 | reverse complement strand
TTTGTTCATATAACTAACCAATTTGTTCGCAAATAATTGCATTAAAATACTATTGCTAACTTCTGAGCAAAATTTATGCGAAATGGCACTGGTTAAAAATGCTGCTCGCAACGGCGCGGTTTGCTATCACCACGATTCAAAGGAAATTTTTGTACTTCTTTCTTTTTCTTCTCCAGGGTCCCACGCTCTATTCTACCTACAATTGACAACGTTGCCAACCTAAATTTTAAAAAGAGTTAACTGTTAAAGGATGACGAGTGTCCGACATTGGCGGCTTTTATTGTTACTAACCTAAAAACTTATTTGCTCATATTTATGTACAAAGATTAGAGTCTCAATTACTTTGTATCTCTCTACTTGAGGACTTAATCTCCCGTCTGAATATTAGACTTGAGATGAAGACGTTTGCTCTCATGCAAACTCATTAACGTGGAATCTCACTTTTTTTTCGGAGTATTTCTTTTTTTTCTTTTTTTTTTCTTTTTCTTTTTTAGTTTTGAATCTCAGTGTGCGGTATTGAGTTAAGATGCCAGTGCCTTAATGAAAACCTAAGACTATTTTTATATGAAACCGAGAGAGAAGGTTATGGTGTGATTTTGATATCGATCCTCTAAATAAATTATCCCCTTGTTAAAATTTACTTTTAGTTATGAATCGCAAAGCGTGCATCTCCATCTGCCATGGAGCTATGTTTTTAAAGCTCTAAAGTGCAAAATTTTCCTGTAATTTTTCTTGCATACTGAGTGAGACTTTGAGGGAGTTAATTGAACTGAACTGTGATGATAGTTCCGTTGAGACTTCGATTTTTTCCGTATTTCATCAATAAGTAACATTATTGACTCGTTACTATGCTTTTGGAATTCTGAATAGTTGATCAGATAAGATTTGTATTGTGATTGTCGTTCAAGGACGAACTAAGGTTTCTAAGTATCCCCTCCTAAAAATTCTACTTATCTCTTTTCTTATACAGATGTGTAAAACTTGCGAAGTATTTTAATGTTTGACGTCTTGTAGATCTGTCTCTAACTTATTTTTTACTACTTTTCTGTGGCACAAGATGTAATTACGAATGGCCAATCCTGTAAAAGAAGTGCCTTAATTGCCTTATGAGTTTGGCGTTTGTTGAAAGTCATGACAATGGAATCGCTGTGCTCTCCCTGAAGAGAGACAAAATGCTTCCTTATCTGTATTGTGCTGATTGTTTTAGTTATTTGTGCTTAAACGGTGTGTCTTGAAATTATTTACTGTTATGCGCCAGGAAGGAAGATTCGTTGACTTTGGCTTGGTTATGAACTGAACGTTTTTATGAAATGTATAAGGATACACTGTATCGCTAAGTCGATACTTGTTTTTACCTTTTGGAACATAAAGTTCTTAATTACAACAAAAAAAGGAAAGAAGTATTCATGTAGAACACTCTGTATTGGTTTAGTTGTACTGTTGAAAACTAATCCCTTTGATTTCGATTTGAAATATGATACAATGGACTAAATTGAACTGTTGCGTACCCACGAGGACGAAATTGCATCGCACCAAACTCAATGTTTCCCTGTCAAAGGATTCGAATTTTCGTGGCGCGGAATCGTCGTAAACCTTCCGAGCTGAGTGGCCTGAAAGCATTATTCGGCGTGGTGGGCTTCTACCTCGAGGTGGAATGACTTGCGCCGTGTAAATTCGACTTCCTGGAAGTACAGCACACTCCCGCTAATTGTCGAAATCATGAAATCGGTGCTGTGCAATTTCGCCCTCGTGGTTCAGGCCCCCCCTCAAAAGAAATTTAAAAGGTCAAAGTAACTGATTCTCTGCTACAGACATGAAGAGACACGTTTTTACACTTTTCTGATGATTAATGAAGGTTTTAAGAAGCAAAGTAGTATTAGCCTACACAGAAAATCTCATTGCGACATATTTTTTCCATTCGGGTTTGTCTAAAATGAAAGATAAAGAAAGAAAGAGCAGTCTACTGAAATGAACATTTCCTGGGAAATTTTAGTATTGTTAAATATTACGTGCAAAAAGTCGTTGCACAATTTTTATTAATTAAGATGATGGCAAATCCTTGCCAAGGCTAAGATGTCAACGGGCGGGTATTCACCCCTTCCGTACTTTTACATCTTACTGGCACTTTGTTGAGAGAATCGCCTACGCCCTAACACGCATGCCCCCTCCCGCCGGCAAGCCGCACGCCACGCACGCACGCCCCAGCACCGTGCCAGCCGCTCTAGCAACCAGGTAGCGATAAGAACCAGCCAAGTAGTCGTAACGCGCGCGGCGCCAAATTTGCCCGCCCCCGCCTTCCTCTCGCCTTCCGAAAATCGCGTGTGTGTCGGTCATTGCTGGCTGACGGCTGCCATACCTCTTGTCAAGACCAAAAGAGGGCAGCACCGACTGGTATGGGACAACGTCCTTGTTAAGGATAGTCTTCATTCAAAGTCACGGACGTCATAAAATGAGCGGCGAATAAACCTTATTTATGACAATAACTCTTACTTTCTTTGAGGCGGAGAGCATATCATATTCTGCACTCGACGTTGTGGAAATTTTTTGAACAATCCAAAAAATATCTGCTATCGGTCGGGATCATCTAAATGCTCGTTTTCATTCGCATTTCCTACAAGATTCGCTGAAAGTTAAAAATGGAATAATCATGAGATGCTAGTTCATTCAATCGTGATGTCATGGATGGAATATTGACGCTCGAGCATTTTTACAGTTCAGATTTTTAATTCCTCGGTCTTTTAGATAACATCAACGAAAATGCTTTACTGGTTTTAGGTTTTTTGTTAGGCTATCTCTTAGAGTCTGCTCAGAGTTCCGTTTAAAACAAGTTTAAAAATGTGATGATTGCGCGGGGAACGGACATGGGTGTTTTCACCAACTTTCGCCCTTCCCACACCGGTGCTGATTTTTAAATTGAATATAAAACATTTAAGCATTTATTAAATAAAACATTACTAGTACAGCGTGACGTGATAAAAATACATGCAATATGAGTACAATATATTTTTTTCTTTTTGTAATGGTCACTTCCCAAAGTGGTCACTGCACCGGTGAGTTGACTTTGAGCAGTGAACACTTGGGCTCTTGTCACAGTCTTCTCGACGCTGTCTGTGTGTGTGGTGTGGTGTTGTGGGCCATGTGGACCGGGAAAATTTTGTTGCTACTTGTGGTTATTTTTGCCATCGAAAATGTCTATAACTATCTGTAAATATGTCGAATTACATTTAGAAGTGTGCGGTAATGTTCAGAGTGTGAATATTCTTTTTCCGTTGTGCGCTCGATTGTTTGCTTACGTGTGTCTGTTCACCTACCATCACGAGTAAGTCGCGTTTGTGTGGAACACCATACTTGAGTAAGTACAAGAGTATTTGAACATTCCTTTAGATTCTGTGAAGACCGTAAGTCGTTTTGGATGATTGCCCTGCCATCGTTTCAGAAAAGACAACAAAGTCTGTGTCCATTCTTCTAGTGTTCGTTTTCTCCAGCCGAGTGATATCCGTTCGATAGTGTACGACTGTATAGACTACGGTGGTTTGTAAACGACTTCTAGGTCATAAACTTTGCTCATGATTGATCCCTTGTAAGACCTTTTTTACTCGCTACCCAATATTAGGCTCTTTAGCTCACACCGGTCGATGATTTGCCCACGGGTCCATATGCAGTAGTTCGGACCTTCTTAACCTCGCATTGTCAGTGGTGAAGGTTTAAAGCGTTTTCCATGAATGTTTTTGTTGAGCATCTTCAATGACTCCCCTTGCATTGCCACCGATACCTTTGAAACAACTGGCACTTGTATGCCTATAATGTCCATCAACATAACCCCCACTATAATGTGCTCATCGGGTCCGGACAGAAAACAATGCCGTGTTTGTTTACATCAGTTGCCGCTTCGAGACCATAAGTCTCCGGATCGTACTGCACAGTTACAGCTTCTATTTGACGTGTGCGTTTAAATCCTGGGCCATGGCTAAGCTAGCCATACATCAGCTATATATTTTATTCAAAAAAATCGAAATAGGTACGTTTTAAGTATCCATTGCAAATGTCTCTCTGTATATGGGTTAAATGCCAGTAGCGAGGCTTGGGCCTCTTCTTATGGTAAACTTGGATTTATCATGAGAGAAGTACGCACTACTCATGGATTTATGAAGAAAAGGGTTTCTTTTGGCGTGGCGGGAGGGGCATTTTATTGGACAGATTCGATTGTCTGGTCGATCGAACCCAACCATTATTTGAATGCGGCGTGTGCTATTGATGCATTTGTGTGCGTTGTAAGGAGTCAACCATAGAGGAATACGGTATGCCTCCAAAAGTCAACGCTTACTGTATGCGTGATGCAGTCCTTTGCCGACCCCTTCAACGTATTCATTTTTAGACAAAGCAGACGTTTTATTTGATATTAATAAATGACTACCAGTATAATGGAATAATTTCAAGTTTTCAGACCTTTTTTTCAGGTAGGCATATTTACCTAAAAAAGTTAAAAAAAAAAGATATAACTGGCACGTTTTTGTTCCATACATCCCCATTGTTGAAAGATTGTCAATATTAGTCTATAGACTGTAAATACATATCGTGGATACGCGAGGGCTTAAGATGTCATCTTGGAGGTTGTTTCCTAAACTATCGTGAGCGTGTTTAGTCCAATCATCGTATCAATCCCTTGTTTATAACCAGAACCTCAAGGAAGCGTTTGGAGTACGGTGGTGTGGGAAAGCAAGCCTACCAGAAAGCACAGTTTGCTCACTTGCCCCAAAGCAGTCAGAAAGAGCGCGGAAATGACGTCACTGGCAAACCAATTTCACTATCAGAAACGTACGTATCAAATACTTACCGCTATTTAGACAGCAATTTATTTTTTCGTAATCCATATAATGAAGGAAAGGAACATGTATTTAATCTTAAAACTGCTCAGTAGAGGCATTTTTTCTAAGTACAACATCTGTACGTCACAGTAGAACTTACTACTGTGGTCTTAACGCAGTTTCGTACCAAAATTCAACATTTCATTCTTTTTTCTTCTCTCTAATGAAAAATGGGTGTCTTGCGAGGTCAGATACCATTAAGTTCTTAGAGATTCTGCTTGCATGTCACACAGAGTAACAACATAGCAGTGCCCCGTTTCAAAAAGGACGTGGTTTGTCTTTGATGTGACAAGTGAGCAAACTTGTCTATTCCAGTGACCTTGGTGCGAGCGGAAGGACCCTTGATTGCTCCGCAAACTCGTGTTAGGGGACTTCTACAATGCCCACGCTAAACCCACCTGTACGATTATTAAGTTTTTTTCTTCTTGTTTTTTCTGTAGGCCTAAAGGGGAAGAGATATTTACTGGTTTCGAATGATTTTAAATTTGGATTCAGTTGGCGGCGCTTTTAAATGAGTTGTGTGCCATCGTCAGGTCTGGCCACAGCCTCCATTATATACAGATATTGATGGCTCATTGTTGACGGGGTGTGGTATGACTTGTTGCGGTTCAGCAGTACCGATTTGCATGGCTGACAACGCTCTCAGCAGCGCTTATTCGTCCATTTCCGAATTTTTAGGTCGATCGAATTCGCCTGCTAAAGTTGGGCCAGTAGAGACCCATTATTCGCAACAATCGTGCGAATAGCTAAAAACACCAAGCCAAAAGCGCCGTTGTGTTTTGGGTATGAAGGTCAAACGGGACAATAAGAGCGTAAATATGTTATTTTCAAAGATAAACTTTTAAACAATAACCATATGAAAAGCCCTCGTCGAGAGTCCTCTATTAAAATGGTCATTGATTGGTTTATCTTTAAAAATAACCAAATTACTCTCTTTACCTACCTGCATACCCGGAACAAGTATGGGACTACCTAAAACAGGAATTATTTTTTTACTGTGTACCTAAAATACGTATGAAGCCATATGAAAGAGCGGATACTTTTACCAGTGACCATCTTCATTATGAATTGGTTGATACGCGGTTTGGTACATTGTGTCTCGCTCCATTGTATTTCCACTCAACTTGACGACGAAAGATCGGGACTCGAGACGTAGAAAATACGTCATAAATTTACAGCGTAGAGTAATTAAGGTGGCGTCGGAAAGTACGGAGACAAATTCACTTGAGTTAGCAGACAAGCATGCAGTTGAAGATAGCAGTTAGCGGTATTCCCTCTTGGCTCGTCGGAGGTAGAAACGCTACCCATTACGGGGTACTTTACAGCCGCCGTGCTCATCACCGCGCCGCGCGGACGGACGAATAACCCTTTCGCGCGAAAAGCCTTGCTGCTTGCATCCAGCGCCGCGGCTCGCCTGGCCAGCTTCGCTAAACCGTTCCGCATCAAATAATCGTGTTCGGAGAAAAACGGAGAAATCCAGACAGTCTTAATTTATAAATGTCGATCTGTTTCAAGTTTTACCAACCGGTTTTCACCCGTTTTATCCGACCGACATGTCTGGAACAATTCTAGCTTGCATGATATACACAGTAAAAGCAAAACCCCCGTTTTGGGTGGAAACGATGTCGGGGGTGGTACATAATTTGGTTATTTTTCAGGAAAGGCATTTGTTTTGTCATATCATTCAAAACGTCTCGGCGAGAGCTTACCGTTGATGTGCCTGAACCAAGGTCTACATTGGACAATTAATAAAATACGCACTACCCCGGTTTTAGTTTCATACCCAAAACAGATATACCTGTATAGCATTCCCCAAAACGGATGTTTGGTTTTACTGTTAGGCGAAGCAAAAATCAATTTATTTTATTTACACTCTAAAATGAAACAGTGAAAGTCACCGGGATTCAGTGAAAATTCACTGTTTCAGATTTAGAGTATAGAAATATTTATAGTGGCCGGCGTTTTACTTCGTTTTTCTTTCTGAAAGCAGCGTTTTAGAGGGTTCAATCAATTTTTTTTAAAAACCAAACCGTGAAGAGTAGCTTTCTTGGCTTGATTTGTTTCCTTTGATGAGAAGTAACAGGCATGAGTATTTTTTTTTACTTATTTTGTGCCTGTGCTCATTAGTTTTGATTGTGGTCCATATTTTGCAATTTTTTTTAACTCTTGGAAGTTTGCTCCCTAAAATGCAGGTGCTGAAAGGATTGAAAAAAAAATGCACCAATAAAACATATGGACAGAATAATATGGAAGACTCAAAACACTATGTATATAAAACCACATATGAATATCCAAAATAAAATTACTTCAGAAATAATGGTCGCACGTAAAAAAACAAGAAAATCTGACAAGGTCCAAAATTTAGCGTTTCAAACGCACGACGCAAAAATCTAGCCTTAAGGCACTTGCCCACGCAATTCTACAAACAGCAACCATTCTAACCCTGAAGCGGCCAAGACCCAGCCCCAGTCAAACCATGTTTTGCTGAAAATTATCGTTCCAAAGGCAACAATTTGACAAAACTTGCCGTCCAATGTCACGCATTAAGATTAATCGATATGAAAAGAAGGTAGAGTATAAAGCCCGAAAATGCGGCCTTATTGCGCGGCTGCAAGTGGCACAGCCAGTCGAGCTTCGACTCGCGTGCGCAACCACAGATGGGAGCCCGACCCGGCCCGGCTTGGCCCACAGGTGCAGCGTATTTTGCCTGATATTATTATGAGGGCCGCCGCAGCAAGCTTTCCCAGGCTCGTGTTAAGCTACCATTCTTGGGGTGAAAAGCTCCCCTGCTTTCCAGGAAACTCGTGAATGCGATGAACCCTGGGGCAAGCACCGCCAACCGCTGTTGTTGCCAGGCACAACGCGTTGCCTCACTCCCGATGCACCAGAACTGATCGATTCGTCATGTTTTGCCTTATTTAGGACTGGTGTTTTACCCGCCCATGTGCCCCCGCACGCCTAGACCGCGAGATGAAAATTAATATATCCTGGGAATTTCGAAGGTAGAATCTTCTACGTGTGTTCCAACATGGTGTAATCTTTCGTTCTATTATGATAATTAGCAATTTTACAACTGCGTAGGTGAAGTAAACTTAACCTTGCTTAGTTTAAATCGATTCCTTATTGCTCAAGTTACAGTCACTGTTCGCGGAGAAAACTGCGTTTGTTTACTAAAAATTAGTTAAAGAAAGCGACTGCTAACTCGGCTAGTAAACGTTACCGGATTTGCCAGTAAACATTACTGTAAGCAGTATTCTGAAACGGTAACGTTTACTAGCAAAGTTGTTAGCTTTTATCAGCCAAGTTTGTCTGTCGCACTTTTGAGTTATTTTACTAAATTTTAGTAAACTTTACTAAACCACTTTTATCAGTGTTGCTAATTTGAGAGTAGGAAGGGCTTGTGCTAATGACGTTAGGATCGTGAACTTTTTTGGAGGTACAGCCATAATGACAGCTAAAAGCTGGCTGTGGCTTAAAAAATGATTTGTGCTTTATCAATATGCCTTAGCTGTCCCTGCTAAGTTTATTTTGTCTTCAAATTTTGCTCTTGTTGATAAGTGCTGAGGAAAAGCTTGTTTTTTTTTGTGAAAAAAAAAACCTTTCCTTTTTTTTCTTAAAAAAGAATGTTAATTTGAAATTGGGAAAATTTGTGTCTTGGCAAAGTTGGGATTGTACTTTTAGCCCACTGTTTTCGGAGAAGAACTATCGAGCAGATCCGTACCGCGGTGTGTATACAGTATACGCTACCACTCTGAAGATACTCCTCAGATAGCGCAACATACATGGAAACACGCGAGAATATCTAGAACTAGGTTAACATCGCAGCTAGTTTTACGTGCACTGCAGTCATCGGAGAAACTTAGTCTTATAGACAGGCTCATTATCCTTTGAGATTTTGTTACCATTTTCGCGTTTCAAAAAAAAAAACACTTGGAAAAAAAACATGACTGCTGTTTTCGGCCATGTTGAGGCATATTGTACGGGTATGTCGGGCGATTAAGAGCAGCGATTGTTGGGAGGGGAGCATTTCCTGAGCGTCGCGGTTCGACGGGCGCCGCGGCGTTGCGCCGGAAGCATAGACCGGAAATGGGGACCATGACGGACTTGGAGGTGAGCAAGCGCTTTTTTTCTTTTTTTTTTCGAAAACAGGTACTGGTACTGTGGTGCGCGACGGTACGCTGCGCTACGCGGCACGGCGCGACACGCGCTCTTATTATTCGGCTCGTCGTTCCGTTCCGTGCGTCATGCCGCAGAAAAGAGTACCTAACCGGGTAGCTGACGTGCGGCCGGAAAAACACGACTATCTCTTAATTGGAGCGACGTTAATTTTTCTAATCATTTTTACACTGTATTTGAACATGTTAAAAGTCTGCGTGAGCGTTCCAGCTTGGGCACTAATGCTGCGGTGGTGGCACCTGGGATATTGCCCTGGAATGGGACAGTATCAGTAGCGGATAGGGGCATATTTGGAAAGGGACAGGTTGGGGGCTATGTCTGTTGTTGAGGGAACAGCACTTGATGAGGGGTGGTAGCTGAGGAGGCGTGGTAACTGGAGTGACATATAAAATGAGAGGGGTAGGAACTGAGGAGGATCAGGAACTGAAGAGGATCAGAAACTAAAGAGGGAGGAGGAGCAGAGACTGAAGAGGAGCAGGAACTTGAGAGGATCAGGAACTTAACAGGAGCAGGAACTGAAGAGGGAGGAGGAGCAGAGACTGAAGGGAGCAGGAACCGAAGATGAGCAGTAACTGAAGAAGAGCAGTTTCAGCTGAAGAGGCAAAGCTCCTCTGAAGTGTATACATAAAACCAAAGAGGGACAGTACTTTGGGACAACACCGAACTGAAGATGCATGGTATTTACTAGAAGAGGCAAACCTATGTAAAGAGCGGGCTTATCCCTTACCAGGTGAGTATTACTCACCTGCCCTTACAAAAGAGGGACAACATCAGAGTGAAAGGGACATATCACCAAGAGGAATAACAAAACTGAAGAGGAAAAGTACCGAAGTGAAGAGGAAGCAGAGAACCATACTGAGAGGGCAACACCATACTGGAAAGGGGTGAGAACTACCGGAGGAGGCATAGTTCCCTATTGAGGAAGAACAGTCACTAACTAAAAAGGTTCAGTAGCAAAGTGAAGAAGACTCCTCTATACTGAAGAGGGAGAGGACTGAATAAGTGAACGAAAGAACAGCACTATATTGAGAGGGCAGTACTTTAAGAGGAATGATATATATTTATCTGAAAAGGAAAAGTACCGAAATCAGGAAAGACTACAGCTAAGAAGGGAGCACTTCAAAGTAACGGCATCTCTTTTGAACCATATTCTAGCTCTAAGATGTCGAGAAAAATAAACCGGACAAAAAACATTGGAAATGTAAAATTTGTACGTCGCTTTCGTGCGTTATCTTTTTCCTATGAAAAAGTAATGATATCGGTCGCCAAGAGACCGCGTCCTTCTC
>Ga0058701_10005801_pt1 | contig 10328 bp, 5 predicted proteins | sample AgamicOrMae_FD_97039 | JGI IMG/M metagenome (GOLD analysis project Ga0058701, IMG submission 97039) | Agave microbial communities from Guanajuato, Mexico - Or.Ma.e | ecosystem: Host-associated > Plants > Phyllosphere > Phylloplane/Leaf | place: Guanajuato, Mexico | collected 2012-06-04 | reverse complement strand
GTCCAAGCCTGAAGCCGCTTACCTCTCGACCGCAGGCTGCTGCCTTGGAGAAGTAAGCAACACCCGGCTTGGCGACAATGCAGTAGATAAGGTTAGTGGCCTGTGCCTCGGACGAACATAAGCAGTCGAAAATGCAAATTTTAAATATTAAAGTAGGCCTACTTACGTCCAATTAGCTCACCTGAGTAAGATAAAGGGCTAAGCAGACAGACAGACATATCCTTAGCGTCATTTCGAATGAACGAACAGACAAAAAGTAAGCGTGGATTAAGGAGTGACCTTTATACGTATGTAAGTTTACTCTCGGTTTCGCGGATTTGCTGTGTTATCTCTGCCGGGATTTTTCTCCGAGGCGGCATAAAGCCGAGCCGCGGGCTGCGCTTAGCTCCCGTGCCAAATGACTCGCACCTCCCCCCATGGGACGCGTTCGAAAACGGCACCCGAGGATGTTCTATCGCTGTCTTACACATGGAACTCTCATAAGAGAGAAAGACAGAATATCCTTCGGGTGGTGTTTACGAACGCACCCCTGACACGATACTAGCCATTTAAGGAACAAGGTGACTCTATAACGGTGTAATAACTCCCGTCGAAAATGGGAGACGTTTTCTGACGCCACTTGTTTGTGCGGGTTGCCTACTAACAGGGTGAAAGGGAGCCTTTATTCGGGCCGAATGATGCCGAACTCGTCCGGACTTACCTATACATACCCAAGCAAGCTGACCTTCATCCTGTAAGTAGGCAATCCGCACAAACAAGTGGCGTCAGAACACGTCTCCCGTTCTCTCTGTGGATAAGGCCTGAAGTGACTCCACCGTTATACGGCCACCTTGTTAAGGGGAAACTTCACAGACGCCATTTTGAGAGTCGACTTTGGGCGCATTACCCACTTTGAGGCTGCGATATCCAGAATCGTTCTATGTACATTTGTTAACATGATCATTAGCTATATCTATACATCAAAAAATGACCTACATAAACTATTACATCACGCCCAAGAAATTTAAAACACCTTCTTTTTATATAATCATTGCGTCATAAGACTGTGATTGCGTTTTACTTATAACTTTTTCTAAAAGTGTTCTTAATTTTAAGGAAAAAAAATTCAAAAGTGTCCTTTAAATGAAGGCTAGGTAAAACTAAATTGAAACAAAGTGATAATTTCCAAGGCCAATTTCCTTTGATTTTTTTTTCAAAGGCTACTGGTACGTGTCAAGTAAAGTAGACTGGTTTCCATGTTGTTTTAATGAATTTAACTATTGTTAGGATGACAAACAACTGATATAGATGATGAATTTAAAACACCCAAACTTGATGTTTTGTCAGTTAGCCATAAAACCCGTAGATCACATATCAATCCCAGCTATCAACCAAATGATATTGAGAAGGGGCGGCTATAACCACAAATATTAACTTTAAAACATTGATCAAATTAAATTTATCAAAATCGGTATGTAAAAATACACATTTAGCTGACTGAATATAAAACGTCACTAACTGATTTTCTTCAAAAACCGGGAAGACGTCGCCAAAAGCCGCTGACAATGCTTTTGCTGATACGTATCTGTTACACTTTCCGCACAAACAAAGAGATCGATACGTACAAACAAAAATAAACACTTTTTATTAATACGATAATAACAATCTCTTTGAACAATACGTCGTAAAACGACGAACTATGAGGAATCACCGCTCAATTTTTTTTCAAAACATTACAGTATTGTGACGACAGTCATGCGGCAAAATTGAAAACTAGAGGGAAACTTTCTTCATAGACTGACTATTTCACATTGTGCTGGATGGTCGCTGTTGATCATCGTATACTTCATCTACGGTTGACAGCTGACGGGCTGATCTGTTTTCCATTGTGTTTGTGTGAGTGTATTTTTGAGTAAATTCGTATCGATTAGTTTATCATTGATCCATACTACAAATTGAATAGATTCAAAGCAACTTTAAATTTGATAAATCGTTTCGTTGAAGTGAGTCACCTCGTCAGGTCAAATATTTCATCGAAATGTTAGCGTTGACTACTTACTGCGCATTTCACTTGTGTCAAAAAATCGTCAACAACTTTTGCTTTTTCAACAATCTGACCTCATTTTCATTACTAATTTTCATTTTTTTAGTATCCCCCTACCGGAGCATTTTTTAGAGTACCGTGTTACTCGCCTGAAGGACCGACATCTCTTGTTTGGAACAGTATCTGGAGAATATTTTTGAAATTTATTTAAATGTATCATTCACAATTTAAAAACTTCTCCATGATTGGCAACATGCATTTTAAATTCATTTTTAAATCTTAAAGTTTCTTCTTTTTTTTAAGGTTTATGTAAGCATGGGAAGGTAACCAAAGTTCATTTCCCTAGGTGAACTTCTCCCCTCCTTTGCCAAGATTTGAGAAATTATTCATTAATTACCAAATGGAGTATTTAACAGAACTGTTTGAAGTAACCTTGTGGTATAAAATAACAAGTACATGAACCTTGAAGCTTTAGTTTGTGAAGTATTTTTGTTTAGTTATGTAACACTCCCTTGAAGTTCAAGTCTTATCAGTCAATGAAGGGGTTGGACTTCTTGACTTCTGTAGCTTGTGATTAAGAATAATACCTTCAGAAAAGTCTTCATATAATTCTCAATTCAAAATTAGAATAAAAAAAAATATTCCATAAATATTTTATATACTTCCCTCATCATAAGATACCATTAATGCAAGCTTGAAGTAAAAACATTCAGAGAACTAGTTAGAGAACCTTCCCTTTGGGTTGTTCCCTCAATTACTTGTGATTATTGAAAATGTATATTCATTATGGTCTAACAATATAAAATTTCCTAAGTTAACTTTGTGTCTACTTTTTTACAGGTTGAAGTCATCAACCAGAATGCCAATCCTGTACTGTGTGATTGCTCGGAAAAACTTGGTTCTAGTCAAGCATGCAGCTGTGGCGGGCAACTTTGAGGAAGTCACTCAGAACATATTGAAACGTGAATTACAAGAATATTCCAAAGTAACTTACTCTCATTACAGATTTTTGTTCCATAATGTCCTTGAAAATGGGATCAGCTTCATGTGTGTCACAGACGATGTAAGTACTTCTTACCTAGAACAGACAGAGCCATTTTTGTCAACTTACTGGAAAGATCTATCAATTTACAGAGCCGCAAATCAGTTCAAGCCAATAATAAAAAAATACAAGTCTGAGGTTGGTGTGCCATTGAATAGCTTGCATCAATCCAATTAGTCCTCTTTCCTTAGTAATCAGTCAAAATACACCAATTTGTGTACCCTCCAGGAAACTTGAGAGAACCCTTTAAGTTTTTATATACAATTTTGAATTAATTCCATGAATGTTTTATAGAATTTTTTGTGCCCGAAATTTTTGGTTCTACTATTAACACGGATTTTTTTAGGTTTTCTCGTTTACCACGGGTTTTGATTGATGCAAAAACGGCTCTACGCTTTTACATGTGTAGTTTTCTACGCGTGTAAAACTAACAGGAAATACCACTTCAAATTTATTTTCTATTTGTTTTTTTTTAAATTTTTGTCGAATTGCACGTAATTAAAGGTCGTGGCTTATAGTATCACTGGTCCGTTTCTCAAGACAATAAAAATACCCTGAGGCTTCGGTGTGGGGAATTCTATCTGGCTGGCTTTGATATTAGAGCGTTACTTTAACAACGACTCCGAACGAATATTCATTAGGGCCATCTTCGAGATCTCTTCATTGGAGTTACATAGCTTTTGTGACATTGATAAGAAAAAAAAAAATATTTGGTTTCATTAATTATTATTCTTGTGATTTTAACAGGATTTCGATCGATCGCGAGCTTTTCTCTTTCTCAACGAAATTAAAAGAAGATTCCTGTCAACTTACGGCGTCTACGTGAACCAAGCCTTGCCGTACGCATTTCAAAGCGAATTCTCGGTCTTCTTGGCGAATGAAATGGTAAGATCATTTATCGTGCGGATAATTCGTTGAATTTCTTTATTTATTAACACCGCATGCTTGTATCCTCAGAAAAGGTATTCCGAGTCCAAAGACCTGGATGCGTTATCCCGTGTTCACGGACAACTCGAAGAAGTGAAAGATATCATGGTTAAAAATATTGGTAAGTCGTAACCGAATTTGACAACTATTGTTTAGTTCCTTGAGATCTCAAATATAGCGGTACTCGTCAGCTCATTCCTCTCTGCATCAATTTGTAAAATTTCTTTTATTATTCATTTAATAATTTTGATTGTACTAGTTTTTAAATAATCGATTATTTATTTGAAAACGCCTTATGAATTTTCACAGATAATGTCGCTGAACGTGGGGAGCGACTGGAACTGCTTCTAAACAAAACTGAAAATTTAAACAACGCGGTAAGTCGGAACCTTCTTTTAGTTGAAAACCAGGATTGACCTAAAAAAGGGGGGTTAACTGCGATATTTGCATTGTTTTGGGGAGTCTGAAATACCCGCTATATACGTGCGTAAGCATTAAGTTTCCGATAGCCGAAATCTCGAAAAAGAAGGAAAACTGATTCTGGAGGAATCACAGCTTTGCCTATTTTATGTTTTCATTGATGTGAATTATCTTTTTTCGCATTAAAAACGCAGTTTTGAGGAGCCTTCGAGGTTTTAACTGGTTAACAAAGATTCCCTGAGTAAACATCATTGTACCGTACATCGGAGGTATTCTACCCATGTTTCGGGAATCGTCGGCAGGAGGGGGGCGTTGCACATTGAAAAACAATTTCTACTCTTCTAAAATCTAATTTTCATTTTGCAGTCGGTGACGTTCAGAAAAAGCAGCCGCAACTTAGCCCAAGCAATGTTTTGGAAAAACGTCAAGTTGTACGTGATTATCTTTGGTGTTTTAGCGGTGAGTATGTTAACCTAGTGCTCCTGAATCCGTCGCCATCTCTTTTCCGCAGCTATGAACAGTAGAGACCTACTGTTCATATCCGCAGCTAAGTACAGACCAAGGTACAAGTTAATTGTTTAAAAAAATGTTTTGAATAGCTTTCAGAAAGACATCCTTTTTGTGGAATTACGTCCGCGTTAAAATTACCTGAGTGGAAATGATTTGTATTCATGTAAAAATTTACCTTTAATAATGTATGAAAACAAAAACTAAAAGTAAATTTTCAATCTTTATGTAGCTCGGAAGGTTGGCAAAATCGGCTTTTCAAGTACGAGATGACAAACTGAAGATCGGTATGCTATTTTTGTAGGACGTTCTCGACTTTTATCGTTCCTTTGTTTTTTCAGCTTATTATCTACATCATTGTGAGCATATCTTGCGGCGGACTCCTCTGGCAAAGCTGTGTTGGTTAACTCAACCAAAAAAGAAATCAAGTCGAACGACACGGTTCACCGGCAGAAACTCTGTAACCAATTTATTTTTGTACTGCTTATTTCCCTCGTCATCTTTAGAATTCGCTCAAATGAAGACTATCTCTCTCTCTCACTTGGATACATTACCCTTTTTGGTAATGTAGCATTTGCACCATGTTCACTTAGCCAGCTGAAATAACCATTTTTGCTAGATTTTGTTGCTGACGTGAGTCAAATTTTGACTTTTTAACTAGAAATTATAAGTCAACTATACCATCTTTGTAATGCTTAGCTCGAGAGCGATTTATAGCATACATAACATGCCCTGTAATCCATGGCTCACGCATCAACTGCGGTTCGATTTGACGAAGTCACAAAATCTGGCAAACTGCTGGAGTGATTTGCGATTCGCTCTGAAAAATTAATTGCTTTTTGTTCTGCAGAGGAATTCGCTCACCCGGATACTTTCCTACAAATCAGTTCTTGTTTATTCTTTTTTCATGCTGGATTTGGCCCAACGCCAGTTTCCAAAGGCAGTACCTACGCGAGTATTTTTATAAATCGTCTCTCCTTTCCCAGAAATAAAGTCGTGATCAAAAGTTCTTACTTACCGCTGGTAAATGGGTTTATATGGGGCTATTTTCTTTTCTCGACTGTACAGTAAGACTTTCCTCTTCAGTTTATTAAAGTTTTTTAGTCAATAGTCGATTTTTTTATTATCAGTATCAGTCATGTAATCAGCGACTTTTTATATGATTATGCTTTACACTAATCAAATATTTGTACTGTTTAGTATTTGTAATGATATGTGTGGGCTCTGAACGTGTTGTATGTTATTTGTACGTCTGAAAGTGATAGCTAGTTTAAGTTTGTATTTAGGTGCTAAGAATTCAAAGAAATGGAAAGCTAGTTCTGTGATTTTAAAAAGTCGGGTTAGTTTAAACCACGGTAGTCTTGTGTTGTTTATATATTTAAATTCAATAATACCATAATTATGGAATACTTATAAGTTTACTTCTATTAGTGTATGTGTGCGCGCATGTACGTTAGCTTGTAACTAAATTCTGTTTCCCGGTATTGCGTTGGTGAAGCAGCAATATGCGAAGAACATGACGTGTTGTGCCTTCCTAAGAAGAATACAATGATTTACCTTGAGTTATTAAAGCTCCAAAGGCCTCATGTTAAGCAAACATTAGTATTTTTATTTTTTCTTCGATACCAAACTTGCACTCTTCGATATTTAATTTCGGTCGTTTCGACCAAACTTCTACCTTCTGAACCTCTTATCATAGGAGAGCACAAAATTTAGGGCGTTCAAATCTTTGAAATAGGATTTTACAGTTGATTTCGGACGATCGTACTCGTTGAAAAGGGATTTAACTTCCCTCCCGTTCCGAAAAGTTTTAGGGGATTCCTGTTTTCACAAGGAAACATTGGGCATACACTGTTGGGGAATAAAAAAATTCGACTGATAAAAACGAGTATAGACAAGATCCTGAGCGGGCGAGATTAAGTGTCTCCCGGACTGCTCTAGAGTTTAGCAAACTTACACGGATGACATGACAGCGGTGTAAATAAGTGACCTAAGGCTCCCACCTTAAATATCGTACATCAGGAAATTAGGGAAAGCTCAGAAATAGGTTGGACCAATCCAAGGATAAGGATATTTATTTCCATGTTATTTAGTGCATTTAGAAGGTCAAGGTGAATCAGGCATCTTTCCAGTAATTTTTTAGGCTCCTTTTTAAAAAAATATTTATTCATTGAAAATTTTATCACATATGGTATCAGAGCCATGTTATTTACAATAAGTAATGGAACCAACTCAACATATCAAGGTTTGTTAAATAATGCATGTTGTACTTGTACACTTGAATAGATGAAGTAATTATAAAGTCCCTCATTCAAGTTTGTTTCATTAATTAGTCAAATTTATATAAGAAATCTTCAACACTACAATGCCAGGCTCTCTCTCACTAGCAGTGACTTTGAATCTGCCTTTCATGATCAAACAACCAAAATTAATTTGCCTCTTTTGGCAAACATTAAAATGTTGAGCTCCTTACTACCAACATTTGAATTTCACAAATCAATTAAAAAATTACATCATTGATTCCTTTTAACAAATGATGGAACGTAAGGCTTCAACAGTGACAATCCCTTTGTGTACCAGTAAATATTCTGTACCCTGTTGAAGAACATCACTCTTAACATGATCACATTTGCACCAGATTCTTGAAAGTTTTGAAGTTCTCCAAAAATTTCTAAAATTTCCCCATGCTTAGGATACTGGTCCACGAGGACCAGATTCAGCCTGATAACTCCCTTGTCTTTCTTCATTCCACAAAGAGTGTATGTATCAAAATCTGATACCAAATACCTGCCAACAACTCTTACTTTAGTGTTTGTCCAACATTCCAGAGATGTTACCACTGAAACCTCACCGACACTCATAGGCACATATGGATAATTACGAGATACATCATTTCTTTCTGAAGTTTCATTTTCATAGGTGGATGAGTCCAATGAGCTAGGAGATTCTGGCTCTGGCCAATCTATCCGAATGTCCTCATCACTTTCATGCAAAAGTTCCATATCTTGCATAAGTGAGAGCATGTCTGCATCATCAAGTTTGGAAGACTGTGACCCATCATCTAAGTCAAGTAATGCTTCAAATGAAACAATAAGTTCATCAGAGAGCCCGTCATCCTCTACAGGTCCTTCATCAGCAAAGAGACAGTCTTTCTCTACAGGTTCCTCATAATCATCAGAGACCCTGTTATTCTCCATGGGTTCTTCATAATCAGCAAAGAGCCAGTCAGTCCCCACAGATTCTTCATCAGAACTTGTTGCGTTGGCAGGATCACACCTGCACACATCATGTGCCGCCATAGAGGATATGGCAGGCAGGCCTTCTTTAATTTAAGGTTATAACCTTACTTTAATTGTGATGACCCGTTGAATGATTGGGTTCAGTTCAACCATAGCCAGGCCCTGGCCAGGCCATAGCCAAAGCCTCTATTCGGGTCTACAGAGCTACCGAGTTAAAAGTCAGAGCCAATCAGCGACCGATCAGAGTTCCGCATCGAGCCGAAAGTGCGCAGCCGCTCTTTCTAATTTGCTGCCTCTGTTGCCCAGCTCGGTGGCTCGGTCAAACCGAATCAGGACCTTTGACTTGCACGTGACATCGAAGAGAGTTAAAGTTCCCCATGGTTATGGTTTTAGGAATGAGAATGTTCAGTTTCCATTGTGCACATGAAACAATTAAACTCCCTCAGTCCACAAAATCGTTCTACGTGGGTAGGGAAATATACAATAATTCTGATTTCATACCAAACCTGTACCAAACCATCACCCAAAAAAGTCGTCTGCTGCCGGTGGAACTTTTGCTGGCGCGTAGTTTCAAGGTCTCATCATTTGTGATCGCGTGCTTTAAAGTAGAGAGACTTTATTTAGTGAAACACATAATGTCCGCTTTAAATGCAACAAACTTTCAACTACCTGTGCCGACTCCAAACTCTCGACTAGATGCATTTTCGTGAGGAAGAAAATTATAGTTTTCCTCTCATGATATTTTTAAAACGGTAAAAATATAACTGTTCAAAACGCCATAAGTAACTTGTTTAACGAAGCACTTAATAAAATCGTCTGATTCGGCAAACTCCCAAAACCTAACATTATTAAACCTCTGTTCTATGGGGTAAAGTAAATCACCTTCCCCCCCCCCCCTTATATCAAAGGTATTTAATTCTGGACTTGATGAGTCTCCTTGTCACAGCTTTCTTAAAATACCCGAGAAAATGGGTTTAGTTCACTGGCCCCCAACCTGGATGATTGATCTCCACATCGGTTTTCAATAAACCACGCTGATAAACCTACAGTCGGTAGGGGGAAAAAAAGCGTTTTTTTTTTACCTAGGGGGCTTTAGCCACCTGGCTTCATACTCCAACTCCATACTAGCGACGGGGAATTTTCGTGCGGCGGAGTGCGGCGGATAGCTCTACCCCCACATATTGTTCTTTTCGTGAAGATTACGAACACAAAAAAAAAAAAAACAGATATCAGCCCCAACCCGATCTGCAAGAAGCGGGGACTGAATCGGTGATCTGGAAATGCTTTTTTATCGGTGGAATTCGTGCGGTGATTTACAGCCATTAACCAGTCAGTAGACAGTCATCCGTCTTTAGTCAACATGAATCTCGCCGACGTGCTCGTTATGTTGGTCATCGTTGTCTCGCTTGCCAGCTGCCAGCCGCTCTTTGAAGATGACCAAAATGATTTCGTCGCCAAGGAGGAGGATCCATTTCGCCTGAAAAGTCTTTTCAATGACCATCTCCTGTTCTGACAATGAGAAACGTCGTATTCTGGATCATCATCTTCTTAAAAACATCGTCGCCGTTTCAGAAAACAGCTGTTTCATGAAAATACCGTACTGTTTTTTTTATTGAGAATGCCTATCATTTTCTTTTAAATCATTTTGAGTTTGAATTAAAATGTTTAGTGGTAGTATCCTTTTGTTTTATTTGTCCTCGAAAAGCGGTCCCACTTGAAGTTATACTTTTAAAAGTCGCATGATTTACGTGTTGTGATGTGATTGCCCAACAGAATAACGACGCACAAGCGTAGGTTCGATCGCCTTTGCATGGTGCCTCGCTTCGTTGGCATTCCGCTCGGCTAGTCACGCCTGATGCTGCTTACTTCTCGGCGGTGGGCTGCTCCCGCCGAGAAAGAAGCAGAATTATGGCCGCCGTGCACTTAAAAAGAGTTCTTTTTAACCTACACAGCGGCGTTTCGCGTTGATAACAATATTTCATCGTAATGAGGGCTAACAAAGTTGTATTTTATTCGATCTTAACACACCGAGGGGGGAATCACTCGATGTAATACCCGTACGCGGCCGCTGTAATTATTACTGTAATACCTGTAATACCTTGTAATACCTGTAATACCGAGTGTAATACTTGTAATACCGGGTGTAATACTTGTAATACTTATAATACTT
>Ga0058701_10005800_pt1 | contig 10329 bp, 4 predicted proteins | sample AgamicOrMae_FD_97039 | JGI IMG/M metagenome (GOLD analysis project Ga0058701, IMG submission 97039) | Agave microbial communities from Guanajuato, Mexico - Or.Ma.e | ecosystem: Host-associated > Plants > Phyllosphere > Phylloplane/Leaf | place: Guanajuato, Mexico | collected 2012-06-04 | reverse complement strand
GAGGACTGTTATTCTCCATGGTTTGACAATAGCTCCACTTATTGCGTTAGAAAAAGTCAAATATTTGCATTCCTGTAACGCTATTTTTCGGCGTTAAAAAAGTAGGGGTGTTGCTATAGTCTACATACAGTACATTAATATTGGGAGACTTGAACGCACGTAACCTAATGCATTTTAAATGGGAGGTGACTTGAACGCACGGAACTCAATACATTTTAGATGGGGCAGTCGGATTACTAGACACTTCCAAAAATAAATTCGGAAAATTTCATGAATTTTCTTAGCTGCATTTAGAGACAACTCCTTATTCAAACCCAACATCTATGATTTTCTTAAAATTTTCATGTTCGAGCTGAAAATATTTAAAAATATTCGTTCCTCCAGCAAGCAAGACCAAGCAACTCAAATTTTGCGATCTTTTTCCTGCAACAGCAACACGGGAAAAAAAGGTTTTGTTATACTAACAAAATCATTTGTTAAAATAGGGATAGCAAAAACATTTTGTTACAACAACCAAATGTTTAGTTCTGTCAACAAAACGTTTGGTTGCTGCAGCAAAACTTTTTGTTGCAGCAACGAAAATTTTCTTTGTTGTTCCTAATTTTGTTGCTGTAACAAAACGATTTTTTTCCGTGAAATGTCTTCTCAAATAAGATTCAATTTCACAAAATCCTCAGCGTTTTCGTCGAATTCCCAAACGTGTCCTTGAGAACTGATGCAGTCGAACGTATAAATCAGGCGGAAGAATCGGAGGTTTTTGGTGTGGAAAAGTTAAATAACCGCCTCTCGGAATTGAATTCCTCGCTTCTTAAGGCAAATTCTATTATCTTGAAGGCGTTTTCCTCCGTGAAAAGGGTCAAGGCGCATTTTTGGGAAGGCGATACCAGTTCCGTCGAAAAATCTTTCTCGAGGATCTCCTCGTCGCCACTGCAGCAATAATCGCCTGTTTTCACACTGGCGGCGCCCCGCCCCGCCCCCCACTTAGGCCCTTCTGAAGGTCACACACGCAATACGCATTCATTCTGAACCAACTATACCTCTGTTTTCGAACAGCGCGTATCCGCAGTGACAAATGAGTAAGTCGCTATTGAAAGGACGCGTACCGAAACCAGGTGCCGAAACTAGGTTATACGTTGATTCGACGTCCGGTGAAAAGTAACGATCCGACAGCCACAATGCTTCATTTGCTGTGTGAACAGGATTTTAGATTTTCTGTGAAATGTGACGAAATGGGTTTTTCGGCAAGCTGGATGAGTTCGTTTGAGGTTAGGTCAAGATAATGGTGGGTTGGTTAAGATAGTTAAGGTTATGATTAGCGACGTGAACTTAGATCCACTTGGGTGAAGTTTAAGCTAACTCAGGTTAGGTTAAGTATGGTTAAGTCAACTTTGGGTGGGTCAACTTAGGTTAGGTCAACTTAGGTTAGGTTTACGTCGGTTATGTCAACTTAGATTATGTCAACTTCGGTTAGGTAAACTTAGGTTTGGTCAACTAAGGTTGTCGACTTAGGTTAGGTCAACTCAGGTTAGGTTAATTTAGGTTAGGTCAACTTAGGCAAGCCAACTTATGTCAGGTCAACTGTAAGGTCAACGTCAAATAGATCAACTTAAGCTTGTTAGACCAACTTAGGTCAAGTTTTGTTTGATCAACTTGGGTCAATCATACTACCGTAGGTCATGTTCTTAGGCTTGCCTAACTCAAAAGTGTCAAGGTAAGCCTGGGTTTAGATTGCTGCGTTTAAGTTCTGTGCAGTTAGAAGCTTCTTGCAAGAACGACACTAATGCAACCATTAATTAACAACGTAGACTCCGTCCATTTCAAGTCCTCGTCAGCGCAAAGGAACGCTCCTTCGATGTGCAGCTGCGTCTGCACCAGAGGACGGGTCACGCCGTCGATACGACGTCGAAGTCCGCAAGTGTGACGGGCGGCGGATGCGGCGAAGTGCGCGTCAAGTTCACCGACGCCGCCGCGGTCACGCCACGCCGCTGTCACGCCATGGCGTGGTCACGCCACGAGTCGGGGCCCCTCGCCGCCACGCCGCCCCGCCCGCCTCATTTGGACACTGTGGGTGTTGAGGACATTCCCCCTTAGCGGTCTGCGCCGTCTCAAACTGGACACTTTATTCATAAATTTTCAAATCTCCCGCGCCTATATTTCCCGCTAGCCGTAATTATAGAGGGAAAAAGAGATTTACCGGCGAAGAAGTGGGTAGTGTTTCCAGATTCTGAGAAGTTTAAACACGGTTATCATTTAATCCGTTCGAGATAAGCGTGTAAACAATACCATTCATGGAATGCCCGTGTTGAGCGCTTTCCAAAAATACCTCTATTGGTCAGCTTATCTAAATTTACTAAACCGACGCAGAAATAGCTCAGCAAATCGCCATCTTGATAATAATTTTCTTAATCGCTTAAAAATGGCTTTGTTTGCGTGATTTTCCCGCATCAGTACGAACGGTAGTTCGTTCTGTCCCTTTCCCCCGACCGTCGAAGTACCTTGCGTATATTTACAGGAAAAATCAGAGACGCCTCCGATAAGTTATTTACATTCAATATTATAGTTAATGAAACTGTCGAATTCTGCGGCAGCAACATTTAAGTGATGCTGCGTTGATCTTGGTGTACTGTATCCCGTTTTTAAGCGTGAAAATCCCTAAAAAAAGAATAAAAATAAAACAAAAAATAAATTATCAAACGTCCCAGCTCTGTGAAAAGAAGAACTAAAATTTTACTTGATTTAAAGGCTTTTTCAAAATTAATATAGCAAAAAAAAAAAGATAAGGAAAACATGATTTGTTTGACTACACATTGTATTTTTTTTAAATTGTTGATACTATCAGTAAGATAAATTTCGTAAGCCATTCTTTATAAAGGGGAATCAAAATTCTGTCACGTATGAAAAATTTGGATGTCGGATATGAAAAATGTGATTGAAGGAGAGCGGTTGAAAACAAGGATAGCCTCTGTCATCGGTGAGGCATTTCGAGGGCCCAGTTCAGCACACCTTTGAGCAGTATGCAAATACGAGGATGACACCCAAATACCTTCCTGACGCAACTACCTCCAAAAATGGCTCCCGCTACCCAGACACGTGTCAGGTTCAATTTGCGTCTTGTTATTTTCGATTTCTTTGGCTAATAAGTCAATGTCCTCTACAGGAAATCGACGAAAACCTACCGATTTGTGCGCAAGAAGTGCCTTAATATTTTGTTGGTATTGTCACGCAAAATATTTTTAACTGAAATTTTTGTATTTTTATTTTATTTTTGAAGTAAAGAATTTTTAAAACATATCAGTGTTACTTCAACACCAGAGAAAAAGAAGAAAAACAAGACCCAAAAAGCAATTAATTTATTTGTATTATTTTTTATGTTTTTGTTTTATTTTTTATTATTAGTTTTTTTTTGTCAGGCTAGGTGTTTGTAGTCTCCTTAAAACTGTCTACTGATGAACTAATTAGACTCAAATAAAATTTCAATGATACATAAAAAAAGCGTTATTGCTCAAATAAAGGATTAAGCCAATGCCAATAAAACATTTCATAAAAGAGCTCATGAAATTTGCATTTTCCTCCCATGAAGAATTTGCTATACTCTAAAGGCTATCATGCTTTTTACCTCAAAATTTGTGATGTGTATAAATGCTGGTAAGAATGTTTTTCGAATCAGCGAAGATATAATTCTTAGGCTCGTAATATCCAAGTAGCTTCTTAATTGGCTACAATGAAGGGTGACGTTGTATCAATTTGAGTTATGCACAGAGACATAATGCATGTATATCAGATGTAATTTGATCTGTTCACGTCCGGGAAAAGAATAGCGTTAGAGGTTTGGTGGGTAGCGGCTACCAATTATGCATGCTGGCCAGGTACCTGATACTTGATTTCAGACGGGTACTGCCCGATTATTCAACAATGTGAAACCAGACTACCATTCATAGGTTATTGACACTGTACGGTCTCGAAAATTGATATTTTGTCTTCTCTACGAACCTCTCGAAAGCACTCCCGATAAAAAAAGGTTTCTAATCGTGATTACTGGGCATTACGTCAAGAATGTTTAAACATGGTTTCTAAACGATAGTCTCATTTCAAAACAAACATTTCTCTTTTTATATATTAAAAAAAAAATCAGCGCTCCTTTTTTTTATTGAAGTTTGTTTAATGCCAAACCATTATTATCAGGGACTTCGATTTTTTTTTCAACATAACGAAAAATTTGCGTGCAGTACCAGCAGTCCTGTTTAAGTCTGATTTAAGTGACGAGGTAGTGATCGATTTTCGGAGGATTGTGAAATATTATTAACCGATATTCTCATTAATTTATTTAATGACATGATGAAAACTTAAATGTACCTATCATTTAATAGATTATTGCGACCTTAACTTGTCCTTAAAAACGAATCAATTTCAGAACACCGTTAATCATAATTTCTTGAAAAATTCACACAAAAACCTTTCCACTTGTATTATACGTACGGGCTGTTCATAACCAGCTGGTGTGCAAATATCCCTTTAGACGAACATCTCCCACTAAGATAGGCATTTTATTTGAAAAAATACACCATTTTGATTAAAAAAATTATCAGTTTAAAACGTCTTACAAAATCGTGAGCCTGGGATTTTCGTCGAGCCTTTTTAATTAAAATTACTCAAGTATTTCCGGGGCTTAAATCTGTTGAAAAAGCGAACTTTTTCAGCATTTTTCAGGAACGAATCAGCGAATGCTGCGGCATTTGAAAAATAAAGAATGTCTTAAATAGGCTGTGTCGGCCGGAAGTAAAGTCGGTACTTTTAGGAGTATTTTTACGGTACTTATTATTCACGTCTTAGTGTAGGCCAACCAACGGAATACTCGGCACGCAGTACCCTCCGATGGCCGCTGATAATACTCGCGAGTACTTCATACGGAACAAAAAGAGTACTTCGCGAATACTGTTAGGCCTACTCGAGTGCGTACACCCTAAAAGGTCGATGGGTCGGGAAACACATTCATGTCCCAGTTCCGCCGCCTTAGTCAAGGCTAAGTTTGGTCGCTGGAATTAAGCGGTGTCCAACTTCGTGACTTGCTATCTAGCTCAGCTGTAAATTCCGTTTCTTATCAGGATTAAACGCTAGAATTTAGGTGCCTCCCTTTTATAAGTGTTTATTTTTTCGGTACCTGTTAGGCCCTTTGAAAATTTGTCACCTAAATGCTGCGAATCTCCGTATGGTTTTCATGTTTTTTGTTTTTTTTTTTAAATTTATCTTTTTTTTTTAGGTTTTATCAGAGATTTGATTTATTTTTATTCATACGGTAACTGTAAAAATTTTGCGCCTTATAGCTGCTTGTTGAAGAAGCGCATACGAGCAGAAGCTGAAATATCTTAGATTTCCTAACCTAACTTGAAACAACTACATTTATCCACCTCATAACCTAACTTAACCTAACCTTAACAAAAGCGCCACCAAACCCTACCTACAGTAGATTCTCAGTTATACGTCTCTCAGTTATAAGTCCCTCTCGTTTGTAACGTCCAATTGGTATAGTCCCGTTCAGAATACTTTACATGGCGTTATACGGAAGGTTATTTTCACTTGTACGTCCCTCTCAGTTCTACGTCCAAATTTTTGAGTCCCGACTTAGACGTATAGCCGAGATTTCACTGTATTTAATCTAACCTAACCAAACCAAACTTTTGTCGGGAAAATATCAGACTGAACTATCAAACATTGTTCAGAATTTGCTTCATGTTTTACAAAGTCGAATTCTTCGAAACTCTACGCTGAAAGAATCTAAAACGAGCGAGAAATTCCAGCCTTTTGTTTTGCTGAAGGCTGAAAAAGCCAGCATTGAAAAGAGCGTACGAATCGCTTCGTATCGAAAAAAAGTTCTTGATTGGGTGTTTGCAAACAATCACTTGACCTGCGACCTTCGCACGTAACTTAAATTGGCGGTTATAATTAATTACGAGAAATAGTCCTGCGCTTCTCCGAAGAGCGAGAAACAAAATTTTCCGCAACCAGAGAATAATAATTGTGCCCTCCGACACTGTAGTTAGTCTATTCGGTTGGCGTGAAACATGCAATTATACTATTTTTGACAGTTATTTCGAATCGCCCTCTGTCTCTTCACACGCATCCGAAATATCTCACGCTAAAACAAAGATCTTGTTTGATTTAATGCGGAAATTCTTTTCAAGGCAAAAAAGGTGACTTTAACAGCGAAATAGGTCACGTAACAATATCAGATTGTTTAAACAATGTGCAGTACTGTGTTTTATTAACTCTGTCTAGTGACGTGGTCTAGCGGCATGACTATATCCGTAACAATGGTCTGTCGCCAGGCGAAGAACTAGATTTAGATTAACATACCATGTCTGAACATATGCTCAGGTTAAGGAAAGTTGCTTGCAATACTGCTGCTCCAACAATTTTAGTTTAGTTCCACCCACCACGATTTGTTTCCAAAAATATTCCTAGCCTGTTTTTTTCTTCTTTTTTTTCTATCTCGTCGTTTAGCTGATTTTGCATCTTCTACGTGCAAAAAAAGGTAATTCAAAAAAAGTTTGGGAAATTTTTCACTGGAATCCGAGATTATTTTTCTTTTAAGGTGCTTTTGAAACAGGTTTCAATTTTGCAAAATTTTATAGAACGGCTTACCGTGCATTAATTCATGACCGCTAATATAAGTGGTACCGTTTGGAGCCCAATTCACAGTGCAGCACAACGACTTTTACCTCATCATTATCTAATTCTAAAAATATCTTCCTGCTAGAGTCAGTAAATGCAATTTTTTCTAAACTTCTGAACGTCTAATTTGCACATCGAAAAAAAAAAGTCGCACATTGACAACTTTAAAAAAAGTTAATATTACTGCGCAACAGGGTAAAAATATTAAAAACGGATATTGCATAAAGAGTTCTCTGAAAGTAAACTTGGTTTGGAAGTGGTGTTCAAAGGTGTTGCCATTAATACCCGTAATTTGCTGGCTCGCTAAAAAGCAATAAATTTTTGAACTAATACCGTCGTCCCTTCATCTCGTCGTAAAACTCCCGTTAAAGCCTGCTTGTCGTTCTTGACGCCTATGCTGTTAGATTTCTCACCGGAGCACCACCTCCGTCTCACCACCTCCGTCTCACCCGAGCACCAATCGGATGTTGCGCTGCGTCCCCTCGACGCAATTGAGCAACGCACTTGTCTGCGCAACAATTATTCTAGCTGGGGCATGGGCGGAGGGCCCCACCGGGTCACTTGAACGATCTCAATCCTATCACCACATGATTGTCACCCGTGATTGAAGCTCGTGTTGAAAGTTGCTAGTGAAAGTTACTTATTGAACGAGTATATAGGTACCCTCTCCGTACTCACAATTTGAGCGCAGAAATATTTAGTTATTCTATCACTTTTTAAGTACCTTTTTTCAGAAGGGAGTGTCTATTGACCCGGGTAGCTGTCATAAGCGCCAAAAACCACAAGCGCCAATCCGTAACGGCCAAACGAGAAAAGTCGCAAAAGCCAAAGGTCTTAACCGCAATACTAATCTAACTTAACCTAACCTAACTTAACTTAACCTAACCTAACTTGACCCAACCTAACGTATACGAACTTTGGCGTTTGCGACTTTTCTCGTTTGGCGGTAACGGACTGGCGCTTGCGGTGTTGGCGCTTGTGGTTTTTGGCGCTATCAAATGCCCCCCTATTGACCCGACTGCCCCATTTAAAATGTATTGGGTTCCGTGCGTTCAAGTCACTTCCCACTGCATTAGGTTGGTTACGTGCGTTCATGTCTTATTAATGCCGAGTCAATAGCATCACCCTTCTCGGAAACAAGTACATCTGCTGCAATAGGTCGACACCATTATAAATTGACGCGTTTCTTTGGTAAAATGCTGTTGTTTCGACTTACTTATCAACGATAATTTGAGATGTTCTGCTCAAAACGTTTGATAAATGGGATTCAAGGTTAAAATATTTCTTGTTTCCAAGGCGTGTGTCCGGTATACATGACGTGTACTTCTTGGAGACTTGAACGTGTGTCGAGGCATCCATTTTCGCATTCTTATTTTCTATTGGATTACTAACAAGATTCAACCAAACCTAAGTAACTTTATTTGAACCGTTATTACGTAAACCAGGAGAGTCCCCTTAGTACACTAACACAAACCTATTTTCACTTTAAGTAAGGTTAGTTACACGTCAAGGCACACGTGCCTTAGATGCCATTACCTAAAAAAAATGTAAGAAAGACGTTGCTTCCAAAATTTCAGAATTGAGTTTTTTGATTGAAAATGTTAATAGTAAGATTGACTATTTGTAATGCAGGCCAATTTCAATACATCAAATAGTTTAGCAGTTTAGTTGTTAACCCATAACAGCCCGAAGTATTTAGAGTGAAATTTAGCTTACGAGAGATCAGAAGGATTTTTCACTGATATACGCAATTTAAAGCTTTGGAAAATGCCTTAATCATTAAATTTTAGGTTTCCAGAGGGGTGACATTTTTTTTAATGTGACAATACTAAACTAAAAAGATCCGCTAAAATGTTTCTTTTTATGTTTCCGAACGGCATCGCTGGGCGGTAGTGGGTTAAATTAATCTTGCTGTGCCGGGTTACTCTCAACATTTAAAAAAATTGCTCCCTCGGATATTGTTTTTATATTAACGTTGTATATTATTAATGGTGTTCTCTTTTTTGTTGCAGGTGAGTACCACGGGTTATCTATTCGAAGAGGTTTTCCTTTGTCGTAAGTAATCGACCAGCCTTTTTTTTTAGCCAAAAAATGTCATGAATCTTCGACCTTTCTCGTATTTATTTAACTTCCTGAAAGGCGTGGGAACCATAAAAATCAAATTTCGACCTAATGAAATTTTATGATATTGAGAAAATATTCTCCTCGCCTACAGCTATGACGTCATTCAGGAAAGTTTAAGACGCCTCGATGGAAAACAATACATCAATAGAGGGCGCAGCTGCTGAGTTGGCCGCAGGGCTTTTCGGATTATGACTTCATCGGATCAAGTTCAAAACGAGTAATTAGAGGTTAAGATTTAAATCTCAATTATAGGTCAAGATCGACGTATTACTTATAACTGGGAGTGGTTTTTTACATTAGATACGCTAGGAAATCACAGTACGATACTTTTAAAATAATTCCTTGCTTTGGGTTTCCAATGCAGTTCATTGAGAACGCATCCGGTCTGGTCCATTTTTATTGTCATCCCGACAATCCATAATAGCAGTGATTTTAGTATAGATCCGCTGTAGACGCGGTGCATTTTCGGGTAGCTGTCATAAGCGCCAAAAACCACAAGCGCCAACGCCGCACGCGCCAATCCGTAACCGCCAAACGAGAAAAGTCGCAAACGCCAAAGGTCTTAACCGCAAACTAACCTCACCTAACCTAGCTTAACCTAACCTTACTTAGCCTAACCTAACTTAGCCTAACCTAACTTAACCCATACGAACTTTGGCGTTTGCGACTTTTCTCGTTTGGCGGTTACGGACTGGCGCTTGCGGCGTTGGCGCTTATGGTTTTTGGCGCTATCGAATACACCCCCCTCATTTTCCTGAAATCAAACAAGGTACGTTTGACGTATATATTGCGGGTTTTGACGAATTTCGAAAATACCAATCAACTATAAGTGGGAATACTGCATTTTCACATTCATAACAATTTATTTCGTATTTGATTTGAAGATCCTGCTAAATAATAAAATACACTCATATAAAATCTGGTTCAATATCTCGTCCTGTATATACCCTAAGTTCACAGGAAAGAGTAACTAGTTTTTGACTATTCGCAAAGTTTCAAACAACTAAAACTATTTTGCTAGTTCGCGAAAAATTATTTTGTATATTTTGCAATGGTCTCCTTAGACCTGTATTTACTAATTTTGTTAGTGAATAGCTTGTTTACTAATTTATGTTATTGAAACTGTAATCGTTTTTGGCCTATTTTGCGCAGTGTTTTACGGACCTTTGAAACTGAAATAATTTGGGTCCGAGGCCAGGTACCGGAGCGCGGCTTGTTTGTTTACCAAACGACCCCCATTGTTTCTAAGCAAGTAAAGAGCACCCGTGCATGGTACCCGCTACTCGCTGCCAGATGAGGAGCTACCCGTCGGGTACCTTCCGGCCGTTCGCTCAGTCAGTCGGGCTCGAGCGCGACGCATGCCGAGGTACCGGTACTTAAAATGGTAGCGTTTTTATCGCGTTTGGGGAGCAGCTTCGGCAGATTTTCTTTGTGTTTGTGCGATGATACCAAGTTTAAATTTAATAAAAGGAGGAAATCGTTTTTTAGGTAAGCTCATTTTTTTTAAATTGTTGATCAAATTTCATAAATATACCG
>Ga0058701_10005799_pt1 | contig 10330 bp, 2 predicted proteins | sample AgamicOrMae_FD_97039 | JGI IMG/M metagenome (GOLD analysis project Ga0058701, IMG submission 97039) | Agave microbial communities from Guanajuato, Mexico - Or.Ma.e | ecosystem: Host-associated > Plants > Phyllosphere > Phylloplane/Leaf | place: Guanajuato, Mexico | collected 2012-06-04 | reverse complement strand
CTAATACGGACTATTGTGTCGACGAGATAAATCGGGACCAAGTCCGATAGATGTCATCTTTGTAAGTCGCGACACCGCCGAGGAGAAAGCCCTACGGTAACCGTCTCTCCTTCGATTTAACTGTGATGAATGCTGCCGGACTGATTCAATTTTTACTTGGTAACAAGTGAAACTTTTCCGAGGAAGTAATAAATGATACATCTCATTTCGATGCGACAGGGCCATGTCGCTTCTATGTCAAGTGCATGTAATAGGATTTGTGATACCGACAAATATTCTTGGAGGGTATATATCTAAATCGAGAGCTCGTAAGGTAGAATCATTCACCTTGTTATTGCAATATAACTGTGAATGAATAATTCATTTAATGCCGTGTGCTAGCTAACCGTGGAAGAACCCAGATTTTTCAGAGCTCATTACCTAGTAATTTGACAAACATGCACGTATGTCTTTTCAGTGTATTTTCATCTTTTATCAAATTGATGAAACAAGTCACCTTTGTAGTACCTCCGGGAAAAGAAATGTCAGCCTGGTTTGGAATAGCGATACGATCTTTAATATTCTAAATCACATGATTTTTTAACTCTTATTCATGCGCTGAATACATCAAGACGTAACATGTAGCGAATTCTTTTAAGACGTTCATAACAAATATCTTGGCTTGAGGCTAAATGTTAGGACGCCAAAGTTAACACTGAACGCCGGTTTTGTCGAGTGTCAAATATTTGTTTTGCGCTCTAGAGAAGACTGCGTGAAACTATCTCTGGGTGTCAAAGCCGCCAGGCCAACAGGGAGGCCAATTATGAGGACTCCGTGTTACACGCGAAACAGTTTTATCTTTCATCTTTGATTGTGATTGCAATTAGGTTCCTAGTATAAAGAATATGGAATCACTATTAGCATCACGATACTTCGTTATCTGAAGTATGCCATCGGAAATCATGGCCATTATTTTCTGAGTTCATTCATGTTTGTTCTCACATATAAATAATTACGAAAACCCTTGAAGAAAAACAGTAAATAATTATACTATAAACAGGATGAAGTGCGATCTTAGCCAAAGGATCTTTTTCAAGATGATCACCAGCAAAACCAACAGTGGACATCACTGTGAATTTTCGTCCGAAGGTTTTGAAACATTGCCAAAGGCATTCCTTTTATTTTAATTTTGCTTGTTATTTTATCCATGAACCTCATGTTTAGATATTTGTGTATCTAACGCCTAGTTTTTGACCCGCGTCAAATAGTCTCACATTCCTCTTTGCGTTTCTTAAAGATAAATGCGATCTTCGATTATATGCTGAAGATTAAGCAGTATTTTGATTCTGATAGTGATTCATTACAGTTGCATCGTATCTGCATCTTCCTGTGAAAAATTTCATTGTATTTAAAAACGTCTCAGAGATCTAATATAGACTAAAATTCCAAGTCAGAAAACTAGCCATATCATTGAAAATTTTCATTTTTGGATTCGATAGTTATCATCAAAAACATTTATACGAAAAAAGAAGTGTCATTTATAAAACGTACAATTTTACCTAAATGTCCCTCTATGTCATTCTTATAAACAGATACTTCATACTATTTGGATACTGATAGTGATTAATTACAGTTGCATCGTATCTGCATCATCCCGTGAAAAATTTCAATGTATTTAAACCCGTCTCATAGATTTTATAAAATTCCAAGCCAGAAAACCAGCCATATCATTGAAAAATTTCATTTTTGGATTCGATAATTATCATCAAAAACATTTATACGAAAAAAGAAGAGTCATTTATCAAACGTACAATTTTACGTAAATGTCTTAAGATATTCTTATAAACAGATACTTCACTGGAGGCTTCCCTGTCCTAATTCCAAACGATGTATCGACGCGAGTATCATTTCTTTGTCGGCGACCGCCTTGCCTGGGTGACATTTTGAAAGCATTTGGCAGATGGCAGACGAGCGCGTGCCCTCGTCACGTCGCCTCCGGTGGCCGAACAGGACTGGATCCCGACTCCTGGGTTGGCCAGGGAAGGTGATGGGCCGTATAGAGGACCCTTCCTTGCTCGAGAAATCGCTCGTAAAAATCGAAACACCTGTCCTTAATATTCTCAACAGCTGTAGCGGATCCTCCCTTCTGGACAAACTTTAATCGCTACCAGGGATCCATATTTTATTTATTTTACACAGCATATTGAATATTTGTTCCGGTCGAGGTATATGAGCAGCAAACTTTGGGAAAGATACCATGTTTTGATAAGAATAATGTTGAGGCGCATTGCTCCGTTCTTAAAAGTTTTTATGCGTTCTTACGCTTATTTCGTGCTGGCAGGTTCATAACTGGTTCCTTCAAGTTGTGGGGAGGATGCTCTAAAAGGGAAGGGTCCTGAAGTATCTTGATCTTTGGTACGATATGGTTGACAATTTTGATTTTGTATATTTCATCCATGCGTGGAAAATGAACTGTTTAGATTTTATCACTTTATCCATTATGATGACCGTCTGGTAACTTTATTTTATATCGCTTCAGAAATGTTCTTTAAGTGATTTATCCTGGATTTATTGAAGTGTTTTAGAACTTTTCGGAACCCATTCATATTTTTTCAAGTTCCAGAACAGTCATAATAAAATAGAAAAACTTTTATTTTATTTATTATTATTATTATTATTCCTTTTTTTCCCGCTTTCGATTTATCCGAGTTTTGAAACGTTGACTGCCATGTATTACATTTTACAATATGATTGAAACATTGTAGTCTAATTTTTACACTGCGTTGATTTTTTTTGTGACTCACAATCGCAAATAAATCTCTAGCCGTTTTCTTGTTAGTTTAGGACGTGAAAAAAGATTAAATTTGTTATGAAAATGTATTTAACATTTTTCTTACTTTTTTTAAAAGAAGATGAATCACATTCTGTTACTTCTTCATGAAGAAGCAAAGATTTTGCTCCGCAAAATGTTTCTGTAGCTGGACAATCCGATTTAACGCCTCCCCGCCCACAACAACACTCCTGGATAAGCTACAGGTCATCACACTCAAAACCTTAAACAGAACGCGGTTTGTTAAAAAAGTACGTGCGTTTAGCACTCAACATATTCGTACAATCGTTTTCCATGTAAGCGATTTTTTATCGCCTGCGATAGCCCACACCATCAGTCACTTCCGATTCCAAAAAAAGTGCTATTCCAAATTAACACATTTTCACTGCATTAACCTGACGTTTATGCACTAAACAATGTGTACCCTGCGTCCAGCCCGAAAAAAGTAAAAAACGATCATCCGATCCAACTGGCCATGATTAACCGATTATCGATTTGTAATAGGTCGTCCATCTACCTTGGCGTGCTTCCAGGTCCCATCGCCCCGATTGGGCTGAAAAATGAAGATTTTGGTTTTTTGGCCTGGACGCGATAAAGCGTATGACAGTGGATGACACAAATGGTGTGCTTGCGTGTTTCTTTTTCTTTTTTGTAACTCTTGTCGTGTCCTGTGGTGACTCGTCATTCTTTTGCGTGACTGAGTAAACGCCGGACGGTGCCCTTTTGTTGGGAAAATTGAGAGTTTTTGTCTCCATTCGTCCTTCAAGTTGTTGTGACTTTTTACGTTTGTGGTTTGTGTTCCGGTGGCCTGTTCCTGGGGTAACAGGTTTTGAGTGATTTTTCTCGGCTGTTTCGTCGTTGGCGTAATCGGCATGTTCAACAAAACAAGTTGGGCTCGTAACTTTGCAGTAAAAATGGTTTGCTGAACTACTACATAAATTTCGCGACAGTGCAACTTGTATCTCCGAAGCGGACTCAACAGTCGAGACGTCTAAACGTTACTGAAAATTTGCTCAAGTCAAAACTTGAACTCAATTTGAAACCATTTTAATTAAATGTTATTTTCCATCTAGTGTTTGATGTATTCACAAATAATGTTTTAATTAGAAATATGTGAGTTTGAGAAAAGTTGTATTGATATCGACTCAAAATGTTATTTCTTAGGTTGAGTAGTCCATTAGTAAAACTTTAATAAAAAAAGGAATGAATTCCCCCAGTGAAGCCAACATGCATCTCATGTGCGCTTGAGGTCAAAGGTCATATTTCCGCATACATAAAGAATTCACCACGATTCATCATAGATGTAAATATTTTTTTTTTAAAGAAACGTGAAGTAAACATCATGGTCTAGGTAAATTTTTGGCTTATTTGCTTACTTTTTATTTGCACAATTCTTTGAATTACCGCTAGAAATGAAAAGCTATATGCCCTGTTATCAATTCTCCCACTCTACCTTTTCTTTGGAGCTGAGGCGGAGTTCATACTCCTTTGTTTTAACAGAAACAGGTTAGGCAATAGTCGTCCAATTGCATGTCACCACGTTATTAGTACAAGGATGTACTCTATCAAACCATCTCTAGCTTTCTTCCTCGTAATTCCTCATAAACTATCTGTATCCATTTCCCGGGAAGAATAAGGCCTCCTGTTTGAAAACATAGCTATAATATCTGAATCCACCGAACGCCGTCCAAATCGTATATCATGAGCTTCTATTTACAATTCGAGTATTTTTTGTTGAAGTGTCTATAAATTACTTAGCAATTGGAGGAGTGTACTTCAGATGGTGTGATGATCTTATTTTCACACGACAAAGGTGAAAAAAGACGAAAGGCCGGAGGGGAGACCGAGGGCCGAGTCGGGGAAGCGCCTGATACTGACTAGGGTTCTAGCTAATTTATGGGTTCTTTGTCAGCACGAACGTTTTGCAAGTTTCATTGATATTGGCTGAAATTATTATAGGAAGGTGAGGGTGGAAATCGTTGACTTTTGCTTTCCGCTAAAAACCAACTGTGCGTGTATTATTACTCATATGCTATTCGAAATAAAAATTATTGAGTAGAAAAATATGTGGACGATTTTTTATAAGCATTATAATTCTCATTCTTCAGTCTATTTCGTTGAGGAAAATTTTAATACGAGCGTATCTTTTTTATGTCGAATAAAACAGCTCTTCACATTGAAAGTAGTATTTAATTCTAAATTACTCTAAAGATTTTTTAAAAATCGGAGCGATTTGGTGAGAGAAAGACCCATTAGCCTAAGTGCAGTTTCAGATGGATTTTGGCTAATTTTCTTGTAGTTAAAACAGGTATTAGAACTACGTTAACTGCGAAATTTTTCGAGTGAACACAAAATCAGTTGAAAAAGACCATTTGATACAATTGAGTAGTTCCCGATTTTGTCTCATTTGTACCAAGTCACATTTAAGGTAACATGTTCTTGTGGTTCTGCCCGAATAGTTCAAAGGTGAAGTACATTAATGTGATGAGTCTCAGGTCAATACATAGACCTATTTTCGGGCGTGTTTCTCAATCATTTTAGGCACCAAATCATTTCAGGAAGCTTCGGAAACTATCCGAATCTTTCGTGCCCCACCGGTGTTTCGTTTGATGCCTTTTAAGGGTGAGCTGTCTCAACCTATCTAGTTGTTTCTCGAAAGCTTTACCGTCAAAAACCCTTCTTACTCGAAAAAGAAATTCTAATTTGACAAGTGATCTACATTCGACATAAATACGTTACTTTCTACTGGATTTCTCACAAACTTTCCCTTCCATTATTGTTTCGCGGACACTTCCACGAACACTTTGTCTGCATGAAATAAAATTTTGATTTCAGAGGGCCTGTTTGTGATAGTTATAGTACCATACCTGTTTAAGCTACGAACGAAGCAATGTTATGACCTGTAATGTATATACTTTTTGTGATAGATCTACCAATAGCCATAAACGGATGGGCTCATCGGCAATAGCATTCCATAGATATGGCTGTTGATAGGTCTATCTTGAAAACTAACCGAAATACGTACTTAAAAAAGAAATTATCTTTACCAGTGCGTTCCTTAATACAGCATTAAAGGAAACTACGAGTCTGAGCCGCCGACAAATAAAAGAAGACGATGTTATTAACGTCCACGCTAATTGCACCACATCATCTCCGCAGCATCCTCCAACACATGACATCCCTGCAAAATGGCCAAGATGCCGCTATCTCCGAAATTCATCGAATGCCATAACCATAACAGGATCAACGCTATTACCACGGGGCGACATACAAGTAGCAATTACCGCAGCCCCAACTATCGACTGGTTAAGTGAATCGTAGCAAAATTCTCCTTTCAGCAAGAAATTAATGACGATTCTGAAGCAGATTGGTGTACTGGGATGAATCCTCCTTGCACCTCCGTAGACGACACGTAGCAAGTCTCCTTTCAGGCAAACATCAGATCATTATCCCTGAAGCGTACAAGTGACAGGTTCAATACTTCATCAGAGCCGCCGCCTCTCTGTGTGATCCTGAAACAGTGCTTATGACCCTGAAGGGCTTTTCAGCTGCATAAAAGGGAACTTTCATGAATAGCAGCAATCTCTGTTTTCTGATGCAACTGAAACGTAAAAGTAAAGTACTTGTGCGGCAGTTTCGACCTTTGAAGCTTATTGTCAATCTTTTGGGGAACCTGCACAGGGAAAGTCGTGTGCATAGAACACTTCTGTGAGTCGGTTCGTTTCAAAAGCAAGCTGCATCAGTGGACATTGGGAGTGTAGCAGTAAGAGAGGCAAAGTTCCAGGTAGTTGTCTGGTACTTGAGAACTCTGCCTCACTTAAATTAACCTTACCAACGTTCGCAGTAAGGTGCGTAACGCACTTATGGCTGGAGAAGACATTGATGAGGAGGTTCACCGGACTGAATGAAACAAAGATAGTGTAACCAAACTCAACCTTCTTAATCTATTAAAAAGGTTGCAACTTAAATAACTTTCCTAGCCGAGGCCCAATTTAACTGACCCTCGCGTAATCGAACCAAACCTACACTCTCAGGAAGAACCAGTGAAAGGTCACTGGTTATCCAGTGACCCAGGTGCCTTTTGAAAATTCAGTGGAATCCCACTGGAAATTCAGTGAAATTCCACTGGAAACCAGTGAAAATTTACTGGAACCCAGTTAAAGTTCACTTAATGACTAGTGCCACGGCACTGAAATTCCCAGTTGCACCTGGGTCACTGGAGCTTGCTAAGCGCGTAAGCTTGTTCTAATCCACTTTCGATCAAAACTTTACCCACACATTAAAACGTCGACATCAATCCGCAACAGAATAGTACCCTGTAACCCGAAATTTACTCAGGACATCAACACTACTAAATATAAAAATGTGTATAGAATCTCAACTACACCAACGCAACTTTCTCCAGCCAACCACCGAGTAACTAACTTCCACAACCCGTTATTGAAGCCGGAGTAATTAAGCATAAAATTTAGGCGACGTTAATGAGGGTCCCTAATCCACCAATAAACCCCGTGCCGATGAGCCCTCTTGGTACACCAGGATAAGAAAACGTTAATTGATGTTGTAACACCTCATTGGGCTTCGGCTCATAAACAATGTGTCGTGACCTGGTCACGGGTAGACGTCGCTACAATACAAAGGGAATGGGTCTCTGGAGGCCGGAGAGCGTCGACGCCAGTGTCTCAACTCTGTGATAATTCTCCCGGACGCCGTCTCATGGGACGCTCTGCATTCTGGATTATATAGAGCTCATCAACGAGGTGCAAGATGCATCTCAGAGGCGGGCTCTCCTCATCACCAAGTGTTTGTGGCTCTGTATGGATAACAGGTCCAGAGGTCTTTGTTGGAGGCGAGCCATCATTACAGAATGGAATTTAACTAATGCCGTTTCTGGAGGTTGATCTTGCGGAGGCTATTTGTTTTAAGGTGGATTTGACCCGAGAAGTCATTACAGGTTCTAGCGTTAATGAAGGGTTTCGTACAACGTCTTTTGGTTAATCAGCGCGCTCATCATTGCATTTGAAATGAAGATAATTTCTAGTTAGGTGCATTTATTGTGTATGAGCACGATGTGACTTCTGTGAAGAATATGCACGTGGGTAGTCTTACACTGAAATCTTCTTAAGGGAGATTGTCCTATGGACGCTGGTGTTTGGAAGATTCTTCTACCCGAGAGAAGGGCAGTATGGTGCAGTGACTGTGTGTTATCGTTCAACCTGCAGATGGTAAATCGATTAGTGACTATTTTTTTTAGTAACGAATGGGTGGATACTATCAAAATATATTTCAGCACGCATTTCTGCGCAGCTTCTTACCAGCAACCAATTTTAGTCTAAAAGTAGGAAAACAAAACAAGAGCAATTAAAACTCTTCGAGCTCCTTATTAGAGTGGATCAAAATTTCTCATCCTAATTGCAAAGAGGCTTCCAAATGTGTTCATTCTTCATCTCCGGTCGATAAAAAAAGCAAAGCAGAAGCTGATGGAGGATTAAAAAACAGAGGATTAGCCTTCTCTGGATCGGTGCAAGAAGCACACAAGACGTGAGCGGATCTTCCTGGCAAAGTGCCCGTTCTGACAAGTTATTGTCCCAGCCGCATTTCGGGGATATAGCAAATGCTTTGACTTTGCATATTGTAGGCACTCAATCAACTTCCGAGGAGAACGTAAAAAGAGGCGGATTTTAAAGCATGTTTTGGCTTTTTGTGAACCATGATCGACGAATGTTGTAGGAGAATGAATATTTTCTTGATAAGGTGGGGAGTTCTGCATTCTGCATCCTGTTGTTTTTTTCCCAAAAGATTTTTGGAGGTATGAAATCAACCTTAAATAAAATTGTCTACTTTAATTTCTTCATACTTGTGTCTACCACAAGCTATGTCTGGAAGGGGTATTTGTTGCCAAAACTCCGCCTTTTCGATAAATATTTTTTTTGTTTTGTTCTTTTTTTGTTTTGTTTTTTGTTGTTTTTTTTAGGGCGACATTTTTGTTAGCAAGTGGAGTTCAGGTGACGAATATAAGAATTTCATTTTAAAAGTTCTCTTCCCATCGCTGTGTTACTAAGGCCAATTTGTGATTGTTTACAGGCATCTTATGGACAACCAGATCAACGTGATTGAACGTGGCGCCTTCAGAGATCTACAAGCCCTCGAACGACTGTAAGTACAGGCCTACCTTCAACACCTTGAGATGGACATTTCAATAACCGTGCTGGGCGAGGAGTCAAAAGCCGTTGGCCCATTAGCCCGTAATGGGCAGCGCCCTAAGCCAGGGCCAAGCCCAGTCCGGCTGGCCAAAGTGATGACAGCCTGTGTGCCCTTCTCGACCCTCCTTTGAGCTTCTATTTAGTCTGACGCCGGATTATCTAGGCTAGACCTGGCAGAAGGCCAGTTCGCTGATATTGCATCCGTCAGTAAAATATTCCGTGCATACGTACGGATTTCGTTAAGTTTACTTGCATATGGGACACGGTACGTACACTCTCAAGTTAAATCAGTGAGAGTCACTGAGTTTTATTGAAATTTCACTGATTTTCAGTCAATACAGCACCATTTAATTTTTTCAAGAGTGCTATATTTACTGAGACTCAGTGAATTTTCATTGAATCTCAGAGACTCTCACTGCTTCAAACTGAGAGTGTACGAACCATTCTCGTTTGAATTAATCGTACAAGCAAAATTAAAGTGAATTGTGTGGTTGAAGGAATCAAATGCTATGAGTGCTCTCCATCCGAGTTGAAAAGAAAAATATTGGTCCAACTGTACTGGCTAGGGGAGGTTTTCGATTCGACGCCAATTGCAACATACACCGAAATTTAAATATCTTATTAAAGAGTTACGTTATAACTTTTCTTCGGCCACGAGCAACGAGGAATATTGCGTCTAGGCGAAGCCAACCGTAAGTCGAGCTTGTGATGATGAATAACTTGAACACTACTGCATCCAAACTTGTGTCCCAAGTTTCAAGTGTTTGGCTGCTGCTCCCGAGTGCAATCAAAATGCGGGAGGACGAGCTCAACAGCGCAGAGAATGAAAAGCGAAGATCAATCATTGAAGCGGGCACAAGATGAAGTATTCTTCTCTTCCTTACAAGTGATGATCAATTTTTTTCTTCTTTTACCGCAGCACCTGTGAATAAACCAATACATACGCAGGGGCAGACGAAGGCTTACATTCACTGTCGAGACTCGGCTAAATTGCATAATAAAACGCAAAGCGATTGATCTAGAATATTTAGATGAATCATCATTTTCTAGAACCAAAACAAAACAAGATACCCTGTGATATTTAATTACGTATCAAGATGTGCGGGGTTGATGCTTGTGTGAATGGTTGGTTCCAAATCCACCGCCTTCATAGAATTTTATTCGATTTTGCTCTCTAAGCGACAAAGTTTCATGAAGCCATGTGTCGTAAAGTTTTATGAAGCCATGTGATAACATCTCGGTTAAGCCCTTCAACGGCACCTTTCGTTATCGAAAAACAGGCTTGAGCAACGGACTATCCGTAATTTTTTTATACTGG
>Ga0058701_10005798_pt1 | contig 10330 bp, 4 predicted proteins | sample AgamicOrMae_FD_97039 | JGI IMG/M metagenome (GOLD analysis project Ga0058701, IMG submission 97039) | Agave microbial communities from Guanajuato, Mexico - Or.Ma.e | ecosystem: Host-associated > Plants > Phyllosphere > Phylloplane/Leaf | place: Guanajuato, Mexico | collected 2012-06-04 | reverse complement strand
TCTAGGAAAGTGAGAAGTGTTTTTGCACCCCGGGGCTCCTGCCGTTCGAAAATGTAGATTGCAGTGATAGAGCCCAGCCCCAAAGGGCCTTGGGGAGGGAGGTGATAGGGCCCAGCCCTACAAGGGCCTTAGGGAGGGGGGACCTCTGAAAATGTTCTTCTCGGAGGTGAATAAAGAAGCGAGCGATGCTCTATTCTAAACAGTATCCATTCTTTGTTATCAAACCCGAAGTCTAGGATAGAAGAACCTACTTTTGCCTTAGCATACAGTATTGGAGCAAACCTGACCATCTAAAATACAGACCGCAAATTGTCAAAAGCTTATTTGTTAAAAGCGTCCTGGTTTCTGGCCAGTGATTTCTTTCATCGATATTTTAATAACCTAGGTTAATAACTGTAATATGAACCGTTAAAAAATCATACCAGTGTTTCGGTGGACCATTTTTTACACGCACCTACCTTACGTCATTGTCGGTGGTGAGTTTCAAAAAGTCGGTAGATCTATCAAAAGCTATTAATGCGATAAGCTCTCGCCAAACCCTTCCGTTGATATGATATCAATATTCTGTCAATATGACACTAATCCATAACAGCCGAAAGTATTTGAAGTGAAATTTAGCTTTGTTAGGAGAAATTTGAAGGATTTTTCCCATGTGATTACGCAATTCCAAGCTTTGGAACAATGCCTAAATTATTAAATCTCAGGCTTCCAAATGGGTGATTTTTTTTAGTGTGACAATACTAAACTAAAAAGATACTCTAAAATCTTTTTTCTCAAGGGGTGACAACTCATGATATCCGGTGTACAAAAGGCCTTCATATCCGGTTGATATCCTTGATATTCGGCTGTTGAGTTCGTTCAAAACATGGCTATTTCCATTGATTTTTTAAGTTATTTGCTCTCTGACCACTCTCCACTGATAACTGGCTAATATTTAGGTTTATATTATTCAATATTCTCCTGAAATCTGTCAGGTATTTATTTGAAATCTGGTCAATTTTCTATTGATATCCGTTTATTATACCTCTGATATCCAGCTGATATTCAGCTGATATCCTTGGTATCCTGATATCCGGTGTACAGATTTCCAGTAAGATGTTACCCCTTGTTTTTTTCTGTTTCCGAACGGCGTCGCTGGGCGGTAGTGGGTTATTAACGTAAGTATTTTGTAGGTCAATCTTGCAAATGATCTAAAATATGTTTTAGACTTACCCGTTTGAGTCTTCTATCGAAAACGAGTATTGACTTGCCAAAGCGGATATGAGTGGACAAAGTGCGGTTGTCCGACGTCAGGCACAGTTACACAATGAGGACAAATGGGGTTTCGGCGGAACAGATGGTGGTCCATCTGCGATACGGACGTAGTAGAGGCTCGTGTTTTTCCGTCTTCGTGATACATTTATGGGTTTGTAGTTACCAAAGGCGCTGCGTTGTCAGCGAATGCTGAGTATTGTACGCAGCCGGTTTTAGCCTACAGTGCGTGACACGTAGAAAAATAAATCCCTTCGAGAAAACATCGCGTCCAGCGAAAATAGAACTAGCAACTCCTCTGTTTATCGTAGCTCTAAAGAAACGTCAATTTTGTGTTTGATAGGCCTAACTGAGATTTATTTGTTTGAGTAAACTGTATCCCATTTCCAAAAATTTATAAAGGGCGTAGAATAACGTGTTGGCTACTGTAGTGATACAATTTTGTTTTCATGTCCGACACGGGACATCCCCAGGAATATTCACTGTAAACCCGTTGGGTGAATTTTGTTGCGTATATGAATTTCAACGATGATTTTGCAGGCTCTCCATAGATTACTGAATGAAGACCAAAGCCAAGTAGACGCAAATTTAACCTCGTTGGGGGCTACTTTTACTGATTTACCCCATTAGGTGAGGTTCACTGCCCTGCAAAAAGGTTAAACTAATTGTGGTTGAAAGTCGAATTAGGGGTGAAAAAAGTTGCATATTAAATTCATCCTACTTTTGGGGGTTAAATTAACCCCAAGGACTTAGAGTGTTCCACATCGGTAATTCTTCAAAAAGCTCACTATTAAACAAACTCACTGACAAGTGAGTGTAGTTGTTCGACAAAAATATTAACTAACCCAGAATATCATCCGGCAACACCGCGAACGTAACCCTCAGCTGTAAAAATATTCACAAGATCAGGTCATTATTACAAAGTCGATTTTTTTTATAGGAACATTCCTTATGATCAGCCGAAACCTGATTACGTTTCTACAGCTCACAAAAATTCCTGAACATGTTTTCTGCTCAGCAAAGCCGGTAGGTTTGAACACTAGCGATTGATCTTAAGCGAACCAATCACACGACTTGTTAGTGCTCGCCTCACTGCTACTACGCTGAGCCGTAAATAAATGGTGTTCCAGAAGTTTCGTGCGTGCCAGTACCTAGTGTCTACACCGCGCTGGTGGGTAAAGTGTTGCTATGTTTCATTGAAACTGGCGGTGTTCACAGCAGGCTCATAATTACTTCGTACACAAGGTTTAAGCGTGACTAGGCCTCGTTTTGTTCAGTAAACTAAAGACGTTCCGAGCCTTATCCTTGTACGGTAATTAGCAGGGAAGCCTCTTCGCCGCTTAACGACGATCCCCCCCCCCCGCCATTGCCGGCCACATTCACTCGAATCCATCAATCACAAAACTAACGGATTATTTTTGCGTGTTTGACACTTGAAAAACGGCCGGCGTAAACACAGCGAAATGCAAGCAAACTGTTCGCGGGAGATCTTATCTTGAGAGATTGACGTACAAAGCGGCTCAACTGCTACCATTTATAACGCTGTCCTTTCGGCGCCCATTTCAATCCACTCCCCTGTTAAGACCCTATTATGTTGACACTGAAAACTTTGTTTCTATCCCTGCTTCATGTTGTGCAGCCGTTTTTTCAAGTACACAGAGGACCAAATCTTCCTACGAGCACGGAAAAAAATGGTTTTGTTACGGCTACAAAATTAGGGACAACAAATAAAATTTTTGTTGCTGCAACGAAAAATTTTGCCGCAGCAACCAAACGTTTTGTTGATAGAACCAAACATTTTATTGTTGTAACAAAATGTTTTTGCTATCCCAATTTAACAAAAGATTTCGTTGGTATAACAAAACGTTTTTTCCGTGAGTTATAGTCGTCATTTCTTTTCTACCCAGCAACTTCATTACCGACAAACTATCGTAAAGTGGGCCCTAATGCTAGTTCCATTTTATTATGAATTTGTGAGGGCAGCAATTTTCTTTTCAAAAACCTGGTTGTCGAGAAAAGGATTCTTTTTTTTTTTCACTGAAATTCTTAATCTGAACTTACTTGACCTAACCTACTTTAATGAAAATGATAAGTTAACTGTTTCTGATAGCTGTATGTTGTAGGTACCGTACGAAACAACAACAGGTGTGAAACGAATACGGTTATTTCCCTATATAAGGGTAAAAGCGTTACATTCTGGAAACTCTCGCCAAGAACTCTTTGTATGTGATATAGCTTTCAATATCTCTTTAATACGAACTTGAGTAACTGATATGATGATCAGTCACGTTATACCTTATTCCCAGAACATCTATTCGATCAAAAATACGATTTTTGGACCAGGATTAGGATCTTTTCAGTTCAGCTTTGTCACAACTCAAAAAAATAGCTTCCCACTGGCAACTTGAAATGTACTTAATTGTTCAAGTATTTTCCAAAGCTTAAAATTGCGCATCTCAATGGAAGAAATCCTTTCAGTCTCTCATAAGCTAATTTTCAGACCAAATACTTTGGGCTGTTATGGGTTAATTGATCAGTTTACAGGCTAGAACAAGTAAGGCAAGGTTGGTTTTAACTTATTCGAGCTAGGCCTTGTATCTGCGACGGGTGAACACAAGCTGTTTGGAGTAAGATTTAACTGATTTGTGAGATAGCTCACTTTTAGTGTTTGTCGAGTAATTGGGGTTGAGCTTTTAGTGCAATTGACGTGGCAGGAAATGTGCGTTTGGCAGCGAATCCATTTCGTGACATCTGAGCGTTACATTTCGGGATGTAACAAGCAGACGAAGCGGCCTGTAATGGCTTGCTGCTATCCGTACACCATGCAGGCAGATATTCCACCCACGCGAGATGAGTTGTTTGTGTACTTATGGGTTAGTGACCAGAGATGGCGCTGTGCTACTTGAACCGCTTTTTGTGTCGAAAACGGGGTGTCGTAGCAAAACAAATAATTTTAAGTACTATCATAGACAGAAAAAACGTCCCCCAAACTGCAACCACCTGGACATCGGTGTGTTGCGGTTGCCTACCTTATAGCTCGGAATCAGCCAATCACCGGTCTGATTCCGAGCTAGGCAACCACAACGCACCGTTGTCCAGGTGGTTGCAGGGGGGGGGGGACGTTTTTTCTGTCTATGATAGTACTAAGCAAAACTGCGAAAGTCACTGAGATTCGTCACTGTGACTGTCCAATTAAAATATAATTCCAGTTTTGGGTTGTCCTGTGCCTGTTTTGGGTATGAAGGTAAAACAGGACAAGAGCGTAAGTAGGTTAATTTTAAAGATGAACTTTTCAACAACCGTATCAATGAAAAGGTCTCGTCGAGAGCTCTGAATTAATACGGCTATTAATATATCTTTAAAAATAACCAAAGTACGCTATTTATCTGTTTTACCTTCATACTATTTTAATTACCTCGAGTAAAATTCACTCGTTTAAACCAAAAACTCACCGACTAGAAGCATAGGCATGATCAGTTTTTGGTACCCAAAACGGCTATGGGACTACCTCAAAAAGCATTTTTTTTTACAGTGTCATATATTTTGCAATAGACCGCATAAACATATCGTATATGTGTGAAAAAGTAGACAGAACGCATTGGGTAAGTTGAAATCGATATGAAAACATGTCCATTGTGTGATGCTCTGTGCATCGATCATATTTATCGATGAGAAAATCCGAGTCGCATTAGAAGATAGTGCCTTCTTAGCCGATGGGAGGGAGTTGCGCTCGCTCGCACCCTATCGCATCATCAATTCACCGTTAATGTCGTTCAGAATCTATTTAGTTTATCTTTAGTATCTCCCCACACACCTTCGAAATGAGCGAGCGAGCATATGCTGAGACCGCTCTCCATCCTTCTCTTTTCTGCACCTGTCTCGCTTTAGGGACTGTCATAAAAGTGAGAGAAGAACTCCGATTTATCCGTTATCTCTGTCTTTACCCCAAATTGAGATGTTAAATCCAGTCTGCCTCGATTTCGCCTTTTCAGACATTTTCTTTTATGAAGTAAGTGTCCTGTAAGAGTAGCGGCGCTTTTTCAAGAAAATGCCATAGACCATTCAACTTTCTTGTCAGAGTTTACCTCACTTAAACTTTGATCCCCCCAAATAAAAATCGACCTAGTGAAAGCACTCGTTTCAATAAACAAGTGAGAGCGTGCGTTTTTACAATCGACCAACTGCTATACGGTTACTAATGGTAGTTGTTCGATTGTTAAAACGCTCACTTTAACTTGGTCAGTTGTTCAAATCAGCACTTCTACTTTGTTGATCTTTCTTTGGACTTGGTCCAACTTAAGTTGTTACAAACTGCTGTTGGAAATCCTGTAGGAGCGATTTCGTTCCAGAATTAGGATTTCAAAAGTTTAAATACTGTGTTTCTGGAAGAGTGTCCCTTCTTTTTTGAAGATAATCAAGTGGAGTGATTCTTTTGAAGTGCGATGTCTGATTCTTGAAGTTTATAAGTTCCATTGTTAGATCCCATTTGTTAGTTCCCAAAAATCTAAAATTCCTCGTGAGTGAAGAGGTTTGGATGAAAAGAGGGGTCCAAGAAAATCATATCCTGGTTGAGTCTCATGTCCTTAAAACGCCAGGATTCATTGGTGAAGAGTGGAGGGTGTCCCGGAGGCGTAATCAAGGCGTGATCACGGCGCGATCACGTCCTGCTTGCGTCCTGCGTATTGGATCGGCAATTAATCGCTGTCAAACATGTCAATTCCACTACACTTTCAAGTGATTATCAATTTTCTCCTAGAAACTGACTCGTCCTTGCGCTTGCGATCTTGAATCCACCAGATGATTTTGAGATTGCCAGACCTTTACCACATTCCGTTTCAATTTTCTTTCTCTTCATTAGAGTTCGCTTTAGGTATTTTTTTAAATAATTTAAAATTTTGGAAGTCTTTTTCTCTTAAAGATATTATCGAGTAATAATTCGAAAAAGAAATGAAACATCCAAAGCAAAGATGAGTGTATTTTTTTAACCCAAGAGATAGCTTGAGAATTTAAAAAAAAATATTTGAGTGTGTGCGTGTGTGTGTTTGTTGGTTTATTTGTTTGTGTGAGTGTAGAATGTTCAATATTTTCCGAAACGTTTCTCGGAAATTTTTGTGAAACCCTCGAAAGGTCCTTTATTGCTCGACGATTATTCAACTCGAAGCGAATCCTTATAAGCGATGCTGGCGATGTAAAGCAATTGTGTATGACAGGCTTTCGCTTGAAGCCGCCCTCAACAATACACAGTCCCAAGGAAGGTATTCCGGAACGTGTAAGCAGGGTTTGAAACCCCTCAAACCTAAAAATAGGTCAATAGAAAGGGCCATTAATCTCGTCATGGTCAGACTGATCTCGTGAAATGTGGGAAAGGAGGCTCATGGACATGTACGTATGGTGTGTCACCGTGGAAGATTAAGGTTGTCACGCAGTAAGCGGATGTTGGTTAACTCTCCTCCCGGTTCTTACTCCCTCTACTCTAGGGCACAAAAGTACCGGCTTCGTTTGCATTCCCTATTTAAGGCAAATCAAGGGACTGTTAGGTTCTATCATCGTACTTACCTCAGCAATCGCATCCACCCGATTTGACCCTCTAAACTGTTGAGAGTAATTGGGTGACAGACAAAAGTAAACTTCGTAAGATTTAACCGTTTAGAAAGAGGGCATTGTGATACAAAAACAAGTGTCATGAGAAGATTAGTTGGGTTATATTTGGGTCAAATCATTGATCCAGGGAATGGGGAAAAGATGCGATTATTCCTCGTCGTTATAAAAATAGACAGGTTTGTAAAAAAGTACAGTTCAGCACAAAGCGATATTGGGCAGTCCTCTTGAGGAAGTCTTTCTTTTTTTTTAATTTTACGAGCCAGACAACTCAAATGTTACAAGAGATGATATTTTAGCAGATATTAGAAGCATCTTTTAAAACACATCAACACGAGTTTCACTGAAAGAAAAAAAAATCCTGCATATTTTTTTGTTGTGAGACTGGGGATAGGTTAGGTAGGGTATCATCAAGAGTCAGGTTTTAACAGTTTGTACGTGGGTGTTCCTGTTGAATGTTTGATTCCTTCAACGCCTTAAAATCGGAGGGTAGGCAACCGCGATACTTCCGTGTATTGCGTGTAACCTATGCAGCGATTGGTAGGCGCTCGGTGTGAGGTTACTTTTCGTTAAGAAGGGTTGAATATGGGTGCTATAGGTTTGATCAGGTTGTGCTGGTTTAGATTCGTCTGGTTTAGTTTACATTTCTTTTTTTTCCCAAGTGAAATCGTTGCTTTCGATACCTTTATAGATTGGATTAACCCATAACAGCCCAACGTGTTTGGAGTGAAATTTAGCTAAAGAGAAATTCAAATGATTTTTCCAATTGAACTGAGAGATTTTAAGCTTTGGATTTAAGGCTAAATTATTAAATTTTAGGTTTCCAGAGGGGTAATATTTTTTTAAAAGAAGACAATATGGAACTAAAAAGATCCTCTATAATATTTTTTTTCTGTTTCCGAACGGCATCGCCTGGCGGTAGTGGGTTAAGATAGGTTGGGTTAAGTTTGGTTGGTTTAGAATATTCTGGGTGAGGTTGTATTCGTCTTTTCAAAGTAATACCGTAGATTTGGATATATTTTAGGTTGGTTAAGGTTAGGTTGGTTTAAATTGGTTTGGGTTAGGGTGTGTTCGTATATCGTGTCGGAGTACGTTCAGCATCTCCGTATCGTTACTTAAAAGAGGGGATAACTTTAGCCTCTAAGCAAGGGACGCTTGTATGGCTGATCCTTAGGAGGACCGTGAGACCAATAAAATGGATCTAATTCGGCCGGGACTCGCTGTTCGCGGATGGTATCTAAGCTTAGCTAACTAGTTACGATTTGCTAATCTCCCCCTGCAAAGCTTATTATCCGTGTGGGGAGGGAGACAGGCAGCAGGAGGTTAGCCGGGTGGGAAGACGAGCGCATAGCAAGGAGTTTCGCAGAAATGTCCGTCTGTCTGTCCGTCCGGACGTTCATACGCCCGCGTCGCCGCCGCCGTTTAAACACTGGACGTGACAGTCATTAATTAAAGGTCTGGGCCTGTGGCAATTAGCCCCTGTAGGCGAAACCACGGCTAGGCGGCCGCAGCCACGGACAGCCCTGATTTCCACGGCATCGACCAGGAAAAGGGGCGGGTGGTTGGGGGAGGGGGAGGGGGGGGGCGCACTAGTCTTCCGATGATTTTCCCCGTCTTCTTTTCCGGATGACCGCTTTTCTCGTAACGGCAAGAACAAACCAGCTTTTAAAACTCAGCTCCGAAGGAACCAGATTTCAGACCTGCTGCTATAAAACGCAAGCTTTTAACCTCCAGCGTTAGAAGTCGAGCAGTAATGTTTTAGCTGTAAAACCCCACGGTATTTTTTTTTATGTATGTAAAATCACCTATTGATACATACCCACAAGGAACGAACTTAAAAACTTCAATCCGAAACTAGATTTTCAAATAATAATCTGGGAAAACTTAAAGAGTAACCGTGTCTACAATGGTAGATAGCCTTTTTTTTAACAAAATCCGATACTTTTGTTTGTTCTACAAACTTTGGAAGCAAAAACAAACTGACTGAGTGAAGAATTATAAAAATTGAAGTTCTTAAAGGTACTGCAATAACCTGAAGTTCAAAGGTTAACTTTTATGTAAAAAATATCAAAAACTAGGTTTGGAATGTCTTTGGTGTTCTCAAACAGTTTTCAAATAAGCTTGAAAAGTCTTCGAAATTGCCGTGAAATCAGCCTTGTAAGGCTGTACTGTACATACAACAAGGCCTGCTTTTTTTTCTTTTTTTTCCCAAATATGCTATAAAAGCTGCTTCGAATTACCCCATAAAGTTACATTGCTTTGAATCTGCTTGCTTTATAATTTCAGCTTTGAAACTCTATCTTTAATACTAGTTAAAACAGCCTTTAAAGAACACAACATTAACGCAGCATTAAAGAACACTTTCTTCGACTTGTCAGCATTAAAACTTCTCCTCACGGAATAAATTTTTAAGTAGAAACTATATCTGGCATAATAACATAAAAATTGAACTGCTATGTGAGTAGAAAAATTAGCTATATATGTCCGTTAGTAAAGCTCTTTAAAAGCGTCTTTGATAATCACCTCCGAAACTCCCCCAGAAAATAAGGCCTTGAAAATCATCTGTAAAATAGACTTAAGAAGCATCAGGAAGAGGATCGGCTTCCTTCACGCTACGCCAACTCGAGTAACGCTGTTTCAGGTAACTTGGATCCAAAAAAAATCATATCAGTGGCTTTGTAGAGGGATAATACGCAATCCAGACTGTTTGTATTCCCTAAGGTTAGGTGAGCACACTGCAGTGCTTCAAATGAGATACACTCGCAGTTGAGTCTCACTGGGTTTCACGGTCCCTGTTTGGGAACTTTGGAAAACTTCGCTACTCACGATTTCAGTGAGGACTCGGACTCACGGAAGCATTCCGTCCAAAAGTGTTGAACACAGACTTGGATCCTTAAACGGAGAGACCGCTCTTAAGTGGAGCACGTACAGTATCGCAGTGAAAACACCCGTTTCAGGCAGTTCTCTGTTTTGTGTGTGAAACTACAATGGGGGTAGTACGTATTTTGGTTATTTTTCAAGATAGACCTATGCTCAGCCACATCAATAGAAAGCTCTTTCCGAGACCTTTTAAATGATGTGACTGAACACAGGTTTATCTCGAAAATAACCAAATACGTACTACCCCCGTTTTAATTTCACACCCAAAACAGGTATCGCATTTCCCTAAAACGGGTGTTTTGTTTTTACTGTAATCGTAGCTCTGGTACTGAACGTGTAAAGATTTTGATGGGAGAGAGGATAGAATAATCATAACCATACCATTGTTATTAGAATTTCATGACTAGTCTTTATACTTGTTTTGAGTTCGATACCTCCGTACAACAAACAGTTAGTTTTCGGTGTCGCGTCAACAAACACGTAAAGTCATTTTTTGACATTTTCAAACTAATTAGTGATTCGTAATCATAGGAGCCATCCGATTTATGCCCTGAAATATTATTAATGAACATATCACAAATATTTTTAAAATAAAGATTGA
>Ga0058701_10005797_pt1 | contig 10330 bp, 12 predicted proteins | sample AgamicOrMae_FD_97039 | JGI IMG/M metagenome (GOLD analysis project Ga0058701, IMG submission 97039) | Agave microbial communities from Guanajuato, Mexico - Or.Ma.e | ecosystem: Host-associated > Plants > Phyllosphere > Phylloplane/Leaf | place: Guanajuato, Mexico | collected 2012-06-04 | reverse complement strand
AACTAAACGTTTACGGCTTGAGCACTCTGAACTAGACGTTCATTCTTTGAGGGTACTTGAACTAAACGTTCATTCTTTTCGCCTTTCTGAACTAAACGGTTATTCCTTGTAGGTACCGAATTAGTCGATCATCTCAGACAATTTGTCATGGTGCAACATTGGCAGGCACACACACTGTACGTTATTCATCCACGTGAAATTTGGATTTGGAAGCACATCACATTCGTTGGCTGGCAAAAGTACAGCTTTCTTTTTCATATCTGTCAGCGCTAACATTTTTAAAGGGCCTAGCTTTTTGACTTTGCAAATCCCTAAAAAGAGGGAAGAAAATGGGTATTCAAAAAAAGGCAGAATCTCCTCAAAAGCTCTGTAAACTAATTTGATTTCACCATTGTTTCTAACAATGTTGCGAAGAACACAAACTTCTCCACGTGTCGACACGAAACACGCATCATTAGGGGATCTGACACGGAAAGTTCCTAAATCGCGAACAGACATAAAATGATATTGTTCATCGCAGGTTCCTATCGTTGGGCCACAAACATGAGGTTGGGAGACACAAACAGCATCTTCTTTGGCACTGGCTTCTTGCTTAGAACAAAGCAAAGACCTTTTTTCCATCAAGCGACAGACAATTTGCTGAAGAGTTCTACCGGGGGCTCGCAGGGAACGCTTAATCTGACCTAAATACGATTCATATTTCCACGCGCTAAATTTCATTAGACATCCATGGCGCGCTGTCTCGTCTGATAGATGAACGAGACAATGAACGTTAAACACATTGAACAACTCGCCAAAAAGTTTCGAACTTTCAATAACGAAGATCCTCAGCAACCGTTCTGCGTCAGAACGATATTTATCAACGAGATCCTCATCTGCGTCAGAACGAAATTTATCAATGAGATCCTCATCTTCAAGAATTCGGATAGCATACGCATACAAATTATGCACTTTCGAGATCCTTTCATCCTGCAGTAAAATTAAAAGAAAAAAAGCGTCGTATAGAGAGAGACGGCGATTTTCCGACGCCTTGTAATTTGGGTACTCGGTCAGTGGCCGCAGGCTCCGATTGAACTCCGTCACATAGTAGGGCTTTATCGACATGAGAAAGTCTGACAGATTTTTTAACACCGACTGCGTTATGTAAACTTTGCTTACGCGCTTCTTCGATGAAAAAAGAAACTTGAAAAAACGGCGACTACAACCGATATATACGTTGTGCATCGGTTCAATCGGTACCTGAGATAATAACTTCACTCCGAGAGAAAGGAGAGGAGAAACGCCCTCGTGATGGTTCTTGTGTCTCTGTTCTGCGAGGGAGTCATCGGTCCTTAAGGTGCATTCCAGTTTCGGGTCAAATATGGTGCGGCTACACGTTCGTTTCCCCTTCACAGTGCACCTGGAAAAACACATACGATAGGTTAGGGGCAATCCATAATTCACGCTGACAAGTGGGGGGATTTCAACGGCTTTCAATGGGCGAGGGGTGTTATTGAAAAGTCCACGTTGACTAATTAAAACAGATTTGTAGTCTTGACAGGGCTAAGATATTCAGCAGAAAGGAAATCTTTAGTCTGACCGAGATTTTATTTCTTGCTTACTGCGCGTAAATTCACATTTAAAAAGAACTCATCTTGAGCGAAATCCTCCATCATCCTCTTAACAGGCAGGAAAGAATTATTTAGCCCGTACACACAAAACAATATGCTAAAAATGAAATCAATACCCAGGAAAATCTCTGAAATGATAGGTCACTCGATAAGTCCATCAATATTGACAGCCCCCCCCCCCAGCCTTCTTCCCTTAAAAAATTGTATTTTGATCGTGCAGCAATAGTGCCACCAGTACCTGCACAAATATAACCTATGTACAGAAAATGCCGTGTGTACTAAACATCTTCGCGTAATGCCACGTTAATTTTTCGTTTTCATTTCCACTCTTGGAACAGCAGCATAGCTTAAGTTAAGTTACGTAAGAGCAAGCTTGGTTATGTTACGTTATAGAGCCGGCTAGGTTAAGTTACCTAGCTTAAAAATATCCTCGCATATCTATAAGTTTGCCTACTCTGACCCATACCCGCTCTTAAGCTTACTTGTAGATTTTTAAGCAATTTCTTATTGTTATTTTAGACCTTAAACTGAAGCAAGGTAGGTGAAGTTAAGCTAGACACCTTAATACAAAACTTACTTGAGCAATGTTACTTGCAAACATGGCTAAACTGTTTCGATATTTTCGAAGATACATGCGTATTTGGACATTTTATACATAGGCCTACTTTCTGCATAAAATGTAAAACCTACGTCATTTTTATTTAAATAATCAACGCTAAAAAATATTTGATTTGTTTGAATTTTACTTGACTTAAAAGTTTTTCTTAAGTTCTAGAGGATTTTTGAGATTTCTAGGTCCGCAGCAACTCTGCATTGACAAGTCATCAGCGTTTATTCCCCTCACGCCTGTTTCCCTTGAAACTCTAGAAGCAGCAGAAAAAAAAATATATATATACACACCTTTCACAGCAGTGGAATGAATGGGGTGGCACGACTATCCTCAGCATCCAGGCTCTAGCAAGAGCATCGCCGATGTACTTGTCTATCTTCAACGAAAAGGTACTGGGAATCCCATCGATACGAAATCCATCTCTCAGCAAAACCTTTGCTTCAGCGACGAAATCTTCGAAAAATTGGTCGACATCGTCTGGCTCTTTGATGTTTCCACACCACAGAGCTATCTCAAACGGTTTCTTTTGTTCAACAACACACCCTGCAATAGCACATAAGTGTTTCTTTGCACTTTTGTACGGTGAAATTCCGTCTACAAAAATGTCTATCGTCACGGTGTGACCCGGCTGAAAGTTCTGAAAGTCACCAAATGTCAATCTCGACTTGATCCCGTCTAAAATACCACCGTACCAGTACTCGCCACCACAAAAATTTCTGATCAAACCAGAAGTGTTTCTTGGCGTTTTTAACAGGGTCTTGGCGCTTTTAGGTAATTCAGTATGGCCGTGTTTTCTCAAAATTCCAAGGAGGTTGTTGACGGCGGCATGGGTGACAAAACATCCGATAGCCCACGCTGCCAGATCTTCTTGTAAGGTGGGAGGAGGAGGAGGGGGGGGGGTTCAAAAATCTCCGGTTCCTGACCATCTTCACGATTGATGTTTGACTCATCAGGCCTGTGTAAAGTTGCTACGGTTTGTGCTCCGACGAAGGAAGGCTCTCCAGCTGATAACTCACTTGTTGCACTATCCGCTACAGTTTCAAAGTCCTGTGACAAATCCTCGTCAGAAAAATCAGAGTCAGCGTCACTAGAATCCTCAGGAACCACATCTGCTGTGGTGACGACAAGAAAACCGCCTTCATCCCTCGAAGTTTCACCTAGATTTTCGTTTCCTGCTTCATTAGGAGGACTGCTGTCTGCACACAAGTCACCTGATAAACAAAATAAAAATGCATATTAGAGCCAAATTTTACTAATGATAGTCTTTTTTTTTTTAAAAAAAAAGAAAAATTAAAATATTTTCAATATTTTAGACAGTCACCAATACTTACTCTCTAAATTGCCTGTTGTCAGGGAATATACAGAATCTGATCTATCACCTCTCTCCAAAATAGACTCATTCTGCTGTTGACATTCACTTGTGTCTGAGATCACTGAAATAAAAAGTTTTGGGAACATTAGTTTTAAATTTTACCAAAATGCAGATAGAAAATAACAGAAGATTAAAGTTACACACCTGTTGGTTGAACTAATGCCTTTGTTCCTGGAAAACTTGCTTTTTTAGCACTACTTTGGCCTCCGAGTGATTCAGTCTGAAATTCGCCGTGCTCGCCTTCCCTTCCTTCTGGCAAACTTTCAGCAGTTCTGTCGTCTTCTAACTGGGGTGAATTTTCTGAAGTGATGTTGAAGAATCTTTCTTTCTCCTCATCATCAAGATTGGCGGAATGGGATCCTGTGAAAAATAAAAGAACTTTCCTTCAAAAAACAAAAAATGTATGACAGACTTTCACTGAGTCATCAATCATTAGTATTTCATGCCCTGTTGCTTCGATATATTAAACTTGGTCTTCCAAAGTCGCTTTTAAATATAATATTGCCATACTGTTGGTTAAGCAAATACATTTACTAAAATGTTGGCACAGTTTTTGTTTCTAATGTAGAAAAAAAGAGCATCTTAAACCCCAATTAATGTTCTTGAAAAAATATAGCTCATGCTTAAAAAAAAAAAAATTAACAATAAAATATACTTGCACTTACCTTCTAAATCACCACTTGTCAAGGACTGTACGGGCACTGACTCATCATCTCTCTTAAGAACCGACTCTATTTGTTGCTGATTTTTGCTCACACATGAAATCACTGCAATTAAAAAAGGCAGGATATATTAGTTTTACAACATATTTTTAAGTTAACAAAAAAATAGTGGAATGTTGAAGAAACACACCTGTTGATTCAGGGAAAGACTTTTTGCCTGAAAAACTTGCATCACCATAACTACTTTCTTCTTCAAGTTGACGTTTCCTCTTGTGTCCACCTCTTCGTGCTTCTGGCAAACTTTCAACAGTTTTGCTCTCTTCCGACCCTGATGAATTTTCAGATCTTTCATGAAAGACTTCCCCTTCTTTCTTCCTATCAAGTTCAGCTTCTGCAGATAATAAATACAGCTAGTTACAATATTGACCATTGCTCCTTCTTACCAGAATACAGGCAGTTGACACTGTCCCTCAAAAGATACACTTGCACAGTTATTGGTATTTTGCTTGAATTTCTGGTTAGCGATCATTAAAAAAATATATTTACAATAAAACTCTCCATTGTTATCCTGAAACACGAGGGGTGATTTCATTGATGATGATCCAATTAGAGGATTCTTCTGTTGCACACAGCTGTCCTCTTCCTCATCACTGCTCATGCAGAGCAAATTAATGTGATCCTTCAACTGAGCTTCCTGCAACGCTCTCTGCGCCGCCCTCCGCCTCTGTTTATCTGCAGCCTGAAAGTACGAAAGTTTAGTAAATTAATTCAATTATTTTTTTACGAAAGAGTTCAGTTTATTACTAAAAAGAAGAGCGTTACGTGACTTAGGCGTCAAAAAAAAAAAAATAGTTACCGAGTAAATCTGAGATTCTTACCTCGCGACTCATATTCCAAATCTTCTTTGCACGTCTAGCTATGGCTAATATTGGCGAATACGGACTGTATAACCGCACACATCATGGTAGCCAGGGATACGATAACTTTCAGCCATTATTTCTCCTTCGCCGTCAGATACAAATTACGAATTTAAGAATGAAAATTATATTTCGATGAGGTTACATAACCTCATCCCATGTACCGGGTTCGAAAAATATTACCGATGCCAAGCGATATGTCAACCCCCAACACAAATGTGCGATCACGGTGACGGCATCAAAAGGTTTAATTTTGTACGAATGTGGTAAAGATTTCTTTTTTATTTATCAAATACGAAATTTTTCAGGAGGCGAGTTTCAATAAACCCGCCCAAAATGAAAGCAAAACAAATCGCTCACCGCCCCTCAGAAACACACTTTCCCTTCTGCTACAAGGAATGCAACCAAACAGGATTTTATAAAGCCGAACTCGAAATTCTGCGCGTTAAGGTCAACTTTATTATTCAAAAATTGTTTTTGTATTTCAGTTTAACACAGTTCTTTAACAGTTTTCGATTTTTTCCGTGTTTGTAACGGTTGTGAACGTGCCAACAGTTAAGTGAAATGTTTCTACCCCTTTGGTGTTGGCAACATTGCGTAAGAGTGTTTCCTTCCGGCCACGTCAAAACCAAACTAGTCAAGACACGAAAGGATATTCTGAACAATTCTGAATATGGAGGCTCCATTTAAAATTCCAGCAGATAAACTGGTAAGCAAATAATAAAAATCTCTTCAAGTTTCCGAGTTAAAACCATTACCACGTCAAATTTTCTTACAGGCGACCGGCGCCATAAAACCATTATCTCTCTACCACGTGACTCATTTTGCTAAGCACACTTCTTGATATTTCGGCCCATTTGTGAGCTTTTCTTTTACAAATCTGCAAATAAGCACTGTTTTTTTACGGTTTTCTACACATAATTCAAAGTTTCCGATGAACGAATGCGGGTTTTCTTGCATCATGCCGTGTTTAACCTTGGTCGTTCTTGTTGCCCTCAAACCGGCATCTCGTATATTCGAGTCCTTATCCGCAATTTTTGATTCAGAAATCGCCATCTACACTTTTTTTCTCTTAAGGTCTAGGTAATTCTATAACAGAATCGTTCCTGGCATGCTAACGAACTTCCTAATGTCAAGTAGGAGAAGGCGGTTTGAATGGGATACTCAATTCTTCAAACTCAAATGTCTCCTGAACTGTATAACATGAATGTATCCACAATACTACTCTTATTTTGAAGAGCTTCTTAAGACCTTCAAAATTATTGTGCAATTGATAACGGTATCTTTTACTTTTCAAAGATATTTGTGTTTCAAACCTGGTCTCCTGATCAATATCACCTCTCCCCTATAATTTTATTTAAATTCCTACCAATACCTTCAGGCCGTCAATATCTTTTACTGATGTGCGCTTTCTCTTTATTTTCCAGTACAGCGTGGTGGATCTGCCAAAGAATGGCATTCACTATGCTTGTATCGCTCCAACCAATTGGCTCAGTGATACGATTTTTTCGGAGGAAGACAATAAAGTTACCAAAACAGCCTACTGCCATTGGCCCGTAGACGAGAAGAAGCTGTCAGATTACGTGGAAAAAAGGAAGAACCCTGATCCAGACAACAGAGAAAAGTGGTCTCTTTCACGTGTTGTCATCCTGAGGCTGTGCAGTAAGTATTATTAATTACTTATGAAAGGCTTTGTTTTAATTTGACTTCCTGTAGGATTTGGCATTTACTGTCACTTATTTATTTATTTCCATGTTGTGGTTCTGAATTTCCCTCTCGCTGATAGTGTTATAACATACAAGTGATAACTAGTACACACACTGTTTTTAATTAGAATTAAAACTGAAAATCAAAAAATTTTCTGGTTTCAAGTGTTTGGATTTCCTGATCTTAATGATATTCTCAAAGCTAGCAATATCACATTATGTTTATATTTATTAATATTATAATGATATTTTTTTATCTCATCTGGCAAGTGTTTCATCCTCACAGTACTGGTAATGCAATCTTTTCATTCTGTTTCTAGGAACTTACAAGGAAGCCAAAGAGAAAGTTGGTACGGCTTTAACTGAGTCGGAGCTGTCCAGCAGTGACCATGGATCTACGGTGATTGGAAAGAGAGTGTCTAAACCAGTAGTCATGTATGATCCAAGTGACAACCTACATGAGTCCACTAAGAGAAAGTCAAACGAGGAAAGCGATTCAGAGGATGAAGTCCAGAAAATATCCAAACCAAAGAGCTCCAAGAACAAGAAAAGTCCACTTGAAGACTCTACAGATGATGAGATGATCAACACGACTTTTAACATAGCTAAAGGTCAGTGTAACTGTGTGAACTTTTTAATTCCGTTTCATTATTTAGGTCTAATCTTTGGTCTTTTCTTTTCATAGGTCCAACACTTGTGGGGAATCCAACATTAGCCACTGGAGAAACACCAAACGCTGGGGAAATCAAGGAGATGAGAGGTGATACTAGTAAGTTCTCATCAATAGAAAACAGTATTTTTGTTTGAGGAAAGCCTGACAAAATCAGGAATCTTTAATTTTACAGGTTGGCTAAAACCAAGGCATTTTTAATATTTTGCAATCATTAAGCTGCTACTCATTGTTGATTTATGATTTTTCTACAATTGTTTTTCCTTTTCTTAAAAAAATCAAAATTAAACTTTTCTGCCCTCTGAAAAAGACGGAAGCGCAATACGTGAACTAAACCGCGACCTAAAAATTTATTCAAGACATAAAAATTACACATGCTTTTTTTTTTTTCAGACGTTCGCAAAGAGATGAGCCAAGTGGCAGGCACAGCCAACAGTACCGGAGCTGCCGAAGCAGATAAATCGGACTTCGACGGGGAGCCAGAACAGAATGGTACTCCCGTCGGTAGTGATGAAGCAATGTCAAAGTCTGTCGACCCCTTCTCCAAGGAACAGTCGGTTCAACCAAGCGCTGTGGAAACGTCAGCGCTCCAAAGAACAAAACAACAAGAACAACAGGCGACTCCAAAGAAGAAAACTCCGAAGAAACCGACACTTAAGAAACCGACGCCTAAGAAACCGACGCCAAAGAAACCGACGCCAAAGAAACCGACGCCAAAGAAACCGACGCCAAAGAAACCGACGCCAAAGAAACCGACGCCAAAGAAACCGACGCCTAAGAAACCGACTCCCAAGAAAGGAACGGTGTCTCCCAGGAGAGTGTTGTTTGCATCACCTTCCAAAAACAGGCAACCGGCAACCGGACGGACGGTAAGTTTGATCTTAACTGTGTTCTTGGCTCTGAAAAGAACTGCATTTTAAGGTATGTCATAATTCCAGGTCACAGCAGCTGTGCGAGAGAAATCGCGGCCGTGAATAAATCAATAAACGCTATGAACCTCAAACTCGACAAGGTCCTCGTTCACGTGTGTCCGGATCTTGAACTCTCAGCTTCAAACGACGACATGGATTTGCCGATCCCTGTCTTGCCGCTAGTCGATGAGGCCGCCGTCAACACGTGTCTAGACTTCATTTCCGACAGACAAAACGCCGCCCTCTTGGTAAGTTAGTTTACTTTATTAGTTTTTACGTTTGTTTGCAGTACACTAATTGACTTTTCTTTTTTTTTTCTAATCTAGAGGTGAAACATCTGGCCGGGCACGGGTCGGCAGAGGGAAGACATGAATCAGCCTACGGGGTAATGAAGAAATTGATGAGCAACAAGCTTGCCGCAGGGTATAATTTTTGTGGACGGCACAAGAAAGACGTAGAGGTTCCGAAAAAGGCCTTCAAAAAGTCTCCTCTATATCCAGTAGTCGTCGGTAAGTACCACTAGCCCGAAGTGTCTAGTTCTCCAAACTCAAATACTAATGCTCTGCTTTGCTTACAGCTGCGGTGAAAAAGTTTGCCGCAAAATTAGCCACCACGGGCGGGAAAGTATTCGACGTAAACGATAAAGACTTGAATAGTGACCTCCAAGACTGGCTCCGGGACGCGCCAAAGAGGGCCCGCGACGATGAAAAGAAGCAAGCCCGAGATATGGAGATCAACGATGATTTCGACGCTCGTCGAGATTAAACCAGCCTCACTACAGTATTAGTTCCATTTGTGAGTGGTTTCTTTTTTTTTTGTGATTTCGGGGAGCAACTTTTCCATTCTATTTGCTGTCGTCTCCTTCAAATACTTCTGTGTGCCCCCTTTAATTTTTACAATGCTTTGTTACTGTAATTTTTCAAAGATAGCTCGTTTTGTTTCGTTTCGGTTACTTCTTTTGACTGAGAAGTGCACAGTTAAAAAGCTTATTTTGGTGGTTGTGCTTTTTAAGGTTTTAAGTTTGACCAAAAAAAAGGGGGGGGGAAATATTCTGGAACTAAAATTATAAAAAAAATTAAAACCAAAATTATGTAGACAAAACGCAAAGCCGAATTTCGATTTTTTTCTAGTTGGATAATTTTTTACTATAAATATCCCGACTTTTTTTTATGTCGAACTTAAAACTCTCCTCTTGGCACTGAACACCATTCTTTTGTCTGGCAGCTTCCACATTGATGTGTTCTTTGAAAATAATCTTTTCAAGCATAATCTTAATCTTGAAATACCGACAAGTAATTTTTCCAATGATTGCTTTTTAAGTTTCTTTTCGGTTACTTCTTTTGATTGAGAAGCGAACAGGCATAAAGCTTATTTTGGTGGTCATGCTTTTTAAGTTGGATCAAAAAAAAAAAAGAAAAAGAAAAAGAAAATCGGGAAAAATTTTGGAACTAAAATTAAAATAAAACTCTTTAAACCAAAATAAGTCAGACAAAACGCGATGCCGCGTTTTTTTTTCTGGTCTAATGTTTTTTACAAAAAACTTCCCGACTTTTTTTTTTAAGTCGAACTTGAAACTTTTCTCTTGGCACTCACCACCAGTATTTTTCTGCCAGTTTCAAAATTGATGTGTTCCTTATTAAGAATAATTGTTTTAAGCATAATCTCAATCTTAAAGTATTGACAAATAATTTTTTCCGAAGATTGCTCTTAACATCTTTTGACTGAGAAACGAACAGGCATAGTTTATTTTGGTGGTCATGCTTTTTAAGTTGGACCAAAAAAATAATCGGGAAAAATTTTGAAACTATTTTTTTTAAAAAAAAAGTCTCAAACCAAAATAAGTCAGACAAAACGCGATGCCGCGTTTTTTTT